>Ga0308169_10000945_pt1 | contig 37057 bp, 31 predicted proteins | sample PhyBR1_2_FD_202139 | JGI IMG/M metagenome (GOLD analysis project Ga0308169, IMG submission 202139) | Phyllosphere microbial communities from UC Gill Tract Community Farm, Albany, California, United States - DLSLSB.R1 | ecosystem: Host-associated > Plants > Phyllosphere > Unclassified | place...
AGACCCACCACGCCTCGACCGCCCCGCCTTCGTCCCCTCGGCCTCGACCCGCGAGTGGCTCTACTCGCTCCCCCTCCCGCCCGGCTGCACCACCCAGCCCGAGCCACACACCCCCGACGACTGGGCCCTCGTCGAGCAGTACCGCCTCCTCGTAAACGGCCTCGTCGTCCTCGGCGAGTACGAGCGCGAGCGCCAACGCCGCGAGCAGCGCGGCGAGGACCCCTTCGCGACCGCCTGGGACCCGCGCAGTGCGTCCCCTCTCGCTGTCTCTCTCTCTCTCTTGCGCGCTCGTCCTGCCGAGACGACCGAGACTGACGCTGCTCTCGAACGCCCGCAGCCTGCAGCAACCCGGTCGTGCTCGCCGCCGTCGACTCGCTCGTCAAGGACGCCTGGCCCAACACGCCCGCGCTCCACGACCCGGCGTCGGCCCACGCCGCTGCACACGCACCGCACCCCGCCGTCGAGTCGACGCCCGACACGGACGCGGCCTACCTCGGCGCCCTGAGCGCCGTCCAGGCCGCGCTTGGGGGTAGCGCCGCCGGCGTCCTCCGCCCGCGTGGCTCGTCGCCCTCGGGTGCTCCCGCTGCGCCGTCGCGCGCGCCGCACCACCACGCGCACCAACGCCCTCAGCCGCGCTCGGCGTCATCGTCGAGCTCGGCCGCCGCCACGACCTTCCACGACGACTACTCGACCTCGGCCACCTCGTCGGCCGCGCCCTCGTTCCGCCTCGACCCGGCGACGGGCGACATGACCGCGTCGCTCCCGCTCTCGCTGTCGGACCTCGCGTCGCTCCCCTCGCACTCGGGCCTCGCCGCGCTCGGCGACCTCGACCCGGCCCAGATCCCGCCCGACGGCATCCTCGCCGACCACCTGCCGCTCGACCTGAGCGGGCCGGCGAGCCTGCCGAGCTTGATGGGCGCCATCGCCGAGCTCGAGCAGTGCGTCGCGCGCCTCAGCCTCGAGGCCAACGAGGCGCGCACCCTCCAGAAGACGCTCCGCCTCGAAATGGCGGCGCGGACGGCCGGCGGCGGCGGCGGCGGCGGCTCGGCGGGTGTGGGTGCGGGTGGAGGGCCAGGAGCAGCGCGCGCGGCGGCCAAGAAGCAGAGGCGCAAGGCCAAGAAGCGCGCCGCCGCCGAGGCCGAGGCGAGCGCCGCCGCGGCTGCGGCCGCCGCCGCCTCGTCGGGCTCGCCGCACGCGCGCGAGCACGGCGACGACGACGAGCTCGACGGCGAGCACGCGCACGCGCCGCTGACGCGCGACGAGGCGCTCGTGAGCGGCCTGAGCGGGCGCGCCGACGACTGCTGCTCCGAGTGCGGCGAGTCGCACGCCGCCGCGCCGCCGTCGCACGCGCCGGCGCCCGCCTCGAGCGTCATTGCGGGCTCGGCGCACCGCGCGCTCGGCGTCGGCGCGTGGGAGGACGGCGAGCTCATGAAGGCGCTGCAGAGCGTGAGCCAGCTCGACCGGCGCGCCGACGAGTACAGGGAGCGGCTCCGGGTGCTCAAAGTGCGTCTCCCTCTCTCTCTTTCTCTTTCTCGCTCTCGCTCTCGCTCTCCCTTGCGCTCTCGAGCTCGCTCTTCCTCGCGGCGACGGCGCGCTGACGCCTTTCGTTCCCACGCGCGCAGGAGCAAATCCACCATCACGCCGCGCTCGCCGACTCGCTCGCCGCCGCGCCTGCGTCGACCAACGGCCACCCGAACGGCGCGCGCGGCGCACTCGTGCAGGGCCGCCTCGCAAGCGAGGGTGTCGCCGAGGGCCTGTGGCCCGTCGATGCGGAGGGCGAGGGCGACATGTACGAGCTCGACGAGGAGGAGGAAGAGGAGGAGGAGCTGTCGGACGACGGCGACGAGTAGAGCTTGCTGAGCGGGTGTAGATGTGCGCAGGGACGCTTGTGCAGCCGGTGCAGGAGGAGGACGAGCATGTGCAACTCGAGCATGCGGTCTCCTTTCCCTCTCTCGCTCGCCTGCAGCTCTTCCCTCTCTCGCGGTCCATCTCTCGCTGCCGAGCCTGTTTAGCTGCTCCCCTGAGCTGCTCCGTCCGCTGCTCCTTGCCCCGCCGCCCGACCCCTGCGCGGCTCTCCGCCTCGGCCACGAGAAGTCGGCACGCTCGAGAAAGCCGAGGAGAGCAGAGCGCGGCTTGGGCGAGCTTAAGTGTTGCATGGAGCTGGCTCGGCTGCAGAGCTCGTACGAGCGGGAGCGAGAGCAGGACCGTGCGAGGGAAGCGATGCGAGGACGTAGACGCACGCCTCGCGCACGTTCGCCTGGAACGCACTGACCCCTCGCCGGCCTCCACTTGCTTCGGCCAGAGGTCAAAAAAGCAATGATCGGCGCGCGAGCCGAGGTCAAAAATCCGCGGTTCGGCGAGCGAAACGGCTCGCTCGAGCTCCTGAGAAGGGCAATCGCGCTGCTGAGGTCACCTGCGCGGCCCCGAGTACGAGCTTCAGGCTCGGGAGGCAGGCCGGGATCGCCTCGGACTCGAGAATGAGCGGCAGGGGAAGTTTCCTCTCGGTTCGGTCACGGCGAGTGCGAGCGAGTCGACCCTTCTTCGTCCGTCGCTCTCTCTTTGTCCTTCCTCACCCCGCTCAGCTGCGACACCGTCACCTCGCTTCAACACCATGGCCGACGACAAGGACGCTTTCGCCGCTCAGCAGGAGGCGATGAACGCTCCGCCGCCTCCAAAGTGGCGCCCTTCGTTGCGCTCATTCGCCTACGCCCTCGGGCTCTTCCTTCTCTTCGGCGTCGGTGCGTCCTTCGTTCCCTTCAATGCCCCCCTCGACGGACCTAGCGCGAGCAAGGGACCTCGGCTGACCTCGTCGTCGTCCCGCGCCCGTCCTCCTCCTCTCCCTCCCTCTTCGCTCCTCTCACAGCCTGCGGCCAGCTCGGCATCTGGTCCTGGGCGCTGCAGAAGTACGGTAACATCCGTCGCGTCGAGGACTACCCCAACGCCGAGACGATGCAGGTGCGTCCTGCGCTTCGACCTCCTCTCGGCTCGCGCGCCCGTCGAAGCTGACTCGGTCGTCCTCCCTGCGCAGACGGGCAACATGCTCTTCGCGACGAGCCTCATGTGCGTGCTGCTCTACCCTCTTCTGCAGCCGTCGTCGAGCCGAGGCTGACCTTCTCAAACGCCGCTCGCAGCACGATCCTCGTCACGCTCGGCGCGCCCTTCCTCCCGCTCCTCTTCCTCGCCTTCCTCCTCTTCGCCGTCTTCGTCATGAACATTGTCGGCGCCGGTGCGTCCTGTTCGCTGTCCCACCTCGTGAGCAGCTCGCTGACGATGCTTCGCAACAGGCATCCTCACGCACCAGATCCCGTTCAAGGCCGGCTCGTGCTCGACGAGCAACGCCAACTGGGCGCGCTTTCTCCCCGACTGCAACAAGTGGGTCGCTTACGAGGCCCTCGCATACACGGCGTTCGCGCTCGCGTACTGCCTCTTCGTGGCGATCCTCACCGACGTCTTCGGGTTCGCCAAGAAGCGCCAGCACAAGCGCCACTACCTCCTCGGCCTCTAGGCGCGTCGTCGAGGCGCAGGTGCTCGACGATTTGACGGTGCCGGACGACGGCAATGGCGCTCGAGTGCCAGCGCCGACGGTTCCTGCTCCCGGACCTCGCCGAGTCACCCTTCCTCCTCTCGCCCTCCTCGCACATTCTCCTCCTTCCTTCGCTCTCCTCCCTCGATACTTTCATCCCTGTCCTCTCTTCGGCCCGGTCGTCGACCGGCAGCCTCTCTCATGCTTCCTCCCCTCTCGTCCTCCTCGAGCTCGCCTTCCTCCGCCTGTCCATAGTCCCTCACCCTCTGCTTTCTAGACTAGTCGATCCCTCTCTGAGCCTAATAAACCTACCGCTTTGCATTCCTGCGCTTCGAGTCTGCGAAAGTGAGCGAGAGCCGCGAGCGCGCCGGGCAGGGTGAAGCCGCGGACTTAGCGAGATATGCTGCGCTCTGGCGCAGCGTGTGCGGCAGATGCTAGCTAGCTATTGCCCTCGTGTACCGCCTTAAGCTGTCTCGAGCAATGGCGAGGTCTCGTCGTCGCCAGCGACGACGTCGTGAGCCGGTGGAGCGGTGAGTACGAGGTTGGCTCACTTACGGCGTCACGGCTCGCTCGACCGGGCTGTTCCTCTATTCAGACCAACCAGCCAGCACCTCTGCTCGACAGGCCCCGCCCGCCCGCACCGCCTTGCACGCTCGAGTAGCGTGAGGCCCACCTCGTCCTCATCTCATCGCCAAGCGCCTCGTCTCGCCCGCGACAGCCTCGGGCAGCGCCACAGAGCCCTTAGTAGCCCTCAAGGTACGTCCATCACTCCACATGGCCTCTTCCCGGACCACCCGAGCCCGTCTCGAGCGAGAGCTGACGACTATCTCGACCTCGCTCGCAAACAGCCTCTGTCCTCGGCGCCCCACCGCAAGGAGCTCTTGCGCGCGCAGCACGGCCAGTCTGGATAACCAGCAGTGGACGAGAGGTGCGTTCCCCTTCCCTTGCACCTTCGAGGGGCCGGCGACGGCGACCGCGCTATCTTCACCTTCCCGCTGCGGTCATCCTCATCTTCGCGCGTGACGAGCAAGGACGCTGACGCTCCTTCCGCTACTCTGCCTGCAGCTCGTGTTGGGCGAGGCCTGGCTTACGTGCCCGTCGTCGAAGTCGCCGCGCCCGTCACCACGGACGGCAACGACGGCTCGAGCAGGTGCGTCCGGCTCCTCGACCACCTCGTCCTGCGCGCGCCGCCAGCTGACTCGCCTGCACCCTCGCCTAGCAGGAGATCCAGCGTCAGTCACCATCCTCGGATGAGCCCGACGGCCCCATCCGTCTACAGCAACCGCAGCGGCTCCACCTTCGCCCCCTCGGAGCACTCCGCCTCGACCGGTCACCCGACCGAGGACCATGCGCCGCCGACCTTCTTCAAGAGCATCCGTCGCGCCATCGTAAAGGCCGCCACCGCCGGGTCCGAGCCGACGCACGACACGTCGTCCAAGGGCCGCGAGCGCAGCAACCGCGTCGGCACCTCGAGCCGCGGCGCAGGCGTCAAGCCCAAGCGCAGCGCCACCTCGACCGACCTCCCGCTCACGAGCGACGCCATGCTGCGCCGCGAGCAGAGCGCGCACTCGCAGGCGTCGGTCGGCATGACGAGCGGGGGAGGGTTCGTCGCCGGGCCGTCTCGGGGTGGCTTCATCGTGCAGTCGCACGCAAAAGCGACGCCGACGGTCGCGACGACGACGGGCGACTCGACGTCGCTCGCCGACCTCCCGCCCTTGGCCCTGCCGCCGGCCGGCTCGTCGTCGCGGGCGGGCGAGAGCGGCCGGCCCTCGTTCGACCGCGCCGTCACGCTCGACGCCCTCCCGAGCTCGCCGACGCAGGTCTCGGTCGGCGACTCGGTCCTCCCGCCGTCGACGGTCCTCGCCCGCCTCCTCGACCTGCGCGCGCACAGCCCGAGCCCCGAGGCGTTCGTCCCCCTCATCCGCCTCCTCGCCCGGAGCGTCAGCCTCTTCCCCTTCCCGCCTCCCGCCCTCGCCGCCTCGACCCTCTCCGAGGTCCTCGCCGCGACGCCCCTCTCGCCCTCTCGCGCCTCGGCCGCGCACGGCACCGCCACCCCGCTCCCGACGCCGTCGCCCGCCCAGATCTACCTCTCGCAGTCGCACCACCTCAACGAGCACGCGCCGGCCGCGCTGCGCAGCGCCATGCTCGAGCTCATGACGGCGTGCGTCAACGCGTCGCTCGAGTCGACGGGCGGCATGCGCGAGACCGAGAAGGCCATGTTCTGGGACGAGGCGCGGCGGTGGGCCGACGAGGCGCGCATCGAGGTCGACTCGGGCCAGGGCGGCAAGCGCTGGGTCCTCCCCGACGCCGACCGCGAGGCGCTCGTCGGCGTCCTCACGGCCATGACGCGCGGCGGGCGCGACCTGTCGGACGTACCCGGCCTCGTCGGGCTCCTGTGCCTGTTCGTCACCGACTCGCTCCCGGTCCCTCGCCCTCCCTCACCCCTGTTCGACCCCAACCTCGCGACGCCCTTCATCCGCTCGGTCCCGCCCAGACCCTCGCCGCACGCCAGCTCGCTCGCGCTCCTCACGGCGCTGCACAAGTTCTGCGCGCCGCACATCTACACGGCGTCGACCCTCCTCGCGCTGCGAGCGGCCCTCGAGGTCGCACGGCTGCGCGAGGAGCAGGACCTCGGCGGGCGCGACGGCGTGCTCGACTTTCTCGGCGCCGTCGTTCGGTTCGGCGAGGTGCGCGGCGGCAAGGCGGCGCAGCGTCGGCAGGGCAAAGCCGCCCGAGGCGGCACCGCAGTCGAGGCCGAGCGCGCTGAACTCCAGCAGGACCGCGACGAGATCCTGCGCGAGGTCGTGTCGACCGTCGCGCGCATCATCGGGTGCGAGGGCCTCGTCAGCGTCATCGAGCTGCCCGAGGGCCGGTCCCTGCGCGACGTCGGCAACCCGCCCAACGCCAGCGCCGTCAAGACGAGCAACCTCCCCTCGCAGGCGCTCGACCTCATGCGCGACCTCATCCGCTCGCCGGCCAACCAGGCGACCAAGTCGCTGCGCAGCGTCCTCGTCGCCCCTCCTCCGCCCGGCCCCGACGGCGCGCGCCCTCGCGCGCCCGTCCTCCTACTCGTCGGCGCGCTGCGTTCGCTGCGCAAGGCCATGGCCGAGCACGCGTCGGAGCTCGAGGCGACCCTCGTCTCGGAGGCGACGGGCATGGGCGGCGGCTCGAGCGGCGCGACGGGCGAGTCGCGCTGGCCGTCGATGCTCAGCCTCGGCCTGCCGTTCCTGTGGAACGGCATCCGGCGCAGCATGCAGTGGGAGAGCGGGCCCGTCGACGCCGAGGTCCTGCGCCTCGTCGAGGAGCGGCTCGACGCCGCCGAGCGCATGGCCCTACGCGCCAAGGACCTCGCCGTCTCGCACCCGCCGGCGCAAGCGTCGGGCTCGGGCGGTCCAGGCGGCGGCGGCAGCAGCAGCAGCAGCGGTGGAGGAGGAGGAGGGCCGGCGCCGGCGAAGGAGGCCGAGGACGTGCCCAAGGGCATCTCGTTCGAGGAGTGGACGATGGCGATCGAGGTACTGGACAAGGCCAAGAAGCACATCGGGTCGTGGGAGCAGCAGAACCTGCGGCAGTGGATCCTGTCGGACGACGGTGCGTCCCTCTCCCTCTCCTCTTCTCGTGCTCGCCCCTTGCTCCCTCCTCGGCCTCCTTCCCATTTGCGCTCTAGCCGCACAGACTGACTCTTTCTGTCCCTCCCCTTGCAGTCGAGGTCAACCCGGTCACGCCGCGCGTCGAGCGTAACGATCCGGCGGGCGAGGACCTCGGTGCGTCCCTTTCTCCTCCCCCCCCCCCCTCTTACTCGCGCTCGCCCTCATCATCCAGCTGCTGATGTTCGACGTTTCGCACTGCAGACTCGGACGAGGAGGAAGAGCTCGGCCACGGCGACAACGACCAGTTCACGGCTCGGCCCGGCGTCCTCATCGCCTTCACCTCCCTCCTCCGCAAGGTCGTCCGAGCGTGGTGCGGCACCGACTTTTCCGGCCCGGGCGACGCCGTCTTCACCCTCCTCGTCTCGCTCGCGCCGCACCTGTCGGACGCCTACGCCCGCCTCACGCTCGACCAGTGCCGCTCGGGCACCTTGTGCCTCCCGACGCACCCCGAGTGGCTCGAGCGCACGCAGGAGCTCGTCAAGGCGTTCTACCTTCCGCCGCCGACGCGCGCAGGAGGCGCAGGAACTCGCTCGCTGCGGCGAGGCGCGTCGCCCGTCGTTCGGGCGCGGATCCTGCAGTCGGTCGCCTCGATCCACGCGCACGTGCGCTTCCTGCCCCGGCAGCGCGACGAGCTCGTCGACACGGTCATCATGCCGCTCCTCGAGACGAGCCTCGAGCTCGAGACGGACCCGCAGGTCGCCGAGGCCATGGTGTCGCTCATGACGTCGCTCGGGCGCGACGTGCTCGACGACGTCGACGACGAGGACACCGGCCCGCTTGGCTTCTTCGACCGCCTGCGCCTGCTCCTCGTCAAGATGGCCAAGTCGGCCGATCGCACGCTCCACCGTCGCTCGCCCTCGGCGCCGTCGACGCCGGCGAGCAAGCGCACGGGCTTCGCGCCGCTCTCGCGGTACGCCGGCAAGGACGCCTCGCCCTCGTCGAGCCGCATCGGCGGCGCACCGCCGCCCATCCTCGACGCCACCGACCCGCCCGAGGTGTCGTCGGTCGCCGTCATGGGCCTCATGTCGATCTTCCACCTGTGCCTCGAGCACTCGACGCCGGCCGCCGCCGAGAAGGCCGTCGTCATCTACCGCGACCTCCTCCTCCTCTTCGCGCCCAACCACCTCTCCACGACGCCCGACGCCGCGCCCGAGCCGACCATCTCGATCCGCACCCGCCTCCTCATCCTGCAGTGGCTCGTCCGCCTGCGCGCCGACGCCTCACACCGGGTCCACTGGATCCACGACGTCGACATCACCGGGCCCGCCAAGGTCCTCGGCCGTCTCGCCGCCGCCGCCGCCGCCGCCGAGCCGGCCTCGGGCGAGCCCGGCGGCGCCTCGAGCGCCCGAGCCTCGGACGACGGGCACGGCGAGCCGCAGCGAGGGCGCACGAGCCGGCAGCCCTCGGCGGCGCAGGACGCGACGGCGAGGTCGAGGAGCGCGAGCCGTCTCCGCCGGCTCGCCGAGCAGGACCGCACGAGCCCCAGCCGGTCGGGCTCGATCCGGCGCAGCGCCGCCGCGCCGTCGCTCACGGCGTCGCCCATCCTTTGGACGATCCCGGAGAAGCTGCCGTTCGCGTTCGGCTCGTCGGTCGCGTCGATCGGCACGCGCGGGCTCGCCTCGTTCGACCACAACCGGCTCCGCAACTGGACCGAGGAGGAGGACCCGGGCACGGGCCTCATGAAGGTCGTCGAGGCCGAGGAGACGCTCCCGCCGAGCGAGTGGTCGGTCGTCCTCCCCGTCTCCGAGTACCTCGGCGCCGTCAACCACGTCCTCCAGGTCGACCAGGAGTGGGAGCTCGTGTCGTACATCCTGTGCCACCTGCCCGAGCAGCTCAGCAACAAGCACTACGCGTGCGGGCCTCGGTGCGCGCAGCAGATCCACGTCCTGCGCAAGTTCCTGTGCGACAGCCTGCGGGCCGGCGACCGCGGCGAGCGCACGTTCCCCCACTCGCTGCCGGCGGGCATCAAGCGCGCCGAGATCCACGCCGTCGCGTACCAGTGCCTCACGGCCCTCATAGCGTACCGCTCGCTCTTCATCAAGCAGCACCAGGACGACATGGTCAACACGTTCCTGTTCGGCCTCGGCAACCCGCGCGACACGGCCAAGCCGTGCATCCACGCCCTCACGATCGCCTCGTTCGAGCTGCGCCCGTCGATGACCAAGCACCTCGCCGAGTCGGTGCGGCACCTCCAGAAGATCATCTCGACCCCGGAGCTCGGCGTCCACATCCTCGAGTTCATCGCCGGCGTCGGGCAAGAGCCGGCGCTGTACGCCAACTTTACCGACGTCGACTTCCAGACCGTGTTCGGCATCGCGCTCAAGTACATCCAGGCGCACAATGAGCGGCTCGTCGACGACCCGGGCGCCGACGACGCGCAGGAGGGCATCGAGTACGCCTTCTCGCAGTACGTCCTCCTCCTCGCCTACTACAACCTCGCCGTCTGGTACCTCGCCGTGCGCCTCGCCGAGCGCCCCAAGTTCGTGCCGTTCCTCACGAGGCGGCTCGTCCAGGCCAACGAGGGCAAGGGCGAGGTCGACGAGGCGACCGAGGTCATCCTCGACATGATCGCGCGCTACGCCTACTCGAACGCCGACCCTCGCCCTCGCGCGACCGACTTCGACAACCTCATCACGGGCGCGCCCGGCGCCGCACCGCTCGCGCCGCCCAAGACGTGGATCGTCGGCCTCGCGACCATCACGATCCGCAAGGTGCACGCGCCGGCGTGGGTCGAGGTGACGGTGCGCCGCTCGTCGGGCGTCGTGCGCATGCTCTGGGAGATGCAGAACATCAGCATGACGTCGTCGGCGCCCGAGAGCGACCTCATCGCCGGGCTCCTCCGGCATCGCGAGACGGCCGGCCTCATGCACCAGGTCCCGACGGCCGTCAGCGAGGCGCTCGCCATCCTCCCCCAGCACGCCAAGCCGCTCCACGTCGGCTCTCGAGCGCGCGCTGCGTCCTTCTCGGGCACGCCGGCCGCCGACGACCGGCCCTTCAAGGCCCGGATCGAGGACAACGCCATCATCGACGTCGCCAACTCGGCCGCGCACGACGTCGCCCAGGTCACGATCGAGTCGGGCGCGCTCACGGTCGACCCGAGCTTCTTCGTCGTCCAGCTGTCGTCGTTCCCGCACGTCGACACCCGGGTGCGCCCGCTGCTCGTCCCGAGCGACCCGGCGTCGCAGCGCGGCGTCACGCTCCTCGACTCGATCCCGATCGTCGACTTCCACAAGGTCGGCGTCCTGTACGCTGGGCCGGGCCAGACGAGCGAGCGCGACATCCTCGCCAACACGCACGGCTCGAAGGCGTACGTCGAGTTCATCAGCGGCCTCGGCGGCCTCGTGCGCCTCAAGGGCTCGCGCGAGCTCGGCGTCTACACGGGCGGGCTCGACCAGGAGAACGACATCGACGGGCGGTGGACGTACTGCTGGGACGACGACATCTCGCAGCTCGTCTTCCACGTCGCGACCCTCATGCCGACCAACCTCGCGACCGACCCTCAGTGCACGCTCAAGAAGCGGCACATCGGCAACGACTTCGTCAAGGTCATCTTCAACGACTCGGGCGGCGACTTTGCGTTTGACACGCTCCCGGGCGACTTCAACTTCGTCAACATCGTCATCCAGCCGCACACGCCGGCGGGCAACCCGTGGATCGGTCCGGGCATGTCGAACAACACCGAGTTCTTCAAGGTGTCGATGCAGTGCCGCCCGGGCATGCCCGAGATCGGCCCGCTCGGCACGTTCAAGATGGTGACGGGCTCGTCGCTCGCGAGCGTCGTGCGCCAGCTCGCCCTCCACTCGAACATCTTTGCCCAGATCTTCCTCGCGTCGGTCGGCTTCGAGACGCAGCGCCCGGCCGGCACGCAGGGCAAGACGCACCGCCTCGAGTACTCGAGCAACTGGCGCAAGCGCCTGCAGCAGATCAAGCTCCTCAAACGCCGCATCCTCGAGGCGCAGGCCGGCGCCGCTTCGGCCGGCGCACCCGGCGGGCAACAGCAGCAGCCGACCTCGCCGTCGACGGTGCCCGGGCAGGCCGCCGGCGCCGCTGCGCCGCCGCCGTTCGACCTCGACCAGGCCGAGGCCGCTCGCCTCTTCACCTCGTGGGCGTCGTGAGGGCGCCTCTCTCTCTCTCCTCGCGCATGGTGCGTCGACAGCTCTCTTCCTACTTGGCCCTTGTGCGTCTCGTACGTCGAGCTCTCACTGACTGTGCTCCTCCCCCGCCTCGCAGGTCCGATCCTCGTCTCGCTCGGTCCTCTCCTCCCCTCCTCCTGTTGTACCTTTCGTTCTCGCTCTCCTCCTCCACCCAGCAGTCGTCGTCGTCATCGTCGTTCGTCGCAGAGCGCACCCTCTTTCTGTCAGCAAGCACGCCGCAATGCACCTTATCCTGTTGTCGTCGCTCCTCTCCTTCTCGACCTGGCTCTCCTTCGCTCGCAGCGGCTTCGAGAGCTCACGAGAGACGTCGCGAGTCGAGCAAAAGCAAGCTGGTTGCACGAGAGTACGAGGGAGAGGCACAACTCGCAAAAGCACGACGACGGTCCAAGCGCACGTTCCCCTTCCCCGCATCCCGCCCCGCTCACTTCCTCGCCCTCTTCGTCCCACCGCCCGCCGCCGCACTCGCCGTCGAGACGACCTTGGGGCCCTTGGGCGGCTTGTACCCGTAGACGTCGCCGAGCCAGTGGTGCCACCGCGCGAGCTGGGCGTCCGAGCCTGAGAACTTGAAGTGGACGCGCTTGAGGTCGTCGAAGCCTGCGGGCGAGGGGCGAGCGAGGGTGACGAGAGCGGGCGGGATCGAGATAGAAAGTGTGTGTGTGATTAGCGAGAGGAGGAAAGAGGAGAGAGGGACGAGAGGGAGCGAGGGGAAGAGGGAGGGAGGAGAGGAAGTCAGTCAGGCTCGCCCGCGAGGGGCTCGAGCGCGAGAGGCCCGAGCGCAGAGACGAGGGAGCTCGTGCCGACGTACCCTCGTCGAGCCTCGGCACCTCGAGCTTGCTCTTGTACCCCAAGAACGCCGCGAGCGGGAGCACCTCGCGCCGCTTGCCGTTGCCGCTCGCGTCGACGGGCTCGTGCAGGGCGCGGTACACGCTGTTGTGCAGCGCGAGCTCGAGCGGCGCCGTGAAGTGGATGCAGCGCGTGCGCACCTGCACGGCGTCGGGGCCGGCGTTGGGGCGGGCGAGCGAGCGCGCGAGGGCGAGGTACTCGGCGCGCACGGACGCCGAGGGCGACGTGTTGTCGACGACGACCGACTTGGGCGGTGAGGCCGTGAGGGCCTTGCGCACGGCGTCGAGGCACGCCTGGCGCGTCTTGAGCGTGTCCTGGTTCTGCGCGCGGCGAGGCTGCGTGAGCGAGGGGCGGCGAGAGGCGGACGAGGAAAAGAAAGGAAGGGAGGAAGGGGGACGCACGACATGGACGTAGCCCTTGGGCGCAAAGTGCGTCTTGAAGAACGTCGTCTTGCCGACGCCCGGGTACCCGACAAAGACGACAAGCTCGGGCGGCGGCTCGTCGTCGAACTCGCTGCGGCGGCGAGGGAGAAGCGGCGGCGAGCAAGGCGAGTAGAGCGGCGCTGCGTGGTCGGGCGGCGTCAGCGAGGGCTCGGCGTGCTCGTCGAGTCGAGGAAGAGGATGAAGAGGGACGTACAGGAGTGGTCGTGCGAGCGAGGGTCCCAGCCCGAGAGGGCGAACGCAGGCGGGGTCGGGCGGTCGAGGAAGAACTGCTCGGGCGTCAAGAACTTGAGGCCGCAGTTGAGCGCAAACTCTGCAAGGCAAAGAGCATGATGCGCTTCAGTGCAAGCTGTAGAGGGAGGGAGGAGGGAGAGGAGAGCGCACTGTGGTCCGTGTCCGAGTGGTCCTGAGCCCTCCCCGCCGCGTCGCCGACGAAGAACGACGCATCGTAGTCTGTCGCGCAAATGAAAGTCAGGAAGAACAAGGAGGAGTCGTCGAGGGAGCGCAGCAGGACGCACCGATCGACACGCCGCCGTTGAACTTGTCCTCGAACGCGAGCCACATGGCGGGCGCCGGCTTGCGGAACTCGTTGTAGTCGAACGCGGCGAACGCGCGCAGCGGGACGTCGAGCGCGCGGGCGACGAGGGGCACCTTGCGCTTGAAGTAGTTGATGCGGTTCTCGAGCTTGAGGCCCTGGTTCGAGAAGAGGACGATGGCGAACCTGCGAGCGGAGGAGGACAGCGTCAGCTCGAGTCGAGCTCGACGGGCAACGGCAGGGACGAGGGGACGCACCCTTTGGCGTGAAGCTCGCGCAGCTTGGGGACGACGCGCGGGTTGATCCACTGCCAGTCCGTGTCGTTCTTGGGGTACTTGCGGTCGCCGAGCGGCTGGATCAGGGTGCCGTCGATGTCTGCGCGCGCGAGAGAAGCGTCGGGGTGCGTCAGCTTTGCACAGGCACAGTGCAGGAGGAGAATGGACGCACCGAACGCGGCGACTTTGGTCGAGGGAGCGGGCGAGCCCGAGACGAAGTGGCCGCAGCCCTTGCCCGAGCCGAGGTGGGCGAGCCAGGAGCCGTGCGAGGGTGCGGGCGGGCGGAAGAGGGGTGCGAGCTTGGTCTGCTTGGTGTCGCCGTTGTCGGCGGGCGGCTTTGGGCGTATGGCGGGCGCAGAGGGCTCATCAGTGCCGGTGAGGTCGAGGTCGATGTCGGAGGGGGATAGGCGGCGCCTCTTTGGCGAAGCTGCGCGGGAGGAGGGTGGTGAGCGCGTAAACTGGCTAGAGGATGGTCCTGAGCGAGACTGACGCTGTCCCATCCTGTGCGAGTCGAGGTGCGAGGACCGAGACGGGTCGGACGAAGCTGCGGTCGTTCGCTTCGTCCTCCTCGCCTCGCCTTGGCTCAGCCAGGCCCAGCAGCCCGCTCAGCTCGCACACACCTACTCTGCACCGCCATGCCGCGCGTCACCCAAGTCGTCGCACCCCTCGACGCCGACTCGCCCCCCACCTCGTCCTCCCCCTCCACCGACTCGTCTCGCCCCTCTCACGCCGGCCCATCCCGCACCCGCACCGTCAAACCCGTCACCTTGTCCTCCTGGGTCGGTCTCAAGCCCTACGACCGCGCCCCGTCCGCCCAAGCAGCCGTCGCCAACGACGAGGCCGAGCCGTTCGTCCTCGGTCGCGAGCCGCCACCGTTCCCGACCACGCTCGCCGCACGCTCTGCATTCAGGCGCGACGCAGGCACCAAGTGCACTCCCTTCCAGTGGCGCGTGCGTCCCCGCTTCCTCTCTCGAGCGCCCGTCCTCCCACCGCACAGCTGACGCCGCTCCTCCTCGCAGCTGTACGACCTCCTCCTCACCGTCCCGCCCGGCTCGGTCACCACCTACGGCCAGCTCGCGACCCTCCTCGACTCGTCCGCCCGCGCAGGTGCGCCCTCTCTCTCCCCCTCGCACCGCACAGCTCCCCACGCTGACTCCTCTTCCTCGCCCGCAGTCGGCTCGGCCCTGCGCAACAACCCCTTTGCGCCCTTCGTACCCTGCCACCGTGTCATTGCCTCGACCCTCTACATCGGCGGCTTCGGCGGCGAGTGGATCAAGCCGAGCGCGGCCGCGAGGGGTCGAGGTGCGGTTCGAGCGGGCAAGACGGACGGCGCCGACGACGGGCGGCGCACGGGCGAGAAGCGCGAGCTGCTGCGGCGCGAGGGCGTCGAGTTTGACGGAAAGGGTTTCCTGAGGAGCAAGAGCGCGCTGTGGGACGGCGAGCCGAGGAGGCCCGAGCGGGACCGGGCGAAGGAGGACTCATCGTAGCTTTTCCTCTCGCTCGTAGCTGCTCCTCTCGACGAGCACGTGCAACAGCGTTCGATTCCAGTCCCTCGTTACGTCTCGTCACGCCGCAGCATTCTTGAGAGCGGCCTTGCGCCTGCGAGCCCACCACACGGCCGGCCCGCCGAGCCCTGACAGGCACGCCATGACGCCGACAAAGACGATGATGCTGCGGAAGCCGAAGCGGCCCCAGGCGGCGCTGCGAGGGCGAAAGGGGGGAGAGCGTCAGCACGAGGCACGACGCCGGGTCGGGAGAGCGAGAGCGAGAGCGCGAGGGGAAAGTGCGAGAGGAAGAGCGAGACGCACCGCTCGTCGTCGGCCAGCTTCTCCTCGTACAGGCCCGTCGAGATGAACGGGCCGACGATCGACGCGACGCCGCGCACGACGCCGAACAGGCAGAAGATCATGGTCGACAAGTGCGGATTGGCACCGGCGGCGTCTCGGGCGGCGGCGCCCCAGGCTCTGCGGGCGAGCAGGAGCGAGATCGAGGACGAGGTAAGCTCGTCGTTCTGTGAGGAGCGAGAGCGAGAGAGAGAGAGAGAGCGTCCCAGAGGGAGGGGGGGGAGGAAGAGCGAGAGCGAGAGACGCACGAGCACACCTGCGAGAACGCCGCAAACAGGACGGCGAACGCAAACACGGCGCCGAGCGAGCTCGCGAGGCCCCACGCCGTGAGCGACAGGACGGCGCCGGCCGTGCCCATGACGGCGAGCGTGACGGGCAGCGAGTAGTCGCTCGTGTAGCCCGTCAGGGTCGACCCGACGCTGCTCGACAGGTTGAAGATGGCGACGAGCAGGTTGGCCTTGCCCGGCGTCGAGAGCGACGAGGTGTAGATCGGGAGGTAGAGCGAGACGGGCATGTAGCCCATCGACGAGAGGAACGTCGTCGCCGTCTGCGTGCACGGACCCTGTGTCAGCTCGTGCGCTCTCGGGAGCGAGTATGCCGAGAAGGACGATCAGAGCGAGCGACGCACCATGGCGAGCACGACCGGGTCCTTGACGAACCTGAAGTCGTGGATCGAGAGCCAGGGGGCCCTCTCGCCGCGAGGCTTGACGAGCGGCACGCGCGGCTTGAGGTACAGGAGCGCGAGCGCGTACACGCCCGCCGTGATGCACGCCCACGCGCGACACATGGTCGGAAAGCCGTACCGGTCGAGGAGGCCCGACAGCGCAAAGGGGAAGATGGTGCCGCCGACGCCCGTGCCGGCAAAGATAATGCCCGAGGCGAGTCCTCGGCGGTCGTGCCACCACCTGCGGGCGCGAAGGATCGGCGTCAGGGCTCGTCTGCTCGCAGACGTTGGCACGAGGCGGAGAGAGAGCGGGACGGACCCGTTGAGCCAAAGCAGGACGGGCGCGTACAGGACGGCGCCCGACAGGCCGCACAGGACGCCGATCAGGAGGACGAGCTGCCACACCTCGGTCGCCCAGCTCGCGACGAGCATGCTCAGGCAGTTGACGAGCCCGCTCGTCCAGAGCATCATGCGGATGCGCTCGGGGTACCGCCGGAAGACCGTGATGACGAAGACGCTGCGAGCGAGGGGACAAGTCAATTTAAGGTGCTGCCTCGATTCCGACGCGCGAGTGAGAGAGAGAGGAGACGCACGGCACGATGAACATGACGGCGAGGAGGATGGTGCCGATCGACGTGAGGGCGGCGAGCGACGACGACGACCATGGCTCGTGCGACTCGAAGTAGACGAGGATCGAGGCGTACGAATACGAAAAGCCCCAGACTGCGGGCGAGCAGAGAACGTCAGCGTAGGCTGGGAAAGGGAGAGCGGAGGAAAGCGAGCGCACTGAACGTCCTGCGGGAGGAGCAGGCGACGTCAGCTCGTTCGGCTCAGCTGTGACGGCAGGTAGAGAGGGACGCACTCGAGGATGAAGCCTGCAACGACAAAGCCCCACGCACCGCGCCCACCATCGACGGGCGGCAGCCCCCGCCCCTCATCCTCGCGGTCATTCATGCTGAGCCGCCTCAGCCTCTGCCCGACCTCCTCAGCGGCGGGGCTGCTGCGCCCACTGGCGCTCGTGCTGAGCAAGGCGAGCTCGGGCGGCGGCGTAGAGGTGAGCTCTGGGAGGAGGGCGAAGGTCGAGACGCGCGAGAGCTTGTCGGTCGAGGAGGAGCGCGAGGGGCCGTCTGGCCGGACGGTCGCGCGCGGCAGAGCTGCTAGCTCAATCTCGGCGGGCCGTGACATGCTCGCCGAGCGTGCAGAGCGGGTGTGTCGAGAGCGAGAGCTGCCTGACCGCTTGCAGGGTGATGAGGTCGACGCGAGCGGCAAACCGCGGCTCCGCCTGTGCGAGTCAAAGGCCGCCGCGCTGTACAGTAAGGTATCCGCACAGCTCGCAGCGCGCAGCAGCGTCAAGCCAAGCAAAGCTGAGGCAAGTCGTGCAGGTCGATTGCGACAAGGGGTGCGTGCGATGCAGGATGAGCTCTAGCTTGCTACAACAGGGAGCAACTCTAGACAATGCAGATAGACATGAGGGGATGCAGGGAGAGGGGAGGAGGGAGGGAGAGAGGTCACCAGTCGGACTTGCCGACCGCGGCGGCGACGGCCGAGGTGAGGTCGAGGTGGAAGCGCGGGAACAGGTTCGAGACGACGGGCGCCTCGAGGTGCAGGCCATGGTCGCCCGGGATCTGGTGCGCCCACAGGTTGCCCTGCATGTGCGGCGCCTTCTGCGCGACGTCGCCGAGAGCCGCCTCGAGGTCCGACTCGTTGATGCCGTCGCGCCGCTCGTCGCCGGCACCGCTGCTGCTGCCGCCGTCCGACGACGACGACGCCGGCTCGTCGAGGCGCTCCTTGCGCTCCTCGTCGCCGTCGCCGCCGTACTTCTGCGGCGTGCCCGGCGGCGGCGAGAGCGGGTACCGCCGCTGGAAGTGCGTGCGCTGATGCCGCTTGGCCGCCTCGGTCATGACGGGCTCCATGCCCGACTGGACGACGGGCGCAATCTCGAGAGCACGCTCGTCGCCCGACCAGCCCTTGCCCGTGCCGAAGCCGCCGGCGAGAAGAGCTCTGCGCGCGAGGAAGAGGTCGAACGAGGGGTCAGCGACGAGCGCTTCGAGGAGCACAGGAACGGAGGACGAGCGGGACGCACCGCTTGATGTAGGGCGAGAGGATGCTGGCAAAGTGGAACTGGACCTGCGTATCGCTGTACCGCTCGAGCGAGTTCTTGAGGTCAACGATGTTCTGGACGCTGCGGGCGAGTCAGAGAACGAGTCAGCCTCGCGCTTCTCAAATACAGCGACGGCGAGAAGAGACGCACCTCGTCGTGTCAATGTTGGAGCAGCTCGACATGTCGAAGACGACGGCCCGGAGGAGCGGCTTCTGTGCCTCCTCGTCCTCGTCGGCCGCGGCCTTCTTCTTCTGCCACGGCAGCCGGCCCGGGTTGTTCCAGGGCCTGTCGCCGGTCGGAACGTTGTCGTAGTTATGGCCCGAACGGGTGTGCTGCTTGGCGTAGTCGAGAATGACGTCGGCGTCTGCGAGGAGGTAGAGCGAGTTTGGGAAGGTCAGCTCGGGGGCTCGAGCGCAGCACGTCTCGCTCGTCTCGGCGGCGCGCGGGGCGGGGCGAAGAGAGGTGCGAGGAAGGAGAGGAGAGAGCGAGAGAGAGAGGACGCACAGAACGAGGCGTTGGGGAAGAGGAACGACTCCTCGAACTTGTACACGAGCACGCCCGGCGGCGGCGCCTCGACCTGGACGAGCGGGTTGCGGACGCCGTCTGGGAGGAGCGGAAGGTACACGTCGCGGTGCAGGACCGGCGGCGAGACCGGGCTGACCGAGCCAGAGCCGCCGTTGTCCTTGTCGGTTGGCGAGGGCGGCCGAGCGGCGACGTCTGGGCGCAGGCGCACCCGGCCGAGGAACGAGCCTCGCGGCCGCGCGATGCGGAACAGGAGGAGCGCGACCGAGCAGCCGACCGAGGTGTAGATCGAGATCTCGACGGTCGAGAAGACGGCGACGACGACGGCGATGACGAAGATGAGGGCCTCGAGCGGCGACACCTTCCAGAAGGCGTACACCTGCCGAGGCGAGGCGATGAGGTCGAGGACGGCGTGGACTGTGGGAGGAGGAGGAGGAGGAGGAGGAGGAAGGAGAGGAGGGAGGAGAGGCGGGTCAGCTTCGAGGGCATCCAAGGAGAAGGAGGGTCGCGACGGTGACGACGACGCACTGATGACGGCGGCGAGCGCAGAGTTGGGGATCCAGTAAAAAGCGCCCGTGAGCGCGTACAGCGCGACGACGACGCACACGCCCGTGAACATGCCGGCGAGGGGCGTGCGCACGCCCGCCTTGGCCTTGATCGCCGAGCGGGAGAAACTACCTGTCGCCGGATACGCGTTGAACAAGGTGCCGACGAGGTTGGACACGCCGATGGCGATGAGCTCCTGGTTCGGGTCGATTTTGTAGTTGTTGACGCGCCCGAACGACTTGGCGATGGCGATGTGCTCGAGGAGGAGGATGATGGTCGAGACGGGGAGCTGGGGCGCGATCTTGCTCATGAGTTCGGTCGGCAGCTTGGGCTGGCCCATGTGCTGGAACCCGCTCGGGACGTCGCCGAGGATGCTGATCGGGAACGGCTTGCTCTTGCCGCGCACGTAGACCCACGAAAAGACGGTGAGGAAGATGATGACGAACGCCGTGCGCAGCGTCAGGGCGAAGAAGGCGATCTTCTTGACGATGGGGTTGCGCGCGCGACGCTCGAGGCGGGTGAGGGACCACCGGGCGAGATCTGAGGGGAGGGAGGAGGACGACGTCAGCTCGGCAACGTCCAGCCCGCTCTCCGACAGAGGAGGGGCGACGCACAGAGGAACAAGAGGCCCGAGAGACCGAACGCAGCGTCGCGCCTGGTGTCGGGCAAGTGCTTGAGCGTGTTGATGATGACCTTGTACGTCGCCGCGCGCGTGTTGAGCTTGCTCGAGTAGCCCATGAGGGCGGGGACCTGGCCCGCCGCGATGTTGAGCGCCGAGCCCGTCATGAAGCCGGCGATGGACGGCGAGGGGATGAACTGCGGGCGAGAGGGCGGCGTCAGTCGGCCGGTCGAGACTTGGGAAGGCCGAGTCGAGCGAAGGGGAGCGCACCTCGATCAGCCAGCCGAGGCGCAGGAGACCGATGCCGAGCACGATGAGGCCGCACAGGAAGGCGAGGCAGGTCGCGATCTCGGGCGCGCTGTAGATCGCGCCGCCCTCCGAGTCCTGGACGTGCTGGATCACTCGGGCGACCTCGAGCGACATGACGGCGACGGGCCCGATCGTGACGTCTTTGGACGTGGCGAAGAGAGCGTACACACAGACGCCGACGAAGGACGAGTACAGGCCGTACTCGAGCGGGAGCGTGGCGATCTTGGCGTAGGACTGCGAGGAGGGGAAGAGAGTCAGCTTGGGCGCGCGCACGCGCTCGAAGGAGGGGCAGGAACGCACCATGGCTTGAGGAACGAGAACCATGCCGACTGTGATGCCCGCGATGAGGTCGCCGACGAGCCACTTGGCGTTGTAAAGCGGGAGCCACTGCGAGCACGAGGAGGAGAGGGAGGTCAGTCTCGTCGCTCGCCGTCTCGCCCGTCCGCCTCGCGCTGCAGTAGTCTGAGAGAGGAATGTCACGCACCCGCACGAAAGGGAACAGCCTCCCCATGTAAGCGAGCGCGCCCCGCCTCGGGTCACCAGCGACGGCGCGCTTGAGCGTCTCGCTCACGCTCGCCGCCTCGACGACGAGCGGGTCATAGTCGATGTACCGCAGCGCCTTGGCCTTTGCGCGCGCGAGGACCGAATCGCGCGGCTGCTCGTGCTGTTGCGGCGCCGCGGGGTCGCGCTGCGAGGCGTTGGCGGGGAGCATGTCGTCGGCGCTGTGCGGCGGCGTGGACGACGAGGCGTGCGCGGTCGAGTGCGTCGAGGCTGCCGTCATGAGGAGCTCGTGCTGGTGCGCTGCGCGCTGCTGGCGAGTGGGTCGAGCTGGAGGCGGCGCGAGTCGAGGCGAAGTGCGCGAGCGGGGAGGCGGTGCTGGCGGGGGAGGGCGTGTGCGCCGGTCGTCGTGCTGCTGCTGGTCGTGCAGGGGCGCGCACAGTCGAGTCGCGAGGTGTGAAGAGCTGGACGAGCGAGGCCAAAGCTGGCCGCCTGCGAAGCAGCTCAGCTCATCTCGGATCCTCGATGAGCCTCGCCGAGGTCAATTTCGACGAGCACGCCATCCTCTCGGTTGACGCTGAGCTCACAAAGTGCCGCGGGCCGGCCGGCGTGCTCGTCTCCGAGGAAACCGGCGTGATCTCTCGCTCAGACCTTCCCCGCTCGAGCGCCTGTCGCAGCTTTCTCCTCGTCGCTCGCTCGCTCGCGGGGCTCTCGACGGACAGCACACAGCCGAGAGGAAAAGACGCACTGCCTTCGGATCGTATCTGCAAGATGAGGCGCGAGAGGGGACGAGGAGGCACGAGAGCGAAGCGGTCCCGCACGGACGCCCGCTTAGAGGCTCGACTCGCCGCTCTCGAGCGCCTTCTTGACGGCCTCCTCGACAGGCACGTCGCGGTCCGAGCCCTGGACGAGGTCGAGCGCACGGCCGCGCACCTTGTCGCGCTGCTCGGGCGAGAGGCGGAAGAGAGCGAGGAGCGTCGCTGCGACGTCGTCGCGCTGCGGGCAGAGTGGGTGCTCGATCAGGCGCTGGACGCGCTCGAGACGAAGACGAAGTGCAAAGGTAGAGGGGACGCACCGTGACGCCGCCCATGTGCGTGACGCCGAGCTCGACGCGGCCCTTGGCCGAGTCGTCGAGGAGGTGACCCGGGCGCAGGACGGTCCAGGGGAACGACGTGCGCTTCGACAGGTCCTGATCGGCAGCAAGCTTGGCGCTGTAAGAGAGCGAAGAACCGTCAGCGAGCGCTCGAGCGCGTCGACTTGGGCTGCACGAGCTGGAGAACTGGGAGGAAGAGCGAGACGCACTCGTAGTAGGCGCCGATGGCGTCGTGCGCCTTCTTGGACGCCTCCTTGTCCTCCTCGGTCTGTAGAGGCCAAAGCCAGGAATCAGTCTCGTGCTGAAAGATGGTGAGGAAAGAAGGAGCGCCGGCGAGAGAGACGATCGACGCACGTAGTGGGCGGGAGCCGGCTTGGTCAGGTCGCGCGTGTCGAGGGCGCCGACGAGGACGAGGTAGGGCTTGGGCCCGGAGAGGCGCTCGAGAGCGTCAAAGACCTGCGCGAGGGAAGGAGCGAGTGTAAGCCGTCGCGCTCGGGTGCAGGGCGGGCCTTGGGGCTCGCTCCCGGCGTGAGGAACGCACCTTGATGGCTCCTTCCTGGTCGACCTTGACCGTCCTCTCCTTGCCGCCCTTGCCGCCAGCACCAGCCGCAAACAGGACGGCGTCGGCGCCGTGGAAGTCGCCGGCGAGCTCGTCGACCGAGGCGTCCTCGAGGCTGAGGAGCTTGGGGTTGGCGCTCGTCTTGGAGATGGCGTCAAAGTGGTCCTTGTTGCGAACGAGCGACTCGATGTGGAAGTAGGGCGAGGCGGCCTGGGAGAACTTGACGGCGACACGACCAGAGCCGCCGACGATGACGAGGCGAGGGAGGGACATGGCGGGCTGAGGGCGGCTGAGTAGGTGGAGCGCAGGAAGAGCTGGAAGCAAAGGACGGTGGCCGAGCTGGTCTGGCTAGGTCTGAGTGAGAGCGAGAGGAGCGAGAGGCCGGCCTCGGGCGAGGCGATGAGGACGAGGCGGTGCTCTCCCTTGCACCTCGCCCCGACACAGCACGCCAGCATGAGCACGACCAGGGCTGCACTCGTCGCACGCACTCTCTTCGCCAGCGCGACCGCCCGCTCGCAGCCCGCGCCCGCCTGCAGGGCTGCCCGCGCCTTTTCCTCCACCTCGCCGTCGCCCTTCACCTGGACCCGGGCACCCCGCTCGGACGTGCCGTTGCCCTGGTTCGTCGACCCAGAGACTGCACCGACCGCCTCGCCGCAGCCGGCCTCGCCTCAACTCGCCACCGCCCCAGTCCCATCCCCTCCGCCTCCTCACCTCCCTCAAGCACTCCACCCTCTCCACAACTACCTCTCGACCAGCCCGTTCCTCGACCGCGACGAGCTCGCCTACATCCACGCCCGCGAGGCCGACCCCGAGGGCAGCTGGTGCGACTGGGTCGTCGTCGCGACCCTCAAGGAGGGCAGGGAGCGCGGCATCCGAGGAGCGGTCGAGGGCGTCCGGCGGCATGTACGTCCGACATCTCTTTCTCTCGAGCGGACCTGCTCAGTCTCGTCGCTGAACCGCGCGCGCTCCCGCAGCTCGCCACGAACCCGGTCGACCTGTCCTCGCCCATCGACCTCCCCTTCGCCCCTCCTTCGACCTCGCCCCTGATCCACGGCCTCCCCGCTCAGCCGTCCAAGCACGCCCGCTCGCGAGCGTCGCGCTCAGCGCGCAGCTCGACGTCGCCCTCGCGCAGCGACAACGCGAGCGGATGGGCCATGCTCGACGCCGGCACGCTCGTCGTGCACGTCTTTACGCGCGAGGGCCGCGAGCTGTACGGGCGCGGGATCGAGGACCTGTGGGAGGATATCGGCGAGGAGGAGAGGGGCGAGGGGTGGCGCAGCGCGAGGGCACGGGCCGAGGACGAGCTGAGGGAGAGGGAGCTCGCCGCCAACATGGACAAAGTGCGGGCTGAGCTCGACGCCGAGGCTGCGCAGGACGGTCGGGCACCTCGCTAGGCTTGCTCAGACTGTAATTCACGGTGATTCCGGCCCCTCACGGTGGCGAAAAAGCGGTGAGAGCGCGAGAGCCGCATCGTTGCTCGAGAAGGACGAGCGCGCCAGCAGCTTCTCGCTCTTCTTTTTTAAGCTCTCGCGAGGGGTATTCTGTTAGCATGAAATCGGTCACGGCACTCACGCCACAGCACAAAGACGAGAGAAGTGGAAGACCGCCACCGCTCGACGATGAGGGCGGGGAGAGCTCTCGCCTCACAGCCGCACGACTCGCTCAAGCAGCGTCAGGCGCACCCTGCAACAGCTGCAGGAGTCCTTGTCCCCACACCAAGCCGGCCCAGCAGCCACCGCGAGCCGTCCACCGCCGCGCCTCGTGTTCGCTCATCGCAAGACCTCGTCCTCGACCGCACCACCTCGCCCCGGCCAGCGAGGACCAGTCGCAGCCAGCACTCGACCATGGCCATCCGCAGGCCAGCCATGCGCGGCACCGGGAGGGTCAAGGCCCCTCGCAAGGTGCGCTCCTCCCTCTCCTCGTCTCGGGACGCTCTGCTGCGCTCGCCGGCGCTCGGTGCGGGCTGCGCAGCTGAAAATCCGGCTTGTCGAGAGAGCAACTGCTCACGCGCTCATTTCGCACGCAGCAAACCGAGCCGCTCGACTCGACCCTCGACCGTCTCAAGGAGGCCATCCAGCAGGTGCAGAACCACAACGTCTCGCAGCTCTCGTTCGAGGAGACGTACCGCTACGCCTACCACCTCGTCCTCCACAAGAAGGTGCGTCCGCTTCTCTGAACCCGGGCCTTCTCTGGAGCCGCAGAGCTGACCCTCTTGCCGCACCCTCGCAGGGCCACCAGCTGTACAACGCCGTCGCCGAGCTCATCTCGGCGCACCTCGAGGCCGAGACGCGCGCCAAGGTCGTGCCCGTCTTCCCGCACGCGACGTCGGTCGTCGGCGCGAGCGGCAGCGGCGCGACGGGCAGCGGCGAGAGCGTCGCGACGGCGGCGGCGGGCCAGCTCTTCCTCGACCGCCTGCGCGAGGTGTGGGACGATCACATTGCATGCATGAGTAAGATCCGGGACGTCCTCAAGTACCTCGTGCGTCGGCCAGTTTTCCACTTTCGAGCTTCGCTCGAGCAGCAGCTGACGCTTCTCCCCCGCGCGCAGGACAAGCACTGGCAGAGCTCGAGCTCGGCGGCCGTCCCGAGCGTGTTCGACCTCGGCCTGTCGCTCTTCTTCCACCACGTCATCCTCTTCTCGACCAAGCCGAAACCCGCCGTCGCCGCCACCTCGTCCCGCTCGTCCGCCGCCGCTGCCGCCATTCCGCCCTCTCAGCGCCCGACCGCCGACCCGAGCACCGTCGCGCATCACCTCATCCACACGCTCCTCACCGTCATCCGCATCGAGCGCGAGGGCGAAGTCGTGTCGCGCTCGGCGATCCACAGCGCCGTCGACATCCTGTCGCGCCTGACGGACGAGGGAGCCGTCCCGCTCCCGATCCAGGCCTCGGCCGGCACGGGCAGCGGCTCGCCCGTCGTGAGCAGCAGCAGTGCGGCGGCGCGCGCGAGGACCGTCATGGGCGAGGGCCCGCCCGGCGCGCAGGAGAGCCCGTACAAGACGGCGTTCGAGCAGGCGCTGCTCAAGCAGACCGAGGAGTTCTACTCGAGGGAGAGCGCCAGGCTCCTCGTCGAGTGCGACTGCCCGAGCTTCTTGCAGCGCGTGCGTCCTTCCTTTCCCTCGCTCGCTCCTGCGCCGGCCGGCGAGACGAGCATTGGCTGACGCGCTCGACCCCGCCCGCAGATCAACCGCCGCCTCGAGGAGGAGCAGACGCGCGCCCAGTCGTACCTCGGCCCCTCGACCGAGCCCCTCCTCCTGTCGCTCCTCGACCACGTCCTCATCGAGCAGCACCTCGTCTCGATCCTCGAGCACCCGGCGTCGGGCCTGTCGACGCTCGTCGCCGAGTCGCGCATCGACGACCTGCGCCTTCTGTACACGCTCTTCGGCCGCGTCGGCAAGGGCCACGCCGAGCTGCAGAAGGGCCTGAGCGCCTGGATCGTCGCCGTCGGCAAGCAGGTCAACGAGGGCGTCATGCTCGCGCCGGTGCCGGCGAACGACGACGGCGCTGTGGGTGCGGCGGGCAAGGGCAAGGGCAAGGCGCTCGAGGACGAGGCGGGAGAGGGTGACGAGGCGGGCGCGGCGGCGGGCAAGAAGAAGCGGCCCGACGCGGCGGCAGGAGCGGCGGGCGCGGGCGCGTTCGGCGCACGGACCAAGGCGGCGCTCGCGTGGGTGCAGAACGTGCTCGACCTCAAGGACAAGTTCGATACGCTCCTCGCGAGGGCGTTCGGGAGCGACAAGGCGTTCGAGAAGATCATCAACGACGTGCGTCTTCGCTCCTCCTCTCTCTCTTCCTTCCGCCGCCGCCGTGCTCCGCACTGACTCAGAGACGTAACCTGCAGGCCTTCTCCGTCTTCGTCAACGAGAACCGCAAGTCGCCCGAGTACATCTCCCTCTTCATCGACGACAACCTCCGCAAGGGCCTCAAGGGCGTGCGTCCCTCTCTCTCTCTGCTTCCGCTCGCTCTCGCCCGAGCACGCGCTGACTCAGCTACGCACCCGCCCGCAGAAAACCGAGGCCGAGGTCGACGAGGTGCTCAACAAGGCCGTCGCCCTGTTCCGCTACCTCAACGAGAAGGACGCGTTCGAGAAGTACTACAACCAGCACCTCTCGAAGCGCCTCATCAGCCAGCGCTCCGTCTCGGACGACGCCGAGCGCAACATGCTCGCCAAGTTCAAGGTCGAGGCCGGCGCCGAGTTCGCCAAGAGCGCCGAGGGCATGATGCGCGACGTCAAGACGAGCGAGGACACGGTCGAGGAGTACCGGCGGCATCAGCAGACAGCTACGCTCGTGCGTCCTCCTCTCTCTCTCTCTCTCTTTCATGCCTCGCTGCGTGCTCGACGCTCTGCTGACGTCGACTCGTCCTTTGCGCGCTCGCAGAAGGCGCCCTTCGAGATGGTGCCGATCGTGTGCGGCAGCAACTTCTGGCCGTTCACCGCCAAGGACAAGACGTGCACGCTGCCCAAGGTGCTCCAGGACGGCGTCAAGGCGTTCGACGCCTTCTACCAGCACAAGCATTCGGGCCGCAAGCTCACGTTCATGCCCGACCAAGGCCAGGTCGACGTCAAGACGCGCTTCAAGGCACGCTCGCACGAGCTCAACGTGTCGACGTACGCCATGGTCGTCCTCGCTCTGTTCGAGGGTCTCGGCGACGACGAGAAGCTGCGCTATGCAGTGCGTCCCCCTCTCCCTCCCCTCCTCGTCGCGCTTCCTCCCTCGTCGAGCCGAGCCTGACTCGTCGCCTCTCCATACAGGACATCTCCGAGTCGACCAACATGCCGTCGGCCGAGCTCAAGCGCACGCTGCAGACGCTCGCGTGCGCCAAGTTCAAGGTGCTCACCAAGCACCCTCGCGGGCGCGACGTCGCCGAGTCGGACGAGTTCTCGTTCAACCTGTCGTTCACGGCGCCGCTCGCCAAGATCCGCATCCAGACGGTCGCGGCAAAGGTCGAGACGGACGCCGAGCGGCGCGAGACCGAGGGCAAGGTCGACGAGGCGAGGAACACCCAGTGCGACGTGCGTCTCGCTCTCTCTCGCTCGGTCTCTCCCTGCGCCCGTCCCCCCAACTGACTCTCGCTGCACACACGCCCGCAGGCCTGCATCGTGCGCATCATGAAGGACCGCAAGGTGCTGCAGCACCTCGACCTCGTCAACGAGGTGATCCGCCAGCTGTCGCACCGGTTCCAGCCGAGCCCGCAGATGGTCAAGAAGGCCATCGAGCGCCTCATCGAGAAGGAGTACCTCGAGCGCGACGAAGTGGACCGCAAGAAGCTCAAGTACATGGTGCGTTCGCTCCCTCTCGCTCATCGTCGGCAGGCTCGGAGAGCGTGCACTGACTCCTGCCTTTTTGCTCCGCAGGCTTGATTCGCCGCGTCGCTCTGCAAGGGGAGACGAGTGCGCTGAGCGAGGCCTGTGTTGTATGTTCCCCTCGCTGTCGTCGTCGTCGCCGTCGTCGTGCATTTTGTCGCATTTCGTCCTCGTCGATCGAGAGCGGCTCTCTCTCTCTCTCTCTCTCGGCCGTCGGCCGGACAGCAGTCGTCCGCGCCTCCTGAGCTGATGAGCGGAGTGTCGGGTTGCCGAGGTGCGAGCGTGCGGACAATCCGACCATCGCAGGTCCGCTCGGTCCTCGTCGGCGTCCGTCTGCTCCCTCTCCTCTCGTCGTCCTCCCCCACCCTCGCCACTTTCCTCTCGGCGCGCCATTCTCTCTCTCTCGCCCTTCTTGGCCCTCTTGCTCAGGTCGCAGCCGCCAGCCGAGCAGTGCGCCGGCCCGCCAAGGCGCCCGGGCGAGCGCTCGTCGGCCAACCTCTAGCGTCCGCCTCCGCCCACCCCACCACTCGGCCCAGTCACGACCTCGCCACGACCAGCACGACCAGCACCACTATCACGACAAGCTGCGATGCCCTCTCGCGCACCCTCGCCCGCGCTCGCCGCACCCGCACCCCCTCCTCGCCGCCCGACCCTCGCTCCCCTCCTCTTCGACCCGGCCGCGCCCACCTCGCCTACCCCATTCTCGCTCGACTCGGCCTTCGAGCAGCCGCACGACGCGTGGACGGCGCGAGCGCGCCCGTACGCGATGCGCTCGATGTCGGACCCGGCGCCGGGCGGCACCTTGGCGGGGTGGGCGCGACGAGGAGGCGGCGAGGTGCAGGACCGGGACGAGACGTCGAGGCCGGGCGGCCACCAGCTCGCTGCCGATGCTTTCGACGACGAGGGCGACTCGTTCGTCGCGCTCGCGGCGCTGCACGACCCGACCCTGTTCGCCTCGAGCAGCACGACGAGCGCGCCGCCCTCGCCCGCCGCGCCCGACCTCACCTTTGCGCGGCGCGGTCGACTGGACGTCGTCGACTTCGAGGGCGGGGGCGGGCGAGCGGGCAGCAGGTCGAGGGAGAGGGCGACGGGCGCGGCCAAGAGTCCGTGCGGGTCGAGCTGGACGAGGAGAACGGGCGCCAAAGCAGCAGCACGGTGCGTCCGACCTTCTTTCTTTTGTTCTTCTGTAGCTAAGGACCGTACTGACGTCCTGCTCCCCCTGCAGAGTCGGCACCCAGACCGAGTCGGCGTCGAGCTCGCCCGTCGCCTCTCCCGGCCTTGCCGCATCGCCTTCCTCCGCGCCGCAGGGCCCACCTCCCGCGCGCAGGCGCTCTGCGACAATCTCGACGCCGTCATCGGAACGAGCTTCTCGCTCACCGGCGTCCGACTCGCTCGCCCGCCTCGTCTCGACGCCGCCGACTTCGCCGCCAGCCAGTTCGACCTCCCCTTCCTCTCCTCGGCACGGCCGGGTCCCCTCCAAGCGGCGCTACTCGCTCCTCACCTCGCCCACCCTCGTCGGCGCCGTACCTCGACCCGCTGTCCCTCACCCGCACCCACACCCGCATCCGCGACCGCAACCGCAACCGCGCTCGCACCCCTCGCAGCCTCGCAGCGCCTTTTCGCCCTCGAGGAGCTACGGCTCGCTCGCCTCGCTCTCACACGTCCTCGACCGCGACCGTGAGCGACAGTGCACGTCGTCGCTGAGCGGCGGCAGCCCGAGCGGCGAGCGCAGGAGCGCGGCGTCGACGCCATCGCCATCTTCCTCGAGCTCGAGCGCGAGCCCGACGCCGCGCGAGGGCTCGGCGCTCGACCTGCGCGCACTCGCGAGCGGGTCGTACCGCGCACTCACCCACGCGCTGCACCTCTCGCCGTCGTCGCCGGGTGCGCCCGCCTCGCCGGTCGAGGAGCCTACCTGCGCGCTCTGGGCGTCGGTCCAGACGCTGAGGGTGCGCTTCCGCCCCGGCGCGCCCGAGGACGAGCAGCTCAACGCCTGGGTGCTCGGGCTCGCCGACCTCGAGCTCGGCGGCGCGCGCGTTTGGGACCCTCGAGGGCTCGGCGCCGCCGCTGGCGTGCGCGAGGACGAGTCGGAGCCGGGCGACAAGGTCAGCCGGCCGAGCGCGTGGCCGAGCGTGAGCACGAGCGTCGGTAGCCCGGCGCGTGTTGAGGTGCGCTTCTGGGACGGGCGGGCGAGGGAGGTGGACCCGAGCGGGATGGACCAGGACGAGGTGCGTTTCGTCAGCTCTTGCCTCGACTTGCTCGCCGCGGCCTCGCCTAGGTGACGTCGATGCATGCTGGCTTGAGCTCGGGACTGACGAGCTTCTTATTCCGTCGCAGATCATGCGCGCCGTCCTCATCGACCCTGCGGCGGCCTGAGCGCCTCAACCGTCAGACTTCGTCCTCGCCTCGACCGCCTTCGACCTCGCCCATCGCCTCTGTTACACTTTCGCACGATACGAGACGATTCTTGACGACCCTTCTCACGACAAGCTGCGCCTCGAGCCAACCCGTCATCCACTCATTCACCCCTTCCCTGACTCTTCTTCCCTCTCGTCCTCGCCCACCTGTCCCACCCTCGGTCACTCTCTCTCCCTCCTCTCTTGTTATCACTCCTTGTCCTCGAGTCCTCTCGGATCTAGTCGTCTTGTACGAGTCCTCCTCGCCGTCGTCATGCGCTGTCGCAATGGAACTCGGCTCGTTCCTCTTGCTGCATCCGTTTCGTCTCGCTCGCGGTACGATCATGCTCAACACGCTAGCGAGAGCAAGCGGGACAGGGAGCGATCTGCAGCGAGCGAGAGCTACGCTCGCTCCGCTCGTCGACCGTGCGCTCAGACCTCCTCCTGCACCCCAGCAACGCCCGCCTTGCTCCCCAGCCATGCTCTCCCTTTCGCCTGCTCGCCTGCTCGCCTGCTCGAGTCAGTCTCGTCGAGCCGGACTGGGCGCACAGGTGCTGCACGCGCGCTCGAGCCTCGTGCGTCGTGCTGCAGCCGGCCCGCTCTCCGCCGCTCTGCTCGACCGTCCCGCCGCTCCTGCGCAAAGCCGGACGTTGGCAGCACGCCCAGGTCCTCACATTCTACTGCAGCTCTTGCACGACAATAATGCAGTGCTGGGCGACCGCTACGGCAAGCCGACGAGCCGCGCCTCGTTACGACCTGCTCGAGCTGGAAGACGGTGCTTCCTCGACGGCTTGCTGCGTTCGCCCGAGTCGCCCGAGACTTGCAGAGCCAGCTACGCGACGAGACTACTCTGAAAGTATGAACGAGGAGCGCGCGAGAGCGCGGCAGGCTCGCCCTTCGCAAGCGCGGCGCTCGAGCCTGTGCCCGCGCGCGCCGACAGGCAACGAAAAAAACGTTGCCTGGGCTGCGGGCGACATCCTCGTTGTCGCGGCGCTGCGGCGCCTGCGGCCCACACGGCTGCTGTTCAGCGTGTCTAGAGCTACATTGTGACTCTGTGGCGTGATCGAGAGGCCCGAGAGAGCGTCGTGCTCGCCTCGGCGCTTTGACCTCCTCGCTCGCCGACCTTCTCAAACTGCCGCTTCCCTCGCCGACGGCTCTGCGGCTGCGCGAGGGCTTCTCTCCTCGACTCGAGCAGTACTTCGAGCTCTCTCTGATCGGGCGAGGTCGAGCGTAGCTGGACAGCTCGTCATGCTCGTCGACTCGAACGAGAAGGAGGTCGGGAAGCGCATCGTCCCAACGAGGTCGGGCACCTCCTCTTGCTCTCGCTGCTTCTCGACAGGCCGTCGACAGCTCCGTACAGAAGCCTGCGCTCCGCGGTGTCGGCCAGGGAGGAGCGGGCGAGCCGAAGAGCCGCGCCTCGACCCGCTCGAGCTGGAGGAAGGCGCTTCCTCGTCAGCTTGCTGCGTTCGCCCGAGTCGCCCGAGACTTGCAGAGCCAGCTACGCAACGAGACTACTTTGAAAGGATGAACGAGGAGCGCGCGAGAGCGCGGCAGGCTCGTCCTCCGCAAGCGCGGCGCTCGAGCGTGCGCGCGTGCGGCTCTGCTCCCTCTCGGAATGCTTTCAGACGTACCTCAGGCCGAGGAGAGCCTCTCTCTTTGCAGCTCACGTCGCTTAGCTACAGCTCAAGATCCCCATCCGGGTCCTCCTCGTCCCAGTCGTCGCCCCGATCCGGCGTGTAGTCGATCCCTCCCCCGCCCGCGCTTCCTCCCGCCCCCGCGCCCTCGCGCAGCGCCTGCACGCCCGGCAAGACGGGCACGACGTACCCCTCCTGGCCGTAGATGGGCAGGTTGGCCTGCGCGAACGGGTTCGGGACGGCGGCGCGCGCGGCGAGCTGCGAGGGCGTGAGCGTGTCGGAGAGGGAGAAGGTGAGCGGGGAGGGCGACGCGGCGGACGAGGGGCCGTGGGGAGGTGGTGCAGGGTGAGAGGATGGTGGGGCGGTAAAAGGTCCCGAAGGCGCGGGAGAGGGGAGGGGAGAGGGCTGCGAGGGAGGCGAAAGAGAGGTCAGGAGGGGCTCGAGCGCAACGCAGAAAGAGCGGACGCACCTGCGCACGGCCCGCCGCAGGATCCACCACCTCCCACACGCCGACCTCGCGCACGGTCGCGCCCTCCTCGCCCGCACCGCCGCCGCCGAGCGCCGCGCCGCACATGCCCCACTTGACGACGCGCGGCACCTCGCCCTTTGCGACCCTGTCGCGCTCCCTCGCGCGCTCCCTCGCCGCCGCGACCGCCTTGCCCTTGCCCTCTGCGCCTCTCGCACCCGCCGACCCAGCGTCGAGCGCCCCGACGCCCCGCGCACTCCACTCGACGACGCACCTCGAGCGGCCCAGCTCGACGCGCTCGTCCTCCTCTTCTGCGCCCGATGGGCGCACGAAAGGGTCACCGACTGCGCGCGCGGCAAGAGCGCGGAGCATGCCGTGTGCGCGCGGGTCGGGTGCCGTGCTCGACGAGGGGGAGGAAAGAGAGGAGGACGAGGGAGGGGGGAGAGGGAGTGGGAGCGCGTAATGCATCGCGAGGGTCTCGAGGTGAGCCGAGGGACGGAGCGAGAGGTGCAGGGTCGAGGGCGAGAGGGTCGGGGCGAGGAGCGAGGCGAGGAGCGAGGGGACGAGGGCGGAGGGCGAGGCGGACGAGGTCGAGGAGGAAGTGGGGCAGGGCGGGAGGTCGTCGTGGTGGACGACGACGAGGCGCGCGCCTGCGTGCAGAGATGTGCGTCAATAGGCTGATCTCGAAAGCGACGAACGCAAAGTAGGCAAGCCCGTCCATCGTCAGGGACGGGCCGCCCGCACAGCTAGTCGAACGAGAGCTCGCAAGACGCACCTTTCTTGCCCTTGAGCGCGCCCAAGCACGCCTTGACGACCCGCAGCGCGTCGCTCACGCCGCCGTCGAGCTCGTCTGCGAGCGCATTGGCCGAGTCGAGTACGACGAGGAGCCCGGGCGCGTCGGCGGCGTCGGCGGCATGCTGTGCGGCGGCGGCGGCGATGGCGCTCGTTGCTGCGGCGACGAGGTCGGCGAGGTCACTTGATGCCGAGAGGTCGACCGGGGTGTAGCTCGCGCACGCGGCGAGTCTCGAGCCCGAGGTCGAGGTCGAGGCGAAGGGGGCGGCGAGGGACCCGTCGACGACGCGCACCCGGTGCGGGTCGTAGCTGCCCTGGCGGGGCAGCAGACGGTGCGGCTGCTGCTCTGCACACACGAGCACGACGCTGCCCTGCGCTGCCGTGGTCGACGAGGGCGAGGCCGGGGCGAGTGCCGAGTGGATGAAGGCGCGCTGGGCGGCGAGCGACGGCTGGACGAGCGAGTCGCTCAGGACGACGAGTGGGGCGTGCCCTGTAGAGGCGGCGAGCGGCTGGAGCCGGTTGTGCAGCGCCGCGTCGAGCATGGCGGGTGCTTCGAGGGAGGGGAGCGAGAGCTCGAGGGGGCGGTGCTCCTCGACGACGGCAACGGCTACCTCTCGCGCTCTAGAGTCTGCTGCGCCTGCTCACAGACACTCAGGACGGCTGCATCGAGTCGCACGAGTCGCAACAAGCACATAGCGCGGTTTTGCACTGCGTCAAACCCTCAACCCTCCTCCGTCTACCTCTCCGCCCTCGCCTCGCCCTCGCCCGCCTCCCCCTGCACCTGCACCTGCACCGTACCGTACGACCTCGACGCACGCTCTACTTGAGCGCAGCAAAGATCTTGGGCGCGGCCTGCGAGCAAACGAGCGAGCGAGCGTCAGCTCTGCAGGCGGAGGAAGGGGTTCGAGTCGAAGAGAGAGAGGACGCACGCAGTCCTCGACACAGTGCATGTAGTGGACTGCAGGGAGGAGAAGAGCATGGTCAGCATTCTGTGCCCTCGCTACCGCTCGACCTTGCCGCAGTGTGCCCGCCGCGAGCGAGGTGCGCCACCTGGACCGGCTCCTTCTCGAGCGCTCGCCGCCTTGCCCGCCTCGCTCACCGGCGCCGTCCCTCGCCGCCTCGCCCAGGGACAGGAAGAGAGAGGCAACGCACAGAGCTCCTCGACGCAGGTCTCGCCGTCGATGATGGTGTTGCCCGCCGCGACGCGCTCGCCGCACTCCTCAAAGTGGTGCTTGAATTCCTTGCACACCTTGGTGTTGCCGCACGCTGCGGGCGGGGGTGGGGTGGGTGCGAGTCAGCTTACACGGCGCAGAGGGCGAGGGGCGAGTCGGGAGCGGCGAGGCGATGAGAGAGAGAGAGAGGGAGGGAAGGCGAGACGCACCCTCCCGGATCTCGTCACCCTGCTGTGGACGGCGACAGGGGCGCAGGTCAGCGTGACGGTACTGAAGGAGCCACTGCGGGGTCGAACCCTCCAGCAAGAGCGCGAGAGGGGACGCACGTCGGGCACCTCCTCCTCCTCCTCGTCCTCGGCGCCGTCGGCCTCGTCCTGCTTGTCCTGGAGCTCCTGGACGTTGGCCTTTGCGTCCTCGGGGTTGTCGATCGTGTCGGTCGAGGTAGCCGAGCGGTCCTCGTCGTGTGCGCGGCTCTGGGGCATCGTCTCCTCGGCGGCGAGGGTGCCAAAGACCGACTCGACGACGGACGAGAGCGAGAACATGGCTGCGCGCGGGTGGCTCTGGGTCAGTGCGCTGGTCTGGGTGCGCTACAGGCCGTCCCGGCTGGCTCACTTGAAGGTGGAGGGCGGTGAAGGTGGCAGACGAGGCCGTCGCTCTCCAATCGCCGACCGCCTCTCTCCCTCCTCTCCGCCGTCGCGACCCGCTCCCGCGCTGCTTGCAGCTGCACAGCTGTCCAGCAGCGCTCTCGCACTCGCTCTCGGCAGCGCGCCACCCGCCTCGCATCCGCCGCTCGCTGCTCCCTGCGCACCTCGTCCCGCTCTCCTCCGAGCATCGGACCGCCTCGCCGCACCGCCGCACACGGCACAACCTGCTCGCCGTGCCCTCCTGTTCTGCGCTTGTGCTTTGCCAAGTCGCTCTGCCGCCTGCTGCAGTGCCCGGCGGGCCGGTCACGCGCGCACGCTCGCCCGCCAGCTGCGAGGTCCACCTCGCAGGCCTGTACACGCTCTCGACGGCGCTCGGCTGCGCTTGCGCAATCTCCTAGACGTCAGGCTATAGCCCTAGTTTACGCGCGCACGTCTGACATGCTGCCCGGAACGCACTTGGCCTCGTACAGTGAGCTCGAGGGCGGTCCGGCGCGAGCGCCCTCGACGCCAAGGCGCTACTGCGCTCCGCGGGCGGGGTCTTCCTCGCGGCTCGACTAGCTGTGCTGTGTACGGAGGGAGCAGACGAATCGCGCAGGTAGCTCGCAGGCGAGCAGGCAGCGAAAGAGCGCAGAGAGGCCGTGCGAGGTGGGAGCGCTCGCGCCGCTCTCAGATTTGACCGAGCGAGCAGCAGGATAATCGGCAGAGCTCAAGTACATCGTCATCGAAGCATTGCAGCGATGCGCAAGCCGCTAGCGCCCGTCGAGAGAAGTCAACTCCGCGGCGGAGGCGGAGCTCGGAGAGGAGGAGGAGGTCGTCCTCGCCAGCCCGCCTCGCTCTGCGTGCACGCCGTCAGCCGCCATGCCAGCTACACCGACCCTCTCGAGCCTGTTCCCGCCCAAGCGCCGCGTCGTCATCCTCGGTGCGCCCACCTCTCCTCGTCCTCCTCGCGCCCTCATCTCCCTCGCGCTGACGCCCGGCCACCGCGCCCGCAGACGGCGGCATGGGCACGACGCTGCAAGCTCCGCCGTTCGAGCTCGCGCTCGACTCGGCCCTGTGGAGCTCGGAGCTCCTCGGCGACGAGGCGGGCCGCAAGACGCTCGACCGCCTGCACCGCACTTGGATCGACGCCGGCGCAGACATCGTCGAGACGTGCACGTGCGTCCAGAGCCTCTCTCTCGGCCTCTTGGAGCAGGCAGGCGTGCGAGCGAGAAGCTGACGCACAACGGGTTGCACGCTCGCAGCTACCAGTCGTCCCTCCCGCTCTTCCTCCCCTCGTCCCGCGCGCCGACCTCGACCGAGACCTCGACCGCCCTCGCCACCATGACGGCCGCACTCCCCGTCGCGTGCTCGTCCTGCGCCAACCACTCCTCGCCCTCGTCCTCGTCCGCCTCGTCTTCGAGCCGCGCCCAGGTCGCCCTCTCGCTCGGGCCGTACGGCTCGGCCCTCCAGCCCGGGCAGGAGTACACGGGCGCGTACCCGCCGCCGTTCGGCCCCGCCGCGTCCGCCGCGCCCGACGCCCGCCCGGCGAGCAGCGCCGAGGCGCTCGCCGCCGTGCCGCTCCCGCTCGACGCCGTGCGCGGCGCCGGCGTGACCGACGACGAGGCGCACCTCGCGGCGTGGCACCTGCAGCGGCTCGTCCACTTCTCCGAGTCGAGCGCCGCCGACGCGCAGGTCGGCCTCGTCGCGTTCGAGACGGTGCCCTCGCTCGCCGAGGTGCGCGCGATCCGCCGCGCCACGCACGTCTTCTCGACCCTGCACCCGGACCGGCCGCAGCCGCCGTTCTACATCTCGCTCGTCCTCCCGCGCGCGACCGCCGACGGCGCCGCGGCCGACGTGCGCTTCCCGGACGCGGCGCTCGCGCACCTCGGCTCGCTCGACGCGCAGCTCGCCGTCGTCGTCGACGCGCTCCTCGCGCCCGCCGAGGGCCTCGCCCGCCCCGCCGGTCTCGGGTTCAACTGCACGTCGCCGCTCGCCGCGCGCGGCGTCGTGCGCGCCCTCGGCGAGGCCGTCGCGGCGCGCCCGTCGAGCCCGAGCCCGAGCCCGACCGGCGACAAGCCGTGGCTCGTGCTGTACCCCGACGGCGGCGCCGTGTACGACGTGCGCTCGCGCACGTGGTCGCACCCGGCGGGCCTGACCGACGCGTCGTGGGCCGCGCTCGTCGCCGATGCCGTGGGCGACGCGCTCGGGTGCGGCGCGTGGGAGGGCGTCGTGGCGGGCGGGTGCTGCAAGGCGGGGCCGGGCGCGATTAGGGCGCTGAGGGACGAGGTCGAGCGGCGAGGGTGGAGGGAGTGAGGCGGGGCGTGAGGCGGCGGTGGACCGGCGGGCGAGGTCGACGAGGAGGGAGGAGGTTGTAGATGAGCCGCGCGGGTACGGTCGGCGTAGAGCCCGCGCGGTGGTGGTGCCATAGACGCAACACAGTCGATCGTCGACCGCACGAGCCGCGGCGGGCTCTGCTCATCCTCAGCGAGCCGTCTGGTCCGTCTC
>Ga0308169_10000946_pt1 | contig 37053 bp, 53 predicted proteins | sample PhyBR1_2_FD_202139 | JGI IMG/M metagenome (GOLD analysis project Ga0308169, IMG submission 202139) | Phyllosphere microbial communities from UC Gill Tract Community Farm, Albany, California, United States - DLSLSB.R1 | ecosystem: Host-associated > Plants > Phyllosphere > Unclassified | place...
ACCAACTATCGTACACCTCCTTCCTACGCTTTGCGACAGTTCAATCCGAATTATAGCGGGGACGAAGCAAGTGAAGACGATGGAGACGATTCAGACGTTCCTCCAACTCCTGGAGATATCGCTGCTTTCCAGCCTATCACACTCGTACCTTACTCGAGAGGAGGAGGAGGAGTCAACGCGAGAGGTGGAGTCGAATTAAGCAAGTTGTTTGGGAATGGAATCGGTTCGAATACCGCGACGATTCAAGACGACGGATCACTTTCTCTCTCTCCCGTGGCAAATGTCTTCTATCCTTCGTTCGGCGACTTCTTACCCGCCGTCAAGAAGCAGAAGGAGGTCCTCGATGGGAATGCACTCGGATTGAGCGGTTGGGGTGAACCGATCGAAGAAGAAAAGTCATCTTCGCAGAGGATCGAGTCGCTATCCAATTCTCTCTCTCGAATCGCTCTACAAGACAATGTGGAGGAGGTCAAGTCTGGAGACGAGAAGCCAACCAGAATCGCTTCTCCCGTCACCGGTCAATCCATCTTCGCACCTTTCGCCAGTTTCTCACCCAACACCGATTCTTTTGCTTTCTTCCCCTCTCCCGACTGGAAAGCAAGCAACCGAGAAGTTGAACCCATGAAGACGACGAAGGAGACAACTCTGACCTCTTCTTCGCTTCTCTCTCCTGTGCCCAATCTCTCGCTCCCTACCTTCCCGATGCAACGATCGCTCTCGTCCTCTCATGTCGAACCTTCTCGCTCTCACGTCATCTTGACACCTCCTTCGACTCCTACACGAAACACGAGCTTTCACACTGCCCCCTCGATGCAACCCTCTCGCTCACTTCCGATTCCTACCGCTTTCTCTCCGACTCGCTCGCAGTTCGCCGCCCCATCGCCCACTCGAATGTCATTCCCTCAATCTCCTAGTCATGTCGTTGGAGGAGGATACCCTCCGTCCCCGTACCCTCTTAGTCCCGCCGATACAGAACGCATCGCCAAGCTCCACAACGGTAGGATCCCTACCCTCGAACAGCTATGCCCTGAACCTGCTCATCCTTCAGCTCAACCTCCTATCGTCAATACTGGAAATCAAGGAGTCATGGTCGTTCAGCAAGGAGACTGGAAATGCGGTACTTGCTCTTTCGTCGTAAGCTTGAGTTTTCGCAACTTCCTCTCCTAGCTTCCCTCTACGCCTGCTCTCTGCAACCCATCTGGGCACTCGTCCTCTCTCTGACCACACCGATGTGAAGTAACCTTACTGACTCTCCTTTGGCTCCTTCAGAACTGGCGTCGTCGAAAGATCTGTCTCCGTTGCTTCCCCTTCGCCAACGATATCGGCAACATTCTCACGATTCAATCTCAACGAGCTGCTCACTTAGCTGGACCTCCTCCTCCACTCTCTGCTCCAGCACACCAGACCAATTTCCTCCTCCCTTCGCCCACTCGCGGTCACTTTGATCCTTCCCTCTCCGCTTCTTCCGGAATGGCTAGATCCTCGAGCTACCCTCCCGACTCGCTCTCCCAAAGGCGCTCCTCATCACCTTACACCCAAGCTTACCTCGCTGTGCCTCCCCCTCAACAACCTCAATCCGCTTCACCTACTCGCTCGACTTTCGCTCTTCATCATCATCAACAACCTCCCGCTTCTCCAACTCGTTACATGCACTCCCCTCTCTCGACTCCTCCCAAATCGAACATGCCAGCTTACCTCTATCCTGAAGAAGATCGTTCCTTCACTCCCCTCTCATCCACTTCCTCCGGTTCCTCCTCGTTCAGCGCCAGTTCAGCAGGAGAGCTCGCCCTCCGTCGATCTGCGAAACTTCAACAACTATCTCCATCAGCTCACAAGTACAAATCACTCCAGATCCAACCCCTCAACCTTCAGACTGGAGGAGCGAACTATGTTCAACCTCAATACTCGCCTACTTTCCAACGCTCTCCTTCTTACTATCAACCCCCGAGGGAATCTCCTCCTTCTCCTACGAGGTACCTCAACCATCGTTCGGGAGGTGACGAGTTGACCAGGATGTTGGGAGCTGAACTTTGAAGGAGGATTAATTTCGGATGGACGGACCACAACACCACGCTCAAAGGATGGATCTTTCTTTTCAATCCGTCATTCGGATCTTTCTTTCAAACCTAGGATGGATAGTCGCTCGAAGTACTGCAGAAGGGGAAATAAACAGAATCAAGAAAGAGAAAACTCAGAAAACAGAAAAACAGACACTCACCGAAACCTCAGTCTACTATTGTACCTCACTCTTATCATAACGCCCCTCTCTCCTTCTCGCATCTCTCTGTACCCATAACTATCCCCCATTTCGTACCCTCGCATCTTTTAGTTCTCACAAGCTTGATTGCTTGCTCATCTGTTTTGCATTCTAATGTCTCTTTCGTTTCCTTCTTTCCTTCTCCGGTACGCTCAGCTTTCGAGAGAATAACAAGAGAAAGCTGTACTCAGCGCAACTCGTCTCTTCCCATTTCGACTCACCCAAATCATCGTCTCCCTCAAACGAGGATTCCAAATTTCGTGACTACCAACCCTTTCTTTACCCTCTCCCTCTTCTTCCTCCTCGCTTCCCCCTCTTCCCTGTCCCTACCCCTCAATAATTCCCACCTGACCTCCATCTCGACCTCCCCTTGTTCCCTCTTCCCACTTTCTTCTTCCTCCTTAACCCACTCCTCCCTCATCTTTCCCGACGAGATCCTCCAACTCTCCCTCTCCTCGTTCAATTCGACCTCTCCAAACCCACCTCCGAAGACCCAAACCTCACTTCCCTCCCTCATCACCATCTTCAAGTCGCCCGGTCCCAAAGGTACATACAAATTCCAATTCTCTTTGTTCTGTCGTTGCTGAGGAGGGACCGGTTGGGGGTGAGAGAATGAAGAGGTAGTTGTGGTTCGGTGGTGTAGGGAGAACAAGACTAATCCATCTTGATCTAGCTCGGGTTCTGGGGAAGAAGGAGAAGGCTCGTCGAGTGGAGAAGAGAGGCAAGAGAGGTCCAGTCTACAGCGGGCTAATAGAGTTCTGTTACCTCCTCCTCCTCCTCCTCGGCGTGTTGAGTCGACCGTTGAGTTGTTCAGTGAGGAAGAGGGAGAGGGCGAAAGGACTTCCAATACGATCAAGCGTAGATCGGGTTGTAATGCTTCGCCTAAAACTCGTTTACTCCATACACTGCTTTTCACTGTCGATGTCGATGAGGGACTGGTAGGAGGGAGATTGAGGAGTTTCCTTGAGAGGTCGTGCAGCCATAGGGTATGATCCGTTTTGATCGCAGACAAAATCGAACTTGCTCTCGAAGCCATACCAGACCTGGAATGCTCCTCTCAGTTCCTCACTACGTCACCTGTGAGAGAGTTTAGAGAGTGAAAGAGAAACTTACGGCAAGTAACCACCATTCTTCCCTTTCTTTTTCGGCGATTCCCATTCGAATTCCCCATCCTCCATCTCGGTCTGACTCCCCAGAATACCCTTCTTATCTTCCACTCCTAGAGTCGGAATAGTATTCATCAACTTCCTCGAGTTCTCAGGGGTGATTAAAGGTTTCGATTCTGATTTGATTCGGATTTGTGCTTGGGGATTCTTGAGCGCTGAATAGAGCGCCGAGGATTGAGAGAGGAGTGAGATGGGAGGTTTGTGATCGATCTTAGAAGGAGGGATAGGGATAGGATTAGGGTTGGGGACGAGAGGTTTCGAGGAGGTGGATAACTTAGATGGGATAGGTCGAGGGGGAGCAGGTCGAGCGAGTGGTTGTGGGTTCGAACGAGAGAGAGGGGAGGGTTTGGAAGTTGGAGGAATAGGGGGAGGAGCGGGGAGAGTGGAACGTTTGGAAGAAGTCAAAGGTTTGAATCCCAAAGTGGTCGAAGTTGTTGAATTGCTCGTCTTTTGTTTCTTCTCCTTTGAACCTTGTCGCTCTTGTTTTTGTTCAGCTTGTTCAGCTTGTTCAGCTTGTTCAGCCCATTCATCTTGCTCTTCTTGTGTAGCTAGGAGGCGTTTCCCTGTGCGAGGAGGAAGAGGGAGAGGTAAGGGAGCGGTGAGTTTCGAAGTTGATGGTCTTGAAGTTCGTTTCGGTGCATTGCGAGCGGTCGTTGATTGTGGTATAGAAGGTGGAGGAGGTACGAATGCGTTCATAGCTATAAGAATGGAAGGTGGGATCAGATGAAGAAGAGCGAGAAGAAGGAAGAGAAAGAGCAAAGGGTTTACGTTTGAGCCCTTTCTGTTCTCTTTCCCATTTATCGTCATCTTGTTTAGTAGCTTTCCCCTTTCCCTTTGAAGTAGGTTGAGCAGTCGAGAGAGTAGCAAAGTTGAGTGATGTAATCGGTAGCATGGTTGATTGTACTTGGTCGAGGTCTAGTCCAGTTAGTGTACAGAGTAGCTACATACTCTAGATTGAGTGTGAATAGAAGGAGAGAGAGAGAGAGAGGGAGAGAGAGATTCTCCTCCTTCCTTGATCTTTGATTGTTCGCTCTGCTCTGTCACAACTCTCAATCCACTAAAAGACATGTCTAATCAAGTAACAGGAGACTTGTTATGCCTCATACTCGATTTGAACCCCATCAAATGGTCTCAATCCCAGACACTCTCTCTCGATCTCGCATTGAATCAAATCCTCATCTTTGCAAACTCTCACTTGGCAATACGACACGAGAACCAAATAGCCATATTCGCCGCTACTCAAGGGACAGCGCAACAACTCTATTCGAGTCAATTGCCAATTACTGAGGCCGAGAAATCAATAGGAGACAGCGGGAGCGGGAGTAACATCTATCAGCAGTTCAGGGTGGTAGACGACGTCGTCACGCAGAGAATAAAGAACTTGGTCAAAGAGACGTCGAATCAAGGAGAAGAGGAGAAGAAATCGGTCAATCTAGTGGGTGCACTCTCAATGGCTTTATGTCGTTCGTTCCCTTTTCTTCTCTCCTCTCCTCCTCTCCACTTCCAAGCTGACGATCCCCTTATCCGGTAGACATCAACCGCCTCAATCTCTCGTCCTCCTCGTCTTCGACCGCTTCCTCCTCCTCGTCGAACACACAATCGAAATCCTCCGAATCCTCAAACATCCGAGTTCAACCCCGAATTCTAATCCTCTCTGTAACTCAAGACGCACCAAACTCTTACGTACCAATCATGAACTGTATCTTTACCGCTCAAAAAACCGTTCGTCTTCCCCTTTCACTTGTCCTCCCATCTCCACAAACTGACAGAATTGGAGTGAGAGGGTGGAATAGAACATTCAAATTGACGTCCTCAAGATTCTCGGCAAAGACGCAGTGTTCCTACAACAAGCCTCTCACCTAACTTCGGGCACCTACTACCGTCTTCCCCCCTCGACCCCAAAATCTTCTTTACTTCAATACCTTCTCGTCCGTCCCCCTTCCTCCCTTTCTTCTCCTCACTCACTCGCTGACGAGTACAAATGAGACGAGAGAGAACAGTGTAATTTCTTGAGCGGTCCTTTAGCGTCGAAACATTTGAACCGAGCGAAACAAGACGAAGTAGATTTGAGGGCCGCTTGTTTCTGTCATCGTAAGATTGTGGATATCGGTTATGTTTGCTCAGTTTGTTTATCCAGTAAGGGTTTTCCTATACTTCCCCTTCTCTTCCACTTCGTGTTTTGAGCTGACGAAAGAGAAGAGGGTTTTTGTTTTCGGCAAAAATAGTTTTCTGTAAACCTTTACCAGTTTGTACTACTTGTCGGTAAGTCCCCCTTTTCTCCTTTCTCTCTCTCTTTCTTTCAAAAGGGGGCTCGCTGATCCATTTTTGAGAGAGATGAGAGTAGTACGAAATTCCCAATGTCTACCCTCAAACGACTCGGGTTCGGATCGAGACCGAAACCACCAGGAGGAGGAGGAGGAGGACCAGGAGTTACGAACGGGAATGGTAGTACGAGGAAGAGGAAAGCACCTCCTGCTGCTGGTGCGAATGGTGCGGGAGGGAGACCTTCACCTGCACCTCCGTCAGCTTCGGCTGGGAGTTCGAGAGGTGCAACACCTGCTGCTTGAAAAACTTGGAGGAGATGGAGATCATGACGAGCATATACCCAGAGTTAGGGAGAGGGAAGTGGCGAGGCAGGAAAGGACCGAGGAGTTCATCAAGTAGTTTTTTGGTATAGTTTCAAGTTTCCATTGTTGTCAATAGTACTCGATTCCTCGACAGTCTTTTTATGTCCTTTGCTCTAGAAGCTACAGTAATCCTCACGAATCGAAGGAAAATTGGAGAAGTGAAACCAAATCAATCTAGTTTACATAAGAGTGCGATACTACTGCTGAGGCGACAGAATACTTGCTGATGTGTTACCTTCGCTATCGAAGTTGTGAACCCCCTCAAACCGTCGAAAACCCCCCTAAGACTAAAATCCCCCTCATCTCAACTTCAATTGTCCCTCCAAGCTCTCCAACATCCCTCGACTCCCAACTTTCCTCTTCTCCACTGACCTGATCCCTTCCTCTTCAAGTTGCTTCAGTAGAGGTCTCCATACTTCTGGACTCGTGGGTGAAACGAGACCCCTAGATGTGAGTTTCGAGGAAAGGATTAAAAGTGCACCGAGCGCGATTGGCTACGAAACGGATACGGAGGACAAGGTCAGTGTGTGTGTGAAAGGGGAGAAAAATGAAGAGGGAGACGTACTGTGCCGACTGTGAGAGCCATCGCCGAGGCTTGATCGGTTCCATACTGTAAGAACACGGCAGTGAATCTTAGTTTACTCGGATCTTTCGAGGCGACTGAGGACAGAGGCGGACTTACGAGTACCATAGTAGAAGTGAATAGCTCCGGCTCCCCAGTCTCTTTCGATTTCGTCGTCAATTCGTGATGGAGAATGACAAGATCTCGTTCGTCTCCTGAATAAGCTAGCTGGTGAGAAAGGATCGAGGAGAGAAGATCGAGAGGAGCTGTTGGGATCGAAGGAAGAGATGGGAGATTGACGGAAGAGGGGGAGGAAGAGGGGAGAAGAGCGAGACTGTGGAATGAAGACGATCAGAAATCAGCGATTGTGAAAAGATTTCAAAAGCGTCGAAGACTCACTCTTCGAGAGTACTGAGCACGTCCTTGACCAGCGATGGATCCTGACTTTCGAGCAAAGTCGATAGTGCCTTCTCCCTCGATTCAGCATCCCTCACCTCGTATCCCTCTTTCTTCAAACACGCATCCACCAATTCAGTCCATTCTCCAATCGACCTCCCCAGTTTCTCCGTCGACAGTAACCCCATCTTCTTGAACGAATCAACAATTCTCGAAAATCCAGGATACCTCAGCGTACCTCTGAGAATCGTCGGTAAATCGTCGGGTAAAGAGTATTGAGGGAGGTAAGAAAGAGAATCTCGATTCGCGACTCCTTCGAGTGCGAAGCCTCTTAGGATAGGAACGGAAGAGAAACCTTGTGAGAGGAGTGAAGGACCGGGGATATTGATCTCTCGAGAATTGAGACGGAATGAGGCGGAATTGAGTGCGGCCGTTAAAACTCCTCGAGGTGACCACCTGTTGGTGTGTCAAATGTTTAGCTATCGCAGTGATAACTAAGCGGAGGGAACACCCACGAGAACTTGTAACCGAGAGGTCCACCAGAAAGTGCAGGTTCAGGAAGTCCTCCGCAGAATGAAACGAACGAAACGAGCTGAAAGCCAAGTCGTGTGTCAGGTTCCTATCGTTGACGTACCCGGTCATAGAGATGACTCACCTCGTTCCCAGTGCCCCTCGCTTCTTCGATCAAAGCAGCAGCAGAACAATGATCGATTCCCGGATCAAGTCCCAGCTCGTTCAAAATGACGATTCCAGCTTCTTTCGCTCTATGGGCAAGAACTCGTCAGTTGACAACGGACCACGAGAGAGGAATTGGTGGCTTACTTGTCGTGCAGAGCAGCCATTTCTGGTGAAGTGTAAGAAGCAGTGACGAGTGAAGTCTTGTTCTCGATACAAAGGTTCGCAACCTTGACGTGCATCGGCGCAGGGAGCAGACTGCGAGATCCACCCGCCGCGTCAGAATACGATCCAGAGAAGATGAAGCGGTGGGAAGGCTCACCTGAGTACGACATCGGCACTAGCGATCAATTCTCGCAGAGCAGATTCGTCAGAAGCGTCGAGGAGTGAAGCTGAAACGTTCTCGTAATCTTTTGCCAGTGCTTGAGCTGCCGGTAAGTCATTACTTGCTGTCGAGCACGCCGATTTCATCAGTATCGGGGCATGATGAGCTAGACGACCGGACATACCAACGATCACTTCGAGATTCTTCTGCTTCGCGAGAGTTCTCACAGCTGGACCTGCGACGAGACTGTGCGACGGGCGGATTGATCATCAAGCCGTATGAAATGTACTGATGAAAAGCTCCTGACTCACCCTGCACCGAGAACGACTGCTCTCTGCTTCTTCTCTCCCGCCATTCCCTCCTTCTTCTCGATCAAATCCAACAACCATTCATGTTGTTTCTCCAACCTCCCATCTCTCGCCAACGTAGCTCTCTCCAATGCCGCCGAGATCTCGGGGGAGGAGGAAGAAGAAGAAGGTTCGAGGAGTTGTCGGATATAGGGTAAGACGGAGGAAGAGAATTTATCGGTTGCGTCGAGAGGCAAAGCGGAGGGGAGGATCTCGACACTTGAGAGTTGGATACCTCGTGTAGGACTAGAGGGGACAGAGTCAGTGAGGGTTCGAGGAGGGAGGGAAGGGAAGAACGCACTCTCGGTGGAAAGTGTTTGTAGTTGCGTCGAATTGAGTGATCGGATCGTCAAGAGTCGTAGCGGAAGTGATGAATTCGAGTGCACCCTGTGAGTCAACATCCTCCGCTACAATCAGCTGCGGCTCTCGAGAGTGATTGAGCTAGAGATTCGACTCACATCGAAATCGCATGAAACGTCGACAATCGAGATTAGTCGACTATCCGGGTTGTCTTGGAGCTCTCCAAGCTGTTTCGTCGAGAGGAGTAGAGGACAGCCTTTCGAAAAGAATCCTCCGTTCAGGAATAGGGTTGTATAAGGAGCGATCTGTCGAACTCGAATTCTTCTTGTCAGTTCCGGAGGAATTTCACGATTAGACTTCGAAACTGACCTTCTCGTGAAACGTGGACTCGAATCGCTCAGGGTTGCTGCGATACTCCTCTCGAGAAAAGGGTTTGCCTTCACGATGAACGAGGTAATCCTGAAGCTCCAGGTGACAAGCGTAGATTTGTCTCGTATCCGTAGCTGTGGGGTATTCCTCGCTCAACACTTGGTTCAGTAGTGTCGATAGAGGAGACTCACCGGGATCAGTAGACAGTTTCTTCAGTTCGTGATCTTTGACCCATCTCACTTTGAGCTGATCCAAAACTTCTCTCGCACCTTCTCCAACTTTCCCTCGACCTGAAAGAGTGATGATGATCTACACGACAGATCTGTCAGCTACGTCTCGGTAGACACTTCGAATTAGACTTACAGGTCCAGCTTCTCTAGGAATCCCATTCTCTTTGATTTCCTTCGCACATTTTCTCAACCCTTTCTCCACTTTCTCGACCGTTCCCGCTTGTAACGGTCTCCTGAGCTTCAAGAACGGAGTCGCAACTCCCTTACTCGCCAACAATTTAGTTCCCAACGCACTCAATCCATCTGCCATTCCACTGAACCCAGCTAATTTCCCAAACCCCGTCGTTCTCTTTCCCTTTGCTCCTTCCTTATCGGTCAACAACTCGTAGTCGATGATTCTTGATTTCGATTCGAGGAGCTGAGAGAGTAAGGGAAGGTTGTATGCTTGTCCTTTGTGAGTATGAAAGAATCCTAAATGAGTCGTTTTTGAAGAGGTTGCGAGGTTTCTCTTCAAAGGTTCCTTCACTCCCGCTACTACATCACACTTTGTCGAATCTAGCTCATCTAGTAACTTTGCTCCAACCTATGAATCAATCTCTCTTTCAGTTAGTTGAAACCCCCACTACTACTTCCTGCGAAAGAGGAGAGCGACAGCTTACATCTTGATAAGCTTGATCAAGATAAATTCGTTTCGGACTCTTCTCGACCCAAACTTGATGTCCATCTTTGATCAATTCTTTGACTGCCACAGGAGAGAGTGGAGCTCTTCGTTCAAAGATTCTCGCTGGGTCCTCCTTTCTCAATCCCAAGATTCCTTCTACTCTTGCGCTGCTTGAGAGTAGTCGTGAGTGCTTGATGAGTGTCGCGGGTCTATATCGTTGCATTCTTGATTGTGAAAGCAGAGAGGGCAGAGGAAGGAGAAAAGGAGTTGTAGTGGGGGGGAAATGGGAAAGGTGAATCACTCATCTGCGGGTTACCGCAAGGTACCGGTCAGCAGGCGATAAGGAAGAGTTTTGAGCATTCCTCGACTACGCTGGAAAACAGCGACGAATAGCCTATCTTGATGCGCAAATCAAAATCGAACCAAGCGTCGCGAAGCGAGCGAGCGAAGGAGACGAAAGTTGAAAGTCCAGAGTCGAAAAATGAAGAAATTCGCAAGAATAAGCGAAAGTGTGTGAGAGGAACTGCTTTGCAGCCAATAGAACTGATAGGGAACTAAAAACGAAACTTGTATACACTATATCGGGAGGAATCCAACGACTCCTCACTGTCGAGTCTCAAAGGAGGAAGAAACCGCTTCTCGCTTGTCCCTTTCCTCCCGTCTAATCTCGTTCCTTCCCTCCCCTTCGACGAATCATACTGAGCCTAATCTTTCCTGACACTCCCACTGAACCCAGCTTCACTCCCTTGTCGAGAACACAATTCGGGATGTCCAATCTTTCGAAGTTTACCATCATAATCTCCTTCACGATATCCTTCGACGACTGTACGATCAATATCCCTCTTATCAATTGAGTTGACTCGAGAGATAAAGAGAGAGTTGGAGGACGTACTGCGTTGTAGAACTTCAGAGGTTGAGACTCCTCCTGTTCGTTTCGTCGGTAAGAAAGCGCCTGTACCCAGCAAGCTTCGATTGATCAGCTCTCACGCCAGATGGTCAAGAGAAGATTGTGCGTACCAATAGATTTCGCAAACGCGTAAACGTCCTCGCTCCCCGCCGAAACATAAGGTTCTTCATCATGAGCGACGTAATCAATTTCCCATTTATCAATGAAGTCTTGATCAACGGTCCACGGTGCGTCCTCGATGACTTCGTCGACCCATTTCACGTGTCGAAGAGATTCGTAGCGTTCTTCGGAATGCATGACGGGTTGCGCTTTGTGTTTGAGAACTAATTCGGAGGAGCAGCAACCGACGAGGAGGTGAACGGAGGGGAAAGCGAGCTTGCATTGTCGCAGTTGGAGCATGTGACCATCTAGAAAACGAAGGCGAATCAAGGTCAGCTCTTTGAGGTTGTTAAAGGGAGAGAAGGGAGAAGGGAGAATTAAGGGAGAATTCCTGCTAACAATGTAAGAGATCGTAAACACCATCTGCGTAAATCCTCACCGGCCTTCCAACAGGAGGAGGATTGATCTTGTAAGCTCTACCAGCTTGACCCGCAACTGCACTTCGAATATGTTCCTACTCTCGCACCAAAAATCTCTCTCTCACATCAGCTCCCCTTCCTCCTCGCTCTCTCTGAGAGAGTTGAAAGAAAACGAGGACATACCTGAATCTCCTGAGCGCTCAAATTACTCAAGAACCCTTTTGGTGCGGCAGCCCAAAGTTCTTCTCCCGAAGCAGTAGTTCTCTTCTGTTGTCCTACTCCTTCACCCTCTGTCTCACTAGGTACCATCTCGTTATCCGCTTCTTCACCTTCCCTCAAGTCGCTTTCTACTACTTGAGGTTGTGGTTCGTTTGAAGGAGAGTGTTGAACGGGAGCTCGAGATTGATGCGGTTGGTTTTGGGTCAAACGGGCTCCGAGGGATGACGAGGGAGCCGGTGCGGATGAGATATCACCGTCGTCTGCAATCAAATCGTCGAGTGTGTTGGGAACAGGAGGAGAAGGAAGCGAAAGGATGGAACGTGCGAAAAATCAAACTTTCGAAACATCAGCTTGTCTCGCAAGCAGTGAATGTAATGGATAAACTACTCACGACCACTAGCGCTCCCTTCGCCTTCACCTTCCGTCGAATCCCCAATCACTTGCCCTCCGATAATCCTCTTCCCCTTCCCTCCTCCGATCCCTCCCGCACTAGCAGGCGCATCTGATCCTAAACTGATACCCCCAATCCCTCCCGTAACTCCTTGTCTAGCAGCTCTCGGATCGATATCGAACGAACTGGAAAGATCTCTATTCAATCCCGGTCTCGCTCCCAATCCTCCCGCTTCGTCGTCTGAAGCTGCACCTGATGTGGTAGTCTCATCATTAGATTCCGCACTTGCTTCTCTCTGCGATAAAGCATAGGGGTCAGTGAGGGAGATAGAGGGGGAGGGAGAGATGGAAAAGGTGACGTACGGAAGATTCTCCTTCTCCTTCTGGTTGGAGACGACGAGAGGGACGACGGCGGTGAGGAGAGACGGGTGTAGTTGGATGCATTCTGAGGGAGAGTGAGCGAGGTTAGGTGAAATGTCGGAGGAGAGAGAGAGATTTCGAATTTCTCGCCAAGTTCATGAGAATTTCAATTCGGACCCGGGAATCTTCTCTAGAGGTTTTGCAAGAATGGCGAGAGAGAACAGACTGGAGGAAAACGGGGGAAAAGAGCAAAGAACGAAAACCCGAGAGTTGCGAAAAGGGAATCGGGAACGAAAAAAAGGGTTGCGAAATCTTAAACGAATTCGAGTGTGAAGAAAGCTACAAGACGGAGTACGCGAGACCTATGAACGAACGAGACCGACTGGAAGGGTTATGCTAGTGCGAGAGAGAAAGGAGGGACAACCTATACAACAAGGATCACAAAAAGAGAACGAAAAGACTTCACCCATCGACGAGGAGAACCGCGACCTTCCCTCCCTCCTCCTCTCCGCCCCCTCCGTCTCCTCCAATAAAGCTTCATGATCCCTTGACGTAATCTTTCGACAGATCGACTTCCTTGAGATGAGTATTCGTAATCTTGAACTTTCGATTCGAACTTCCAGGACCCTTTCTTCCCTTGCCTCTCTTCGCTTTGTTATTCGTCGTTGGTGGAGGTAGAGAGCTTGAAGTGAGACCCGCTGGAGAACTCAAAAACGTATCAGTCGGAGTGGAGGGAAGGGGAAGGGAAGGAGAAAAGGGAAAGTACCGGTTTGAAGCTCCGTGGTGAGGTCGTCTCCGAGAGGAGTCTTCAGGGAATGCCACAGATCTCGGAACTCTGTGGAGGTGATAAGGGAGTCAGCGGAGAGCTGCGAGGTAAAGAGGGGAGGAGACAGGGTCGCAAAGCGAGAAAGCGACGAAGAGAGAGAGAGCAAAGAGAGGTTTCGCACTGCCTCCTCCGGCACTTCCTCCTTCTTAAGGTAAGTAACAAGGTAAGGAGATGTTGTTATAACTCACCTTTATCTAATGGTTCTTTCTCCCTGCCTATATCGTCCAAAAAGACGCATTTCATCTGACCTTTGCCTCCCGCATCTCCTTTCCCGTCCGTTCTAGTGACCAATACCCTTCCCTCCTTCTCCAATTCCTCTATCGCTTGAGTTACGCCACTCCACGAGTCTCTCAATGGTTTAATCGCCAATCCACCTTGAGGAGAGTATCTTCTCAGTAACGAAATGAGGTCGGATTTCGAAGAGAGTAAGAAATCTGGCTGCACGACGACAACTCTCCCCCTTTCTCGGTATGAGCACAGAGTAGCATTACACGAGTGAGTAATGGGAACTCGCCTTGTAAGTGAATAATTCAGTTCTACTATCATACCTCACCCTCTCATGTTGTTTCAATGCCTCCAACAGTTCATAGTTGTGCAAGAGTGCTTCTATCCCCGAGGTGATGGCCAAATCTTCTAATCGGATAGGTCGGTTGAGTTGTTTGAGGAAATTGACAGAGAGTACTAATTGAGTTTGCCAGTGTCTACCTGAACCAGTCAATGAAGGTCCTATCACATTGTTGGACATGAGTGTGTCGAATTGGTAGAAGTCAAGTGAGTGGGAAGAGTTCAAGATGCGAATCAATTCATCAATTTCATCCTTAAACCAATCACCCCCCCCAATTCAACCATGACCACTATCCCTGCTCGTTTAGCACGTCTAACTACCTCCTCTGGTTCCTGGCCAGTAGCTCAAGCCCGTTCCCGTTCACTCTATCGTCAATGGTACAGATCCGGTAATCATCTCCCTCCTTCTCTCTCTCCCTCTAACTCACTAACTCCCATTCTTGGAGAGTGTTATAGCACCAGAAATCGTCCAATTATACGCATTAAACATTCCTGCCTACACGATCAGAGCCAAAGTTAGGGAATTGTTTGAGAAGAATTCAAACGTTAGTGATCCTGAAGCGGTAGATATCTTGTTGTTGAAAGGTTATCAAGAGTTTCAAGAGGTAATGTCTTTGATTCTACTGCTTTATCGAGATGGGAGGAATGGAGCTGATGAGGTTTTTGAGATTGGCGAGGATTTTTAGACGATTAATTGTTGGAAAATGGAATCGTACGTCTCTTCTATCTACTGTACTCTGCAAAGTCAGTTACTGATGATCTGAAAGCGTACGCTGCAATACAGTCACGTAATGAGAATGTTCGCCGAAGAAGAGGTAAACAATTTCCTCAAATACCTCTCTCCTTCCCTTTCCCTTTCCCCCATCCTGCCTTTCTCTCTCGCCCTCTCTCTCTTACTTCGATCGCTCTATCGCCGTCACGTTGAATCGATCGTACTGACGGTCTATTTACTTTTCTTGCCATTTCTCTCTCAATCCTATAGCTCCCAGGTCAGTCCTCCCTCTCCCGCTCTCCCTCCTCTTCTTCTGCAATGATCTCGACGATCTTATCAATGAAGCTTGTACTGAGTGAGTTTGAGTGTGTGTGACTTGTAGCGCGACCCAACAATTTCCTCGATTCTTTCTACCTCTCCCGAGACGACGCGAAAGAAGTTATCGCTACCGCCTAAAGCTCTCTGCGGTGATTACGCGGGCTCGACGGAGTGGTGGAAATGTATGCGAGGTGGTCATCTGAGAGCGCTGGCAACGTCGGCAGGAGGTATTTCGTTTTCTACCTTCACACAATTTTTTTCACTTTTTACATTGATTCGTTCCATGCACTGTAAAATTCTCGTTTCCAATTTCCTTTCCTACGAGCGAGGTTACAGAGAGTCGACTTGTCAAGAAGCGGCTTTGAAGCGAAATCGACCCAGCCGCGGCAGAACTTGATCAATTCTTCCCTTCCCCTCCTCACTTCTCCTTTCCACTCCCGTTTCTGTTCCTGCTTCATCTACTGTCAAATATGCCTACTAAGTTCACTACTGTACGCTCTCTTTCCCTCTCCCTTTCCCTCAACCCCCACTAATATTTCGGTTCCCCTTTTTTAGCTCGATTCTGGAGTGACTAGGATCACTAAGGTTGATGCAGAGGAAGCTTTGACTCTCAAGAGGGATCCTCAGCGCTTCATGCTCTTAAGCGGTGTGAACCATCAGCTCTTTGGAAAGAGGGATTCAACTCAGTAAGTCAACCTTTTCCACCTCCTTCCCCTTCTCCGACTTTCAAAGCGAGAGGAGCTGATATTCGAGTGGCTGATAGATATGGTACGACTACATTGGCTGAGATTGAAGAGAGATTGACAAAGTTCGGGAAAGAATTGGGAGTTGAGGTCATTTGCGCTCAAACGAATTACGAGGGTACGTCAAGCTCTGACTCATCCAGAGGGAGGTGGAAGGGGAGAGGTGAGGGAGAACGAGAGAGGACTGTAGGAAGAAGGAGGCAGGGAAAATTCGAGCGGAACTTTTTGAATGTCGTCCTCGAATTCGACGAAGAGGCGAAGGAACAGTCATAGACTCTGTGAGATAGAGCGAGACTACTACGAGAGCGACACTGACGAGGTTTGAGTGCGGAGTCGACAGGTGAAATGTGCGAACTCGTAAATTCTCATTCCCCCTTTTCTCCCTTTCCTTATTGAACCATTCCGATTTCCGCTTCTCCCTGATCTCACTCAATCTTTACTGACGCTCTCTTCTATAGATTCACTACTCTCGGTGTCTAGGAGGAGTCGTAATGAATCGTAAGCTCCACCTCTTCTCTTTTTCCTCTCCTTACTAACTCGCTCGAATGTACAGCTGGCGCCTGGGCTCATTACTCCTATGCGCTGTTGGATGCTATCGACGCATGCGATAGTCCCGTTGTTGAAGTACACATCTCAAACATGTACGTTCACCCCTCATCGAACGATCCGTTTCTTGCGAAGATGCTGATGGTCGAATTTGGTGCGTTGTACAGTCACGCTCGAGAAGAGTTCAGACACAAGAGTGTGACCGCACCTAAGTGTGCCGGTATGATCAGTGGATGTGGTATCTTGGGTTACGAGGTGAGTCCCGACTCAGCGAATTCGAGGAGATAAAAATGAGCTGACTTTGTTTCTGTTCCTCTTCACTTCCATTCGTTGGCCTACTTGGCTCTCACCACAAATCTGGAATGATTCTTCGAGTAGCTCGGTCTGAGATGCGCGATTGAACGACAAGCTGAACGACAAGCTGCCGCGAAGAAGTGAAAGTAGAATCGTCTTCTCGAACGCTGTAACTATAACGATCTCTATCAGGAAACGATACTCTAGCCTCTCTGAGGGCGAGGTTTCATGTCGTGCATGCGCTCCCTGATGAGCTGTGAGGGCGAATCGGCTCCCGGCGGTCGAAAGAAGCGTTGGATCGAAGAATCTTAGCTTACGACTGGCTCAGTTAGCGTGGATCGTCTTCAGCGGAAGCACGTCGCCCTTGTATCTTCTCCGTGCGTGGCCCATCTCACTCGCTTCCTCTCGAGCCAGAAATTACGATGCTGATCCGAGAATCCGCACGCTACAGCTCGGTCTCTAAACGTGTTCTGTCAAACCCTCTTTCGCACCCTATTAACGGCACTAGCACACGTCTCAGACCTTTCAATCTGCTCCTGATGAGGTGTACGCTTTATGCGCGCTTTCCGACTGGAGAGACAAGGTCGACCACGTTCAACCATTTTTTCGCACGTTTCTCAATTTCGTCTTCTTGTGAGTTCCGAGTGAGCGGCCCCACCCTCAAGTTTCTCATCTTCCAATCCTACTACTCTACTTGATCATCCCCGACTACCTTTACTCGAATCAATTTCGCCAAACAGGCCTCAAGCTCAGATCATTCGAAAGGATGGCTACGAAAACCGGCCTCGTCGCTCTCGTTATCGGCTCAACCTATTTCTTCGACACTCTCAAGCATCATCTCAACACCTACATCCACCATCCCACAACCTCAGGTTATCTACTCCTCGCTCTCATCTCAACCCTCGCAGTTTCTGCATTCGCAAGCTCTCTCTCAGTCGCAATCACATTCGCTTGGAATTGTTTCTTGAGACCTCTAGGCAAGAGTTCGTCACAAGAAGGAAGACTGAACAGTTTTTACGAGGGTCAAGCTAGCGTATGTTCTCTTTCGAATCTTTGCAAATTTGTGGAGAAGCAGGTGCTGATGACACCTGTGAGAGACGTCGTAGATATATGACAAGACGAGGGCAAAGCTGTTGAGAGGTAGGACGACTATGTTGAGGCTATCTGCCGCTCATCTTCAGCAACAACGCAAAGAGAATCCTTCGAAGAAACTCGTTTGGGTCGGCAAGTCCCATTCTCGTGCGCGCTTCTCTTCTGCGCTCGTAGCTGACTCGATCCTTCCTTGACACAGATATCGGAGGAGGTACCGGATGGAACGTCGAAGAGATGGACAAGTACTTTCCGATCCAGGATTTCGATGCAGTTTACGTGATCGACCTATGTGAACCGCTTCTCGAAGTCTCTCGCAAACGCTTCGAAGCAAGAGGCTGGAAGAACGTTCACTGCCTGCTACAGGACGCCACGACTTTCATTCTACCGGAATGGGAGGAAGACGGAATCGATCAGAACGGAGGATTGGATTTCGTTACGATGAGCTACTCGCTCAGGTGAGCTTCACCATTCTCCTTCTTAGAGAGCTCAGAGCTGATCTGAACGCTATCTGTAGTATGATGCCAGACCATCTCACGCTCCTCGACCGAATCGATCGCTTGCTGTCCCCAACTGGATTGCTCTCTGTGGCCGATTTCTACGTATCCTCTCGTGAAACCTCATCAATGGCTAGCGTGACTGGAGATGTCGTATCTCGCCAGTGTAGCTACTGGACTCGATTGTTCTGGCAACACTGGTGAGCCGGAATCTTTGACTTCTCGTTGGATTCTAACGAGATGATTGACAATTGAGAATACGCTCGCAGGTTCGAACTGGATCACGTCGACCTGCACCCTTCCCGTCGAGCATATCTCGAGCATCGTTTCGCTACGATCAAGTCTTTCAACGCTCGAAACGGTTTCATTCTTCCCGGTCTAATCTCCATGTAAGCTAGTTTCGCGTTCGTCTTATTCGATTCGAGCTCACTCGAATTACTGTCAATAGCCCCTACTACGTCTCCCTCCACACGTCTCGCCGAATCGATACCTCGAAAGCAAATCAAGCTTACGAAGTTGAATCGGGGAATACAATCTCTGCCTCTGCCTCTCCCCTCCTGCGCCCTACAACTTCTCGCTCGATCAGCATCCCCGATCTCGCACTCGACTTGAGTGCCGCCCTCAACCGCTCTCCTAAGCGCTCCGATTCTCGTTCAAGCGATCAGAGCGATTCTGTTCGAATCGAAGTCGCCCCAGAACAGCAACTTTCAGCGTTCCACTACGGCCTCAAGCACTATCGAGTCCCTTATCTCGACGACGAACAACACCGTAACTTCCGCACCTGGATCTATGGCTTCACTGTGAGCTCTCTCGCCCTACTCGCAATCTCGTAACCTACTGACTTCCTGAATTGTGTCCAGTGGGAAGATCCTGCAGTCGACATGCAGCATCTGAACCTGACAGAAGACGACTCGATGCTTGTAATCACCAGTGCTGGCGATAATGCGCTCCACTACGCGATTGATGGCAAACCAAAGAGGATTCACACCGTCGACTTCAACCCTTGTCAAGGTCATTTACTCGAACTCAAACTCGCTTGCTACAATTCACTAGAGTACGAGGACTTCTGGATGATGTTTGGAGAAGGGAAGCATCCGAGGTTCAGAGAGGTGAGTACCAGATTTGCCGAAACGTTAACGTGGACTGAGCTGACTTGCCGTGTGTTGTCGAAACACAGCTTCTCGACACTAAGATCTCGCCCTTCCTTTCGAGTCACGCTTATCAGTTCTGGCGACGAAACGACAAAGCATTCTCAGACTGTTTCTATATGCGAGGTGAGTCCTGATCATGGCACTCTCAGCTCACAACGAAATCTCACCAGCTATTCTATACGAGTGTGATAGGCTACTCGGGCCACGCTCTTCGACTGGCCAAGGCGGCTTTCTGGCTCACCGGCTGCTCGAAAGTAGTGCATGATTTCTGCTCAGCACCGACCCTCGACGCTCAACGTAAGATCTGGGACGACAAACTTCGACCGGTTCTCCTCTCCAAGTTCATCACTCGCATCTTCCTGTCAAACCCGGCATTCCTCTGGAACGCCCTTGGTGTACCGATCAATCAGGCAAACTGTTTCTTGAACGAAACTTCGACCGAACAATTCGCTATCGACACTCTTGATCCCGTTGCTTATGGCACTCATATCGCTTCTGGAGCGTATCACTACCAGCTCTGTCTCGAACAGAAGTACACGAAGGAGTCATGGTAAGTCGACGATTCGAATTTCGAATGAACAAGTATCGAGCTAATCAAGACTTCTCGTTCAGCCCACTCTACCTCACTCGTGAAGGATTCGAAGCCCTCAAAGCCAAAAACGGAGCAGCACTCGATTGTTTCCGACTCCACACCGACTCGATCAATAACGTCCTCAATCGACTCGGAAAAGAGAACTCCCTCACGGTTTGCGTGATAATGGATCTTCAAGACTGGTTTGAAAATACCGTCATTCCCTCGTCTAAATCGTCGTCGAAGCCCTGCGCTTTGACGGAAACGATTCGAGCTCTACATGGGGCGCTCGTGAAAGGCGGAAGAGTGTTCTTTAGGAGTGCTGGGATGAAGCCTTGGTACCTCGAGCTGTATCGTCGAGTCGGGTTCGAGGTCGAGTGCATTCATGAACGACCGATAGCGGGAAAGGTACCGATTGATCGAGTCAACATGTGAGTTGAGCTATTCTCTCGATCCTTGCGAGACATTGACGAGCTGAACCGTTTGATGTACAGGTACGCTTCGTTCTATCGGTGCACCAAGCTATAGACTCGGTCTCCTTCAGATTCCAGTAGAGTTCACGTTTCCCTTTTGTCAGAAAGTAGTACCAACATCGATCTTGAGATCGACTATACCCTTTGTTTCTCTTCTGCGCTATGAATCTCGTTGTCTGAACTCGAGGGAAGTGAGGTAGATGAGGCGGTTTGCAAGAAATGTACGTACAAGAACGAAAGAAGCTGGAATTCTACTGCAAGAACAACGCGAAGACTGATAACGATACCACCCCGACCAACACTGACACTACCGACGAATACAACCTGAAAGCTGAAGAAAACTTGACGAATTGAGCGGCTAACTTGAGATCCGATCCTAGCGAATTACAGCTGTGGAAAGACAAAAAGACCCATCAGCCGCAGTTCGAACGAAGATCAGGCTCGATCTCTGACTCACTAGACGTTACCCCATCTATCCTGACTCCTCTCATTCCTACTCGTATGTCTGACATCGCCCGCAACTCTTTCTCCTCCTCCGATTTCCTCAGTCATTCCATAAGTCGCTTTCCCCGTTCCTCCACTCGTCGGACATCCGAATCCCAAGAAGTTCGGACATCTCGCGTCGACCACGTGACAGACGTCCATGCAAGGTGGCACTTCGGAATAAGGGAAAGGAGATTCGTTCATGGTGTTTTCGCGGTTCGAATCGTAGGACTCATTGAAGAGTGAAGGGAAGGTGGTTGAGAGGTTCTGTGGTGCGAAAGCTGGAGTGCGAGAGGCAGGTGGGTAGTCGCGAAGGAGGGAGGAAGAGTAGGAGGAGGGGAAAAACCAGGTTGGAAGATTCGATTCGGGGTCGAAGAGGGTCGAATTGACGATGAGGGTTGCGTTGGAGGGAGCGTCTGTACATCGAGGTATTGTGACAGCGCACAACCAGTCTCGATACGCTTCGTAACAATCTTGGCAGGTTGAGATTACTGAGTATTGTCCGAACCTCGTGTCGTTGCACGGGAACGTGGTCAAACTTCGAGCGAAAGATGCGAGGGAGGGAGAGATCGAGTCGTTGAAGTGGGAGAGGAGCTCGGAAGTGGGCAGAGAAGCGGGTGCGGGAACCGAATAGGCGACAGATGGACAGAAATCGATATCGTAAAGAAGTCGACAAGAAGAAGCTGTGAGTTGAGTTTGATTTGATTCAGCGAGTATACGTAGATCACAGCGCGAGTCCCTGAACTCACTTGACTTGGTAGTGAAGAATATCGGATCCCATAACCTCGTCGCATTCGTCGAATCCGAAACTTGCGTCAAGTTCTGCACCAACCAAGCTGTATAGTTCGTCCCTTCCCTCAACTCCGACAACGTAAACTGAGTTCGCTTCCCACCACCGTAACCCCTACTAGTCGTCGTCGTATTGATGTTCTCGGTCGGTATCGAAGTTTGCGACCGCACGAAGCATCTTGATCTTCCTAACGGGTAGGACAGAGGGGTCGAAGGCGCGACGATCGGGTAGTAGACGGGCTGATAAGCCGATGGTTGCGGCTCGTTGCTCGTCCAGTTCGAAGTGGTCAACAGTGCCGAGAATTGATCTGAATCTTCGAAATTGAAACTGGCTCCTCCATCCGCAACGACTAGTGGAGCGTCGCTTGTGAGATCCAGCTCAAAGATCCATCTCCCTACTCCACTCCCTCCTAGTACTGCATCATCCGGTGCCGTCACTCCAATCCATAACCCTTGCTCAGCTCCATCGAGTGTAACATTCGCAGCTCCAAATTCAAGTTTCGATGTTCCACCTTCTCCCTTAACTTTACTAGGAACGCTGTCGATCCCAGGTTGTTGTATGGAGGTAGTGTTTGAAACGTAGAGGGTCGTGTTGAGGTGCGAAGGGAGAAAGTTCGAGAGGCTTTCTGGAGGTGCACAAATTGATAGAGTAATGTACAGCGGTCGGGTTGTGGTCGGAGCCAATCCGAAGTAGGCTGTCGCTCCACTTGTCACATTGAACGAGGAGCTGAAGGGAAGAGAGAGAGGTTGGATAATCTGAGAGGCGATGCAGTGAAGAAATGAGAGCAAGAGGAAGACCGCGAGAGCTCGTGGTGGTCGACGCCGGTACAAGGGTGAAGATATCCGTGGTATCATTCGGTTTGAGGGGGTATCTGGGAATCTGGAGGTGGTGTAGAGGATTAGGAGCTGTTTCATCTTTCTCCCTTTGACGCTTCACTTTTCGGATTCTCCGTCAACACAATCGATCTCGCTTGGACTTCAGATACAGTTTGCAGCTCTAACTTGTCCGCCCTACAGCTCACCCGATGTCTCGTGGCTTTCTCCTCCGCTCATTTCACTTTCTTCGTTTTCGCTTCGAATTTCTCCTCTGTCCTCTCGTATCATGCTCGGAGCGCTTCAATACTCGCCAGACGCACTCTTGTAGCCGTGAGGAAATAGCCTAGGTAGTGTCGGGGTCAACCAGGCATCGGTCAACGCTTACGAGACGTCGATTGAACTGCTCGACTTGCTTTCCTCCCGTGGTATCCATCGCTGATCGTGCTTGCTGCCTACATGTCATGCTTCGGAGTAGTAAAATCGTCACAGGATGCGCCAAGCTTGCTATCTCACCTCTCGATGTAGTCTGAAGGCTCCCTACGATCGTCGACTCTTTCGCTCGCGAGGAATCTGAATCGTCGACCCTCTCATTTTAGTATGATGAGGATTACTTGCCCGCTAGTCGCTAACGATGTTTCTTTGAGATCATACAGCTCAAGCTCGCAGTACTGGAGCACCGTGAAGTATCGCAACGAGACTTTGCAGAATTCCAGCTTCTTCGTTTCTCGCTCCGTCTCCGTAGCTCGGGTCGCTTAGTCTTGTTTTTCGTTCTCATCGAGCAGAAGAGGTGTGAAGAGACCGACGGAATGGCTGCGATGGCGCCGGTCGGCTTGGAGAACGAAATCCCCGTTGCGAAGACTTTCGCAAAAGAGCGATGAAGTCGAATTATTGTCCGCCATATTCTCGGATGCTTCGACATACATTGCGAACGTGCTTGGTTGACAGCACTTGAACGAGACTGTCGAAGATTCAATGCGAAATTACGTTCGGGTTTTCAACTTAGCCGTCGAGCGAAAAGTTGAAGGTTGTTCTTTCCCTTCCAAACACCACTTCTCGGCACAACTATGGACTCGTTCTCCTCGAGTTGGACTTTACTACCACCACACTTTCCTTCAGCTCATGTATTAGCGAGCCCTCAACTCTGGGATTCTCTTGTCGAACTCTTACCCGAATCGGATCCGTCAACTCTTCATCTCGCGGTACGGTCAAAGCAAGCTCGCATACAGCAACAACAGGCTTTGGATAGTATAGTGATCAGTGTTAGACAAGCTAGCAGAGCAGAGCTGAGGGAAGTGGACAGCCAAGTCAGTTCTCATCTCGTTTCCTTCACCTAACGCTTAAAGCTGAGACGTAGAACCCACAGGAGCTACCTTCGAATGTATTGCTACTACCGCAAGCTCTCACCTCGAAACACCGTCAAGTTTTCGGCCCTCGTCCTCCTCGGATTTCTTCCCTCACCCCACCTTCCCTCTCGATTTCCCTCACTCGACTGATTCCCCTCACTTCAGTCATCCTCTTCGCCCTCGATTCGCAATCTTACTCTTACGCTTCAGCTCAGCAAGATGCATTCCTCGAAAAGATCGCAAGAAGTGGGAATTCTTCGCAAAGTGGAGTGATCATCAGAGAGGGAGAAACCTTGAAAGTGAATGACGGAAGATGGAAAGTAGCTATGGCGGAACCAGTCTTACAAGGAGCGATCATCAAAGGGGAAACGAGATTACTCGTGTTGCCTCCTTCGGGAGACGAAGACGACGAAGAAGCAGGCAGGACCGCTACTTCGACGCAGGACCACTCGAGACGGACAAGTCAGTCGAGTGGAGAGGACGACTCGCAAGACGAAGATTTCGAGATTGACGAATCGTTCCTCGCGAATTCAGTTCTGACTCCTCACCACAACAATCGATTTGGTCAAACTCCCCTAACTTCGCCGCTATCGAACTCATCTCGACAAAAGCAGTTCTTCCCACTCGGCGAACTGTCCGCAACCACATCGACCTCTTCACGACACTCGCAGCTTACTCCAATCCCACTCTCGCATGCCGTTTCATCGCAACTTCTTGCGCCATCGCCGGAACAAGATGAAGATGATGTCCCGAGAGCGTTCTTGACGACGATAGATCTAGGACGGATAGGACTGTTTAGTGGAGATTGGGCGGTATTGAGAAAGAATGATGGAGAAGAGGGGGGACGTTTAGTGAGGGTGTTCGCAGCTGATGGACTGATAGACAGTCACGAGATCGTAGCACTTGGGTTGGTCCTGAAGCACCTCTGATCTGGTCTTCGTTCGTTCGCTGATCTGTTGACTCCCGCCAACAGCACTATTGCGATTCACTTACCTCCTCCTCTCCTTCACAATCTCCTCGGCCCCTCTCCTTCTCCAGACTCTTCTCTCTCAGTTGAAGCAGCACCTTCAGTCTCTTCCATTCTAGCGCCTCAACTCCCTACCGCCTCTTCTTTGACTCTCGCACGAATTGCCTCCCCTCACAGCGTCAACAAACTCTATCAACCATTATTCCTCGAGGGGCTCAAAGACTACTTCCAGAATCAAAGAAGGGTGGTCAAGAAGGGGGACGTGATTGCAATTGGGATCGAAGAAGGAAGAGTTAGATTCACTGCGAGTAGTGGGAGTGAGGCAAAAGAGGAGACGGAGGAATTCGAGTAAGTCTTTTCATCTTCTCATTGCTTGGAAACGTTTAGCTGAGCTCCGTGTAATGGTGTGATAGACTTCCTGCTTCGACCTCAATACCGACAGCAGTTGTTCATTTCCTTGTCACCTCCCTTTCTCTCCCATCCGAACTCCCTCCGACGCATTCAGGCCCCCTCGACTTCGAGGAGGAATTAGAGTCAGGTGCTCTGGGATGTTATGTTGATCCGAAAGTGACGAAACTTCTGCAGAGTGGAGTAGAGAAATCGAGAGTGCCGAACGATGGAGGTTGGCTAGGACTCTGTGAGTGAAGGTATACTTCGCATCATAGCCTCACGTTTCTGATTCGTAGCATTCTTCTCGCCCAGCGCAACTCCCGACACCCGTCGCTTCCTCTTCTTCCTCAACCTCACCCGCTTCTCGATTACACGACTTCATTTCTGCCGCTCTCGCTCCCAACGCCTCAAGTTACGATCTACCGCTGACAGTATTACTGAAAGGTGCTCGAGGGAGTGGGAAAAGAACGCTAGTAACGGGAGTTGCTCGCAGACTGGGCGTTCATCTGCTCGAAGTGAGTCCAGTTTCGATTCAGTTTGAATCGGTGAAAGAAGCTGATCCAAGTCTGTGGGTAGATTGACGCATACGATCTACTAGGCGACACGGATGCGAAGACTGAGGGTAGATTGCAGGCTCTCGCTGTCGACAAAGCACTCGCTTGTGCTCCTTGTGTTCTCATCCTACGGAATATGGAAGCTCTGGCGAGGAAGAGTCAGGCTCTTGAGACTGGACAAGGTAAGGAGGGTTCGCTCTAAGCAATTTTTCAATCTTGCTGAGCTTTCGGCCATCTTACAGAACCAGCAATGACGACCGTTCTTCGAGACGCTTTCTCGACAATTCGAGCCGGCTTCATCGCGTCTTCTCAACCCGTCATCGTCCTCGGCACCACGACCGACGTTGACAAACTTCCAACCGGTGTCCTCGGACTCTTCAAGGAGGAATTAGGAATCGAAGCGCCTGGAGAACCTGAACGTCTCGCAATCCTTCAAAACCTGACGAGATCGGAACATCTCGCTCCGGACGTCTCGTTGCGAAGTTTAGCTGTACAGACCGCAGCACTCGTAGCGAACGATCTCGTCGACCTAGTCAGAAGAGCGAGAGCGGCCGCCGCTGAGCGGGTCCTCTCCCTCCTTTCTCCTTCTTCTCCTACTTCCCCTTCTACCCCACCACCATCTCTCCCTACTCTCTCCGACCTCGTCAACTCTGGAATCTCCCTCACTTTGGACGACTTCACGAAAGCGCTCGAAGCCGCTCGTTCTTCTTACTCTGAATCGATTGGAGCGCCAAAGATTCCGAACGTCACCTGGGATGATGTAGGTGGATTGGCAAACGTCAAGAGTGATATCCTCGATACGATTCAACTACCTCTCGAGAAACCTGAACTCTTCGCCGACGGTCTCAAGAAACGAAGTGGTGAGTCTGCACTTGACTTCCTACTCTCAAATCAAGCTGACGGGTTTATCGCAACCAGGTATTTTACTGTATGGACCCCCTGGAACGGGTAAGACGTTACTAGCGAAAGCAGTTGCGACTTCGTGTTCCCTCAATTTCTTCTCCGTCAAAGGACCCGAACTCCTCAACATGTACATCGGAGAATCTGAAGCGAACGTACGAAGAGTGTTCCAACGAGCGAGGGACGCGAAACCTTGTGTCATCTTCTTTGACGAGTTGGATTCAGTCGCACCGAAACGAGGGAATCAAGGTGATTCAGGTGGAGTGATGGATCGCATTGTCAGTCAATTGTTGGCAGAGTTGGATGGTATGAGTGAAGGAAAGGGTGGCAACGATGTTTTCGTGATTGGAGCTACGAATCGTCCGGATTTACTCGACCCTGCTTTACTTCGTCCGGGAAGGTGAATCCTCCCTTTCGATAACGTGTATTCCTTAGTTTTATTGACGGAGGTGCTTTACAGGTTTGATCGTATGCTTTACTTGGGTATCTCGGAGACGCATCAAGCACAACTGAAGATTATCGAAGCTCTCACTCGCAAGTTCAAACTCGAACCTTCGATTCGACTCGATTTGGTCGCGGAACAATGCCCCTTCAATTACACGGGAGCAGACTTCTACGCCCTTTGTTCAGACGCTATGCTCAAATCTATGAGTCGGAAAGCAGAAGACATTGACGCAAAGATTGGTGAGTAGCGCTTCGAACTTTCTTCTTGACTACTCACTAATCTGTTCATCCATCTTAGCGGATCTAAACTCTCGACCGCCTTACTCGAATGGACAAACTGCGCTCCTTACACCTCAATTCTACCTCGCCGAGATTGCGACACCATCAGAGATTGAAGTCCTCGTCGCTCAACAAGATTTCGAAGCTGCTCTATCAGAGGTATTTTCCCCTTCTCCTGTCTCCCACCCTCATGAATTCTGACAGATCCCTCGTACCTATAGCTCATCCCATCGGTCAGTCCTCAAGAATTGTCACACTACAAGCAAGTGCGAGCGAAGTTCTCAGAGGCAACGATGAATTCGGATGACAAAATGGCTAAGAAAGAAGAAGAGAGTGAGAAGCGGGATGGACTCGTCAAGGAGCTCATCGAGAAGAGTCGTGCGAAAGTGAACGGGGTCGTGAATGGGAATAACGACGGAGAAGACAGTGAGGACGAGGAAGAAAGAACGAGGAGGTCAATTGCGAAAGGGAAAGGGAAAGCTCGTGAACAGTAGCAGTCAGATCATTCAATCGTTTTCGTTGTATATCAAGCATTAGTAGATACCTTTCTTTGCATTCCTCATTCACTTTCCGAAGTCGACCGTTGCGAAAGAGAGAGAGCGAGCGGAGACAACGGACGAATCGCTTCGGACTTTCTTCTCACTTCTTCCCCCGACTTCCTGAAGGCTATCTCTGTACTCTCCACTTCTCTCAGCTCCTTCACATCCTTTCTTCACTCTTCTTGCTCCCGTGCCTCAACTCCCCCTTTCTCAAATACCTTATCAAAGTCAATCAACCTCCCTTTCCAACCTCTTCAAACCATCGTCAAGCAATGCCTCATCTCACTGTAGCTAAGTGTAAGCATGCTCATAGCTATGTGCCCCTTCAGAAGCGCTAGCTGATCAGCTTCAATCTCGCCCCCACTTTCGACTGATGTCTGCTTCTTCCCATCGCCCGCTCTGTCCCATATCCACAGATGGAAAGGATAAAGTAAGAGTATTCCGAGTAGTGAGGAACACAGATGGAAAGCACGAAGTAGCAGAATACATCGTCAAATGTCTCGTCGAAGGGTGAGTCTGCTCCTTCAACTGGACAGACTTGACCGACAACTGACTGTCCTCCTTTGTCGACATTGACTCACAGCGCGGTCGAAAAGGCGTGGACTGAATCGGACAATTCTTCGATTGTAGCAACGGATTCTATCAAGTGAGTTTCGCAAACTTGAATCACTCCTCCTTCCTTCTGCTCCGATAGCTTACACGAATCGTCTCGTTTAGGAACACGATCAACGTCTTCACCAAGAAATCTCCTCATGTCCTTCAGCCCGAAACTTTCGCCCTCGAGTTGGGTTTACATTTCGTCAACACCTACGTGCGTTCCTTCTGAGCATCAGCACTTTGACATTGTTCTCGCTTCTGACGTAATGATGTTCGTACAGTCTCACCTCAACCGTGTGTCAGTCGAGATCACCCAATTGAAGTGGAGTCGAATCCAAGTTCGAGGACAACCTCACAAACATTCTTTCGTTCGAGATGGAGAAGAGAAGCGATTCACTTCGGTCGTTGTCGACGCTACGAAGGGTATCAAGAATGTCAGTGCTACTCTCGAAAGCGGCATCAAAGATCTCTTGGTTCTCAAATCGACAGAATCTTCTTTCGAGAACGTGAGTCTTCATTCGGATTTAAGCTATTCTGAGACCTGCTGATAGTTCCCACGATGGTTGACAGTACGTTTTTGATGAGTACACCACCCTCATCCCCGTCAACGATCGAATCTTCTCCACTTCTGTGGAATGCACCTACACGATCCCACTCCCTTCTTCTGCTCTCACCGTTTCCGCCCTCCCCAAACTCGGGATCGAATTTGACAAGATCTACCAAAGCGTAGTAGATACAACTCTCGAGATCTTCGCGGAGCACAACTCGGCGAGTGTGCAAGCTACGCTATACATCATGGCGGAGAAGGTTTTGAAGGATAACAAGCACGTTAGTAAGGTTCACTATGAGTTACCGAACAAGGTGAGCAATGGTCCTTATCTGTCTGGACCCCGGATCACTGATACTGATAGACTGCGTCCCCCCAAAGCACTACATTCCTTCGTTACTTCCTCCTAAACTCGGTTTGAAGAACTCTGATCCCAGGGATGCGGAAGTCTTCACTCCCGTCGACGCTCCTTCAGGTCACATTGTCGGTGTCGTTGAGAGAGATCCATCTTCGAAGCTATAGAGAGGGTGGGTTGAGTGTATAGAGGGTTCACATCGTTTCGAGGGGAGAGGAACGCTTATTTACTTAGACGGGGCTTCTGTTTGTATCGGGTTCATTTATGGTGCTGTCATATCATTCTTCATTCGTATCCAATATGGCTTTGACAGCAGATCCGAGAAGAAAGATGAGTTTGCGAAGAGGGAGAGCTTCGGAGATCCGGAAATTCGGTAGTAGACGAGAGTGATCCTCGTTCAGCGCTTTCGACTACTGACAGCCTCAATGGAAGGAATTGATAGATCTGGAAACTTCCTTGAAATTTGCTGACAAGTCGAAGCGGAAACGCGTTCCCTCGAGATTTCTCGAAACTTGTTCTTTCTGTTTCCCCATTCACTCTCCCACTCCCGACTCAACATGAGGACCTCGACTTTCCTTCTCACCGCTCTAGTAGCAGTAGCGTCAGCGAGCGATGTCACCGACTTGAAGATGTCTGATTTCAAGGCCTACTCCGAGCAGCCGCTAGCCCTCGTCGAGTTCTTTGCTCCCTGGTGAGTCGGTACTTCCTCCCTCCTATACACTTCTTCATCTTGGGGGGATACGCTTGATCACAACATAAGCTAGGAGGAGTTACAAGGTCGGGGGAAAGGGAAGATTTCGAGAGCCCTTCGACATTTCGTCGAAAGCTCAGAATGTCGCTCTGCTCCTCGACTTTTGAAATCGTTCCCCAGAAGCCATCAGACTCATGACAAGCGCGTAAGAGGAGGTCGCAAATCGAGACCGCTCAATATTGAAAGCAGAAGTGGATCGCAAGTCGCAAGTTCCGAATCTGATTCTTCGAAGACATTCAATCGACTTGCTTTCCCTTACGAGAGCTCTCGACCAGCTCACTGCGCGTCAAAGGAGGCTTGATCGAAGGGATCAAGAGCGCTGCAAGGTGAGAATTTGGGAACCTGCAGGTTTCCAGCGCTGGAAATCTCTGGAAATCTCCATAAACCTTCACTCGGTTCGAATTTTCCGGAGAGGTTGACACTCTCTCGTTCATGGACTCTTTTCCTTGTCAGAAGACGTCGATAGCAAGTAGCACGAGCGCCAGAGAGCGCGGAAATGTCAGAGCAAAATCCAGTTTCGACCAGATTTTGCCCTCCTTCGCCCAAGTTTGCCTCGACAATCCCAAACTTCCCGACTTTGACGGCCCTACTCGTCGGAAGTAGCATTGAGCATCGTTTTATCGTCAACGTAGCCAGACCAAGGTCGATAACTCGAGAGTTGGCGGAGTATTGCTGGATTTGACGAAAAAGCGAAGAGTCAAAGCATAGTCGAGCGGCGCAAACTGGCATAGGGGCTCTAGAATCTCGTAACATCGTTAAGTATCACGCTAAAAACCCGTTCAAGAAGAGTGGTGCGACGATAATCGGAGCGTAGCGACTTCGAGAGCTGTATCGCAAGCGAGTGATAGCATTCGCACCTCGAGAAGTCATCGAATTCTGTCACGCCTTTGAGCGGACGCCGCTCAGGGGCTCTATCGAGACGATATCCCACGACTGTAGCAATTGTCGGAACTGAGAATAACGTACCAAGAACAATTCGGATCCGACTTTTCAAGAGCGAAGTCGGCTCGGTTCTACGACGTCTCGCCTATTCCGTCGACGACCACCCCAGTCTGCTTCTTGTTGTTGATTGAGAAGCAAAGAGATATCAGTCGAAAGTTTCCGATTCGACGATTCAAACGATTGCAAAGTCGAAATCCGAGTATCCGCCGGATGGACTGAAGTTACAACGTTGTGCATGGTTCGATCGTATTCGAGATAACTTTGACAACAGTTCCGAGAAGAGAAATGGGTTTGCAAAGAGGGAAGATTTGAGGGAAGAAGAGAGGGAGAGCTTCGGAGATCCGGAAATTCGGTAGTAGACGAGAGTGATCCTCGTTCAGCGCTTTCGACTACTGACAGCCTCAATGGAAGGAATTGATAGATCTGGAAACTTCCTTGAAATTTGCTGACAAGTCGAAGCGGAAACGCGTTCCCTCGAGATTTCTCGAAACTTGTTCTTTCGTTTCCCTTATTCACTCTCCCACTCCCGACTCAACATGAGGACCTCGATTTTCCTTCTCGCCTCACTATTCTCCTTAGGGTTGGCGTCAGATGTAACCGACCTGAAGATGTCCGATTTCAAGGCCTACTCCGAGCAGCCGCTAGCCCTTGTCGAGTTCTTTGCTCCCTGGTGAGTCGGCACTTCCTCCCTCCTATACACCTTGACATCTTGGGGGATACGATTGATCGCAATAAGCTAGGAGGAGTTACAAGGTTGGGGGAAAGGGAAGATTTCGAGAGCCCTTCGACGTGTTCAAAATCTCCGCTTTCAAACGCATGGAGGAAGTCGGTAGATCCTGGACGGTTGCAGTGGAGGTCATAGACTTGAACGCACCGAAATCCGAGGGCCTCAGAGCTGTTGCTAGGACGGGATCACCAATCTTTCAACGTGTCGCAACTTTCGCTGATTCATCTCTCGATTTCCTGCTTTATCCAGGTGTGGTCACTGCAAGGCGCTCGCTCCTCATGTAAGCTTATTTTCTTCGAACGAACCAGTCAAGACGCGTTTCGCTTACCTTGGTGCGAATTTTGAACTTCAGTACGAAGAAGCCGCCACCATCCTCAAAAAGGACAACATCCCTATCGCCAAGGTCGATTGTACTGTAGAGACTGAGCTGTGCTCGTCGCAAGGAGTCAACGGATACCCGTGAGTTGAGAAATGAATTCCTGCAGGCAAGTGCTATTCTGATCTGTTCTTATCCCTCTTCTCACAGTACACTGAAGGTATTCCGACGAGGAGAATCTGCCGATTACTCGGGAACAAGAAAAACTGATGGAATTGTTTCATACATGAAGAAGTGAGTTTGAGTCTCGTCAAATCCATTCGCTAGCAGAGACTGATTGATCTTCTGGACTACTCAGGCAAGCGCTTCCCGCCGTCTCTGAAGTGACAAGTAGCAACCACGACGAGTTCAAGAGTGCCGACCGAGTAGTAATCATCGCTTACGCCGACGAATCAGACGAGACCACCAAATCTACTTTCAACAACTTTGCCGACCTCTACCGTGATGACTACCTCTTCGGTCTCTCGACTGAACCCGCTGTCGCCGCTTCCGCCAACGTCAAGGCCCCCGCTGTCGTCCTCTACAAGTCCTTCGATGAAGGACGCAACGAACTCGAGGGAAAGATCACCGACGACTCACTCTTCACTTTCGCCAAGGAGCACTCTGTCCCTCTCCTCGACGAGATCTCCCCCGACAACTTCGCCATGTACTCTGAGGCCGGTATCCCCCTCGCTTACATCTTCATCGAATCTTCAAACCCTAAGCGTGAACAAATCGTCAAGGCTCTCGAACCCGTCGCTCGTGAGCACAAGGGCAAGCTCAACTTTGTTTGGATTGATGCCAACAAGGTAAAGCGCGTTCCTACGCATCATCCCTGTTCTTCGAGCTGATTCGGAGGGTTTCTGCTTTGCAGTTCGCGGATCACGCCAAGTCCCTCAACTTGGGAGAACCCAAGTGGCCCGCATTCGCCATCCAAAACATTCAACACATGACCAAGTTCCCTCTTGATCAATCCAAGTCTGTCGACCACGACACCGTCGCCGCTTTCGTCAAGGATTTCGTCGGTGGAAAGCTTTCCCCCTCCATCAAGTCTCAAAAGGCCCCTCTCCAAGACGAGCCCGTCTTCGTTCTCGTCGCTGATGAGTTCGAAAAGGTTGTCGCGGAGGATAAGGATCTTCTCGTCGAATTCTACGCTCCTTGGTGCGGACAGTAAGTTGCTCGAATCTTTTCAAAAGTCATGTATCGACATCTCGCTTACTCAAAGTCCTCCTCTTCCTACAGCTGCAAGAAGCTCAAGCCCATCTACGACACCCTTGGTGAACGATTCGCCAACGTCAAGTCTAAGTTGACCATCGCCAAGTTCGATGCGACTGAGAACGACATCCCTGCTTCCGCTGGATTCAAGGTTCAAGGTTTCCCTACCATCAGTAAGCTACACCCTTTTTTCGCTTCATCTGACGAACTCAAGCTCATCATCCTGCGAGCGAACTCCAGAATTCAAGGCTGCCGGATCAAAGGAATGGGTTTCTTACGAGGGTGACCGATCTCTCGATTCTTTCGTAGAGTTCCTTGAATCGAACGCTACCAACGACATCGCTACCGCTGATGAACCCGAGGCTGAATTGGAGGGTGAGACCACTATCAAGAATGATAGGCACGATGAACTCGTACGTTTCTCGCATACTCTCTCACTTGCTGAAGAACTCGACTGATCTGTCTCTCACTGTCTGCAGTAAATGACGAAGATGGGATCTGCACATGAGAGACAGAAAGGACAAGAGAACGGAAGGGAAGAGGAAGAGTGAACGATGTTTGAATTCAATGTAGCCTCACAATTCTTTCGTACATTTTGTGACAATTGAGGGGGGGATGGATTTGGAATAATTTCATAGCTGTTTCTGGATTGTTGTCGAGAAGCGCTGATTCCTTGTTGCGAAAGAAGTCGGGGTGACCGCATCGAAAGAGACGAGAAAGTTTCCTCTTTCTTCACTACCTCACGCCTCACTCCTTCGATGGCAGAAGAGCAGGTGTCGCCCTTCTTCACTCGCTCACCACGTCCATCAGCTTCTGCCCCTCCCGAGTTCGTCAATCATTTAGCCAAATTCGCTTCATCTCCCAGATCGATTCCCTCTCGCCAACCGACTCCAGTGCCTTCTCCCTCATTCGCAGTATCTTCAATACCTTTCAATCAACCTGGTCCGACCCCTCAACGTCGATCTACCCCTTCGAGAAGTTGTAAATCGGTTCAAACTCCCCCAAGACGGGACGGCACTTCTCCTCACTTCCCTCGATCTAGTGGAAAGCGCCAAGCTAGTGGCGAGCTCTCAGAGAGTGAAGGAGAAGTCAAGGCGGAGAGGAAGATGTCAGGAGACGAGGAAGAGCTAGAGATCACGCCGAAAAAGAAGAAGAAGAAGCCCTCTCGCCCCTATGCGGATCCTTCACAGTACGCAGAATTAGGAGTGCATCCCTTGACGGATTACTGGACGAAAGGCTCGAAACGCCTCAATTTGTTGTTGTGCGGAATCAATCCTGGAATCATGTCTGCTCAGAAAGGTCAACATTGTTCGTTTCCTCTTTCGGTCCTTCTCCTCTAGTTTGCGGGAGAAGCTGATATGACTCAGAGATGTAGACGCTTCACCGACGAACCATTTCTGGAAAGCTCTCGCCGGTTCAGGCTTGACAGATCGATTACTTCACCCTTCAGAAGGTTCGACTCTTCCAGAGAAATACGGGATTGGATCAACGAACCTCGTACCGAGACCTTCAGCAGAGATGTCAGAGTTGTCAAACGAAGAAATGAAAGCGTGTGTACCGACACTCTTGAAGAAACTTGTTGAAAATCGACCAAAGTGGGTTCCACGATCCGCGTCTTCTCCCTCGTTCCGGGTGCTGACGAACACATTGAGTGATGAACAGGATGGTCGCTTTCGTCGGGATGAAGATTTGCGAGATCGTTTTCCGACATCTTCACAACTTACCTTCACCCTCGATCGATTCTCCGACTCCGAGCAAAAAGAGCCCGAAGAAGCGAAAACCTGCTATGCCAAAAGTCACACTCGGATTACAACCTATCACCATCTCTCTCCCGTCGGGGGATGAGACAAGGCAGGAGGATGACGAAACGAAGGAGCGAGAGAGAACGAAGATTCTCTTTTGGTGCGTACCTTCGACTTCGGCTAGAGTAGTCGCTTATCAGGTACGCTCAACACTGCGCCATGATCTGCTACTGTAGTCAGAACTGATCATGCCGCAGTGCTCTCGTAGCTCGTCGATAAGATTCGCATCTTTGGAGAGTTGAAGCGAGACGTCGACCTACTCAAGAACAACTCGCTCAAGCTACGAAAAGATACAATCGACTATCGTGCTGAAGATTTGTTCGGCGAATCGGAAGCGGTCAAACTGGAGGACATCAAGGGAGAAGAGGAGGAAGGGAAGAAGTGGACCGTTACTTTGATTGACAGAATCGAGTCAAAGCAGGCGATCAGCGACGACCGTGGCGGAGCGAAGCTAGAGGGAGACTCTGTGGGAGCTGACATGAAAGAGACGGACGCTGAGAAGGCGGAGGAAGGAGTGGCAGTCAAGCAGGAAAATGAATAATTGCAGGTCTCTGTCTTTGTCGTTGACCAACATTTCTTGTTTACACCAAGCATTGCTATACATCACTCAGATCAATCGAATGACGTCGCCTCAACCTCAAATGGCGATAGTCGAAGAGAGACATGCGATTCTGAAGTGTCTATTGCGAAAAAGGTATAGAACTGTCTACTGGATATGGGTATCTCAACTCGCGAACGTCTCTTCATACTTTACGGTGATCGAGCGCTAGCAATGCTTTGACACCCTCTTCAGCCGCACTCTTGACAATCGCGACCTGCGCGAACTCAACTCCTTTCTTCTTCAGCTTCTCCAGCAGCATGTCCTTGTACCCTTCCGAGTTCCACAGGCCTCCTCCTAACGATAGAGATCCTTTCTCTGGATCGACTATGGAACGATCCCCGATCAAGCGCAAAGTTGCTTCGACGAGAGGTTCGATCGCCTCCTCCAAAATCGATAAAGCTATCCGTCTCGACTCTGCATCGACCTCAGAATCCTCGAAAGCGTACTGAAAGACGACTCGAGAAGAATCAGCGATCCATAGCTTTCGTTGCGTTTCCGCTTCCGAGAAAGATGAGGGCGAAGCAGGGTTCGAATGGTCGGAATAAATCTTGTCGATCATTTCTGCTGGCGTGGAGACTTTGAGGCGCGAGAGGAGAGAGGCGAAGATCGGGAGAAGTGGAGGTGAAGCTGTTGAGGAGAGAACAGGTTGAGCATCGGCTGCGAACATTAGTTGTCGCATTGCGAGTCGTCCGACGTGGAACGCTGAGCCTTCGTCGCCGATACTATATCGCCTGATGGGTCAGTAGATTCAAGGACTGGGAGAGTAGGAGGGACTCACAGGAAACCCCATCCTCCTGAAATTCCTACCAACTCAAGATCAGTAACCTTCTTCTTGAAAGCTGGGAAATGCCATCAGGTCAGCGTGAGTATCGATCTATCATGCAGAGGACTGTACTCACCTAGCGAGACCGAACCAGTTCCAGCAACAAGAACAATAGTCGATTCGATATCTTTCTGCGAAACTGCAGGAGCAGCTAGTAAATGACCATCTGTACGGAAGTCGAGCGATCAGCTGCATGAAGGAACATATAGCGGAAGATTCCGTTACGTACCATTCGTTATCCGTAACCTTTCATCATCCTGCTCAAACCCAAAAGCTTTCGTTGCAAGGGGTCTGAATTCATCAATCTCTTCCTGCCTTAATATCCCTGCAATCCCTAACCACACTCTCTCGAACAGCTCCAGATGTAAAGGTTCAGGGTCGACCTTGTTCACTGGTAACAGTAGAGGAGTTTGTAGGTTCTGAAGCGCTTTCCAAGTCGTTTGAAGAATATTTCGAATCGCAACTTGAAGTCCTACGCTTTTCCTGCGAGTCATTCCCCCACTCTACTCGATCAATTGCGTGAATGAGTAGGGAATGAGAGGAGAACATACACGTTACAGGGAGGACCTGATGCGAATCCCACTTCTCCCGTTTCCGTCATTACACTCACCTTTAACGCGGTACCCCCTGCATCAGCACACAGGTAGAGTTTGGTACTCTCTGATGATATTGAGGGCATTCAGAGAGCCGAAGAGGTGGGTAGCAGTCTGGAGCTGTAGAGTTGAGGGAAAGAGGAGGAGG
>Ga0308169_10000948_pt1 | contig 36975 bp, 36 predicted proteins | sample PhyBR1_2_FD_202139 | JGI IMG/M metagenome (GOLD analysis project Ga0308169, IMG submission 202139) | Phyllosphere microbial communities from UC Gill Tract Community Farm, Albany, California, United States - DLSLSB.R1 | ecosystem: Host-associated > Plants > Phyllosphere > Unclassified | place...
TGAGCTAGGCAGTCGTAAGGGCAACGGCCAGCGATGGACGGGGACCGCCCTGCGGGAAGAGGGTGGCGGAAATGGCCGAGAACGATGATCGCGGCGGGAGCACGCTGCCGAGTCGGATGACTGATGGGGGCAATCCAGCAACGCTGGGACGGCCCGTGGTGACTATAACTCGCACCGACGCCAAACCGCGCGTAATCCCTCAGTTCGACTTTGCCGACCTTCTGCGCGTAGTCGTCAAATGGAAATGGCTCATCCTGAGCGCAGTGTTGCTCGGCATCGCCACGGCCGTAGCGGTCACGATGCTGTCCACCCGCATCTATCGCGCGTCCGCCACGCTGGAGATCAACACTACCCCGCTGGAGGTGATGGGCAATAACCGAGGCGTCATGCCCAAGCTTCGCAGCGAGGACCAGTTCCTGCAAACGCAGTACGGACTGCTGCGCAGCCGCTCACTCGCTGAACGGGTGGCGACTGCACTGAAGCTGGCCAGCGATCCGGCATTTGCCGGAACCGCCCCGGATCCGGCGAAGCGCACCAGGGCAGCGGTCGGTCGATTGACAGCCAATCTCGACGTCACGCCGGTCCGGGGCAGCAATCTGGTGCAACTGAGCTATACCGATCCCGATCCGGCTCGCGCGACACTGATCGTCAACGGATTCACGGCCGGATTCATGGGGGCCAACGCCGATCGTCGATTCGAAGCGACCGCCTATGCCCGCAACTTCCTGCAGAACCGGCTGAACGCGACCAAGCAGCGGCTCGAGGCGAGTGAGCGTGAACTGGTCGCCTATGCCCAGGAGAAGGGCATAGTGCAGCTCGACAGTGGCGGACAGGGCGGCGCGCGGGGTGGCGGTGACGGGCCGACCTCGGCGACAGGCGATTCGCTGAGTTCACAATCGCTGGTGGCGATCAACGGCGCGTTGTCGTCGGCGATCGGCGAGCGCATCTCCGCCGAACAACGCTATCGTCAGACGGCGACGAACGGGTCGTCCAGCGACGCGCTGCTGAACCCGACCGTCCAGGCGCTGCGTGCAGAACGTGCCAAGCTGGAAGCGGATTATCGCGAGCGGCTAGCCACGTTCAAACCCGATTTCCCCGACATGGTGGCGCTGCGAAACAGGATCCAGGAAATCGACATCTCGCTGCGGCGCGAGACGGGCGAAGTGTCGTCGTCGCTACGTTCCGCCTATCTGGCGGCGCTGGGACGAGAGGCGGAGTTGCGCGGACAGGTGAGCGCGTTGCGCTCGAACGTCCTCGACCTGCGCGGGCGAGGCATTGGATACACCATCCTGCAACGCGAGGTGGAGACGAACCGCACCCTGTACGACGCGCTGCTCCAGCGCTTCAAGGAAGTGGGCGTGGCCGGTGGTCTGGGCGAGAGTCAGGCTGGGGTCGTCGACGCGGCTATCCAGCCCGCCAGCCCTTTCCGGCCCAGCCCCATCCGCAATCTGGCGGTCGGACTTATCGCCGGGCTTGTCTTGGGCCTCGGCATCGCCTTCGTGATCGAATTCATCGACGATACGGTCAAGACCCCGGAGGACGTTGCGGCCAAGCTCAACCTGCCGCTACTCGGTGTCGTACCGAAACTGGCGAAGGGCAAGACGATCCGCGACGAATTGGCTTCGCCGCGTTCGTCGGTTGCCGAAGCCTACTATTCCATCATGACCGCGCTGCAGTTCACCGACAGCGGCAGCCTCCCGCGTTCGTTGCTGGTGACGAGTTCGCGCGCCGCGGAAGGCAAATCAAGCACTTCGCTGGCGCTGGCGCAGAACCTTGCACGAACCGGGGTACAGGTGTTGCTGATCGACGCCGACCTGCGCAAACCGTCGTTCATGGCGAAGACAGGCAGCGACATAGGCTTGTCACGACTGCTGATCAGTAACGAGAGCATCGCCGGTCATGTGGTGCAGACCAACACGCCAAACCTGTACCTGCTGCCCAGCGGCACGGTGCCGCCCAACCCGGCCGAATTGCTGGCGACCAGTCGGATCCGCGCGATCCTGCACGATGCGGTCGACCGGTTCGGCGTGGTGGTGGTCGATGCGCCGCCGGTGCTGGGGCTGGCCGATGCACCGGTCCTGGGATCGATCTGCGAAGCGACGGTGATGGTGATCGAGGCGGGATCGATCCGCCGCGCGATCGCGCTCGGCGCGCTGAGCAGACTGGTCGCATCGGGCACGCGCATCGTCGGAGTGACGCTGACGAAGTATAATCCCAAGGCCGCCGGGTATGGCGATGGTTACGGCTATGGCTACGGCTATGGCGCGACCTATGGCGAAGGGTCGAAGACGCCGATGCTGGACATCGCACCGTGAGCGATGCCGCGCCCGTGGTGCGTACCACGAGGATGCGGATTGCGATCCTGCTCGGACTCCTGCTGCTCGGTTGGGCGACGGTTCGAGCCACGGCGCTGGCGCTGTTCGCGGAGGACCGGCCCCGGTTGGCGATGGTGTTCGAGCCGGCTGGGGCGGCTGCTCTGGCCAATGCGGCACAGATGCGCATCGTCGAGACAGGGGGCACCGTGGATGCCGTCGCGCGCGCGCAGGCCGCCGCCGCGCTGCGACGCGCGCCGCGCGATGCCGCACCGCTGATCCTCGCCGGACTGGCGGCCAGCGCGGATGGCGCGGCCGACCGGGCGCAGGCGTTGATGGAGGCGGCCCGCGCCCGCGATCCGCGCGCCGGCATCGCCCGCTACTGGCTGCTCGACCATTATGTCCGCACGGGACAGGGCAACGCCGCGCTGGCGGAGGTCGGCCCGGCGCTGCGCCTGCGGCCCGGTACACGCACGGCGATCTTCGCGCTGGTATCGGCGATGGCGGCATCGCCCGATATGCGCGGGCCAGTGCGCGCCGCGCTGGCGCGCGATCCCGACTGGCGTGAATCCTTCTTCGCGATGCAAGCCACGGCAAATGTCGACCCGGTCGTGCTGGTGCATCTGCTCGCCTCGCTACCCCCGCCGGCCGACGCTGCGGCGCGCGCGCGCGAACGACGCGTGGTGCTGCTGGCGGCGGTTCGTGCCGGGGCGTACGCCGAAGCGGAGACGCTATGGCAGGCTGCCCGACCCGCCACGGCGCGCGAAACAGGGCCGGTCCACGACCCGATGTTCCGACGCCCACTTGCCGATACGCCTTTCGACTGGACCGCGCCCGACGTAGTGGGCATGCAAGCGCAGACCGGCCGCGACGGTCTGACAGTCGCCTATCGAGGCGAAACGCCGGCGACAGTTGCTCAACAACTGGTGCCGGGTGCAGGCCGCTACCGCCTGTCGGCGCGAGCGACCGGCGGGGTCGAGGTCCGCCTGTCGTGCGCGCGCGACGAATCGCCGTTGGTGGCACTGCCGGCCGGCGGTGATGCGGTGGACGCGACCATCCCGGCGAGATGTGGCGCGGCCTGGCTGCGCGTCGTCGCGACGCCCGGCGACACCGGGATCGTCAACGCGACGATCGCCAATGTGCAGCTGATCCGCGCATGACCGCAACCGACCGCAGCGCACTGACCGCGGCAAGACGCATCTACGTCCATCTGTCCGCGCGGCGCCGTCAGCAACTGGGCGGCACCATCGCCCTGATGGTGGTCGGCGCTTTCGCCGAATTGGCGACGATCGGCGCGGTGCTGCCGTTCCTGGTCGTGGTGACCGGCGGTGAGGGCGGACGCTATGGCGCGGTCGTGCGCGCGGTGGCCCGGCTCGGCGCGGCGATGGGTATCGGGACCGTCGCGGTATCGGCGGCCCTGCTGGTCACGGTCGCGGTGGCGGCAGGAGCGCTACGGCTGCTCCTGACCCGCGCCAGCCAGCATGTCGTGTTCGCGATCGCGCACGACTTGGCGACGCACATCTACGAACGTACCCTGCATCAGCCGTACAGCTTCCACGTCCAGCGCAATACCAGCCAGACCATCTCCGGCATCGAGAAAGTGCAGTATGTGCTGGGCAACGTCCTGTTGCCGGCCATGGCGGGCCTCACGGCAGCGATCGTCGCGATATTCGTGCTAGTGGCGCTAGTGTGGGTAGACCCGGCGACATCGCTGATCGCCGCGGCCTGCTTCGTCGCGCTTTACGCTACGGTCAGCATTCTGACCCGACGCAAGCTATATCAAAACGGCGACATCATTGCTGCGGCGCTGCAACAGCGGGTTCAGACGTTGCAGGAAGGGTTGGGCGGCATTCGCGACGTGCTGCTCGACAGGTCGCAGGGGATCTTCGCGGCCAAGTTCGCCGCGATCGACGCCCGCTTCCGCGAGGCGCAGGCGACCAACCAGTTCATTGCCGCCGCCCCGCGCTATGTCGTGGAGGCGGGCGCGGTGGTGCTGGTCGCCGCGCTGGCGTTGTACGTCAGCACCCAGCCGGGCGGTGTCGTGGCCGCACTCCCGATGCTGGGCGCGCTGGCACTGGGCGCGCAGCGGCTGCTGCCGCTGATCCAGCAGGTCTATTTCAGCTGGTCGCAGATCTATGGCAATCGCGGCGCTCTGAACGGCATCGCCGACATGCTGGAGATGCCCGCTCCGCCGGAACCCGCAGCGTTGCCACTGCCGCCCTTTTCCGACGCGATCGTCTTGGATGGACTGGGATATTACTATCCGACCGGCGAGGCGGCGGCGCTGGCCGACGTCATGCTGACGATTCCGCGGGGCACGCGGATCGGACTGATCGGCAAGTCGGGCAGCGGCAAGAGCACGCTGGCTGATATGATCATGGGCCTGCTTGAACCAGGTGATGGCATGATAAGGATCGATGGGCGCGTGCTGGACGCCGCCGCCCGCCCGTCATGGCAGCAGCAGATCGCGCATGTCCCGCAGGCGATCTTCCTCGCAGATGCCAGCATCGCCGCGAACATCGCCTTCGGCCGTGACCCAGCCGATATCGAAATGGACCGGGTGCGCGATGCTGCGCGCGGAGCCGAATTGACCGATCACATAGCGACTTTGCCGCAAGGCTACGACACGCTGGTCGGCGAACGCGGCATCCGCCTGTCGGGCGGGCAGCGTCAGAGGATCGGCATCGCGCGCGCGTTGTACAAGCGGGCGTCAGTGCTTGTCCTCGACGAGGCGACCAGCGCACTGGACGACGAGACCGAGACGGCGGTGATGGCTGCGATCAACCGGCTCTCGCGCGACCTGACCGTCATTTCAATTGCGCACCGCGTCACGACGCTGCGCGGATGCGATCGGATCGTTCGGTTGCAGGCCGGTCGGATCGTCGCCAGCGGCAGTTATGATGCGATCGTCGGCGGCGGCGCGGGAGCGTCGTGACCGCCAGCGGGTGGCGCGACGATATTCAGGCCCTGCGCGGCTGGGCGGTGCTGATCGTCGTGCTGTTCCACACTGGGTTGGGCATTGCGCCATCAGGGTTCGTCGGCGTCGACATTTTCTTCGTCGTGTCGGGCTATCTCATCACCGGCAATGTCGTGCGCAAACGCAATGCAGGAACGTTGCGGATCGGGCGCTTCTATCAGCGACGCATCCGTCGGTTGTGGCCCGCCGCCTTCGTCACGCTGCTAGCGACGACGCTGGCGGCAGCGTTACTGCTGACGCCGACCGCACAGGCGCGGTTCTGGCCGCAGTTGGTCGGTGCGCTGACCTTCTCGACCAACGTCGCGCTGTGGCGACAGATCAATTACTTCCACGACTCGGCCGCGTTGGAGCCGTTGCTGCATTTCTGGTCGCTGGCGGTGGAGGAGCAATATTACCTGCTGCTGCCCGTCACGTTGCTGGTCGTGCCCCATCGCTGGTGGCCAGCCATGGTAGCGGCGGTTACGCTGGCCAGCCTCGCGGCGTTTCTGTGGCTCTATCCGTGGTCGCCGGGCGCAGCCTTCTACCTGTTGCCCACGCGGGCGTGGGAACTTGGGATCGGGTCGCTCGTCGCCTGTATGCCGGTACGCGGAAGAGTGCAGCGCTTAGCGTATCGCACCGCCCCGGGCCTGGCGGCGATAGTGCTCGCCGTGCCGTTTATGGCGCTTCCGACGGCGGCGGCCTACTGGCTGACATTACCTGCCTGTGCGGCGACTGCGGGGCTGCTGGCAGCCGCGCGCCCGATCGGGCCGCGCGGAGCGGTGGCGGGATGGCTGGGCGATCGGTCCTACGCGATCTATCTGGTCCACTGGCCACCAATGGCGTTCGCGCACGCGATTAGGCTTGGCAATTCGCCGCCCGCATGGGTCGCGATCCTGCTTTGCACCGCCGGGATCGGCGTCGGCGCGGTGCTGCATGGGCTGGTCGAGCGGCCCTGCCTGCGCCTGCCGCTGTCGCGGTGGTGGTGGGCGGCGCTGATCGCCGGATCGGCAATAATCGCCGTCACCGGCGCACTCGCGCCGCGCCTGACCGGCAATGCCGTCGCGCGCGTCGACCTTCAGCCCGTGACCGGCCTGCCCGGCGCGGCGTGCGATGGATCCCGGACCACCTTCGATCCGGCGTGCCGGACCGGACCGGCCCCGCGCCTGCTGCTGTGGGGCGACAGTTTCTCGCAGCATCTGGTCCCCGGATTGCAGGCGACGACAGACGTTGCCTTTGCCCAGGCAAGCAAGGGCGGGTGTCCACCGCTGCCCGGCCTCGCGCCCGTCGACATGCAGGCGAGCATCGCAGTTGCGCGCGGCTGCATCGCGTTCGGCGACAGCGTGCTGTCATGGCTGGGGCATACCCCGTCCGTCGAGGTCGTAATGTTGTCGGGATCGTATCTGCGTTATACTTGGCCTGGCGTCCGGGTACTGCGCCGCGACGGATCGTTGAAGCCGCCCGATGCTGACCAGTTGGCGGCGGCACAGAGCGATATGGCGGCACGGGTGCGGCGGATGGGCAAACGGGTGGTGCTGGTCGCCGCCCCGCCGCAGGCGGCGTTCGATGCTGGCCAGTGCCAGGAACGAAGGGTCCACCACCTGCCGCTGGCCGGCGCGCCGACGGATTGCGCGATCACCCCGGCGACCCGGCTGGCGGGGAGCGACTGGTTGGCGGCGCTGATGGCGCGCTTCGCTGGCGACGGCACTCCGGTCGTACAGCTTGCCCCCGGTCTGTGCCGCAGCGACGGCATCTGCCCGACCGCATGGGCGGGACGGCCTCTGTGGGTCGAGGGCAAGCATTTGACCCGCACCGGATCCATCATCGTTGCACGCCGGCTGGCGCTGGGCACGCACGCATGGGAACTGGCACGCTAAGCGATCATCGCCGTCGCCACTGCATGCCTGCGCGCAACACGGGGCCTGGCAATAGTGCGAGCAGGCGATAGGCGACGTAGGCCCCGCCCCGCCGCCGCGCGACCCCGGCCAGCAGCCGCCGCGCATCCGCAGGACGGCCCGCATAAAGCTCGCTTCGCGCATATTGCAGCCGCGTACGATCGCCGAACGCCCGCGCTGCCGCCAGCCGCGTAGGGTCGGCGATGGATGCCACCGCCCGGTCCACCGCGGCGAACACCGGCGATACCGGCATCGTCCGGCCCGCAAGCCGTGCCGCCTGTTCGCGCGCCATGATCCCATCCCCGCGCACATAGCAGGACGTCGGCCGGTCGCTGACCGCCATCGCATGATCGACGGCAAGCGTGATCCAGAACGCCATGTCCTCGCCCGACGGCACCGGCGGCATGCCGCCGACGTTCAGCCAGACATCGCGGCGTACCGCCGCACTGGAAGCGTTGAGCAGGTCGGGGCCATAGTCGCGGAAGAAATCGATACGGCGCGACGTGACGGGATGCCGCGGCAGGTCGGGGACGGCATCGCCCGGCGCGATCATGCGCGACGCCGTGGCAACGAGCGCCGCGTCGGGAACGGCGGCAATCACCGCTGCCAACGTAGCGAGATGCTCGCCATGCCACAGATCGTCGCCATCGATCAGCGCCACCCAGTCGCCCCGAGCCGCCCCGACCCCGGCGTTGCGCGCGGCAGCCGGCCCGCCATTGGCTTGCCGGATCAGGCGGATGCGCGGCTCGTCGAGCGCTGCCACCAACACATCGCCTCCATCGCGCGATCCGTCGTCGACCACCACAATCTCGGTCGCCGGCCACGTCTGCGCGCACACAGAGGCCAGCGTGGCTAAGATTGTCGTGGCCTTGTCGTACAGTGGCACGACGACGGAGAAGCGGGGTGCGGTCATGACTCTGCATCATGCCGGAGCTGCCGGGGCCACGCCAGCGATTGCGGCATCGTCGGTCCCGGGCGATAGAGAGGCAATGCGCGACCGCCCCGTCCTGCTGGTCAGCCCCCTGGCCGACGACGCCCCGCCCGGCGGGCGGGCGATGCTGGCCAGCGCCCACCGCGCCGCGCTCCGCGACCTGTTCGGGGACGACCTCCTGACCTATCGCCTCGAAGGGGCCGCGTCCGGCCCGCTGGCCGCTGTGGCTTACGGCCATATCGACGGGGTGAGCGCCGCCAGCCTGTCGTGCATCGTCGACCTGATCCGCAGGCGCGGGATCGCACAACTGTTCCTCGACGGATCTAATCTGGGGGCGGTTGCGCGGGCGGTGCGACGCGCCAACATCGACGTGCGGATCGTCACCTTCTTCCACAATGTCGAGGCACGCTTCTTCGTCGGGGCGTTGCGCGACCGACCTAACGTACGAGCAGCGGGCGTCCTCGCCGCCAATTGGGGGGCAGAACGCTGGGCGACGCGGTACAGCGACACGATCGTATGCCTTAACGTCCGTGACGGCGAGTTGCTGCGACGCTGGTACGGGCGCAGCGCCGACGCGATCCTACCGCTGGTGATGACCGATCGTCCGGTCGCGGCCGGACCGCGGGACCCCGGCGGCGACTTTGTACTGTTCGTAGGCGGCGGGTTCTACGCCAATCGCGCCGGAGCCGCGTGGTTCGCACGCCATGTCGCGCCACGGATCGGGGTGCGCACCGTCGTCGTAGGGCGCGACCTGCCGCCGCTGGCCGGGGTGGATGTGGTTGGCGCGGTCGATGATCTGGCTCCATGGTATCGCGACGCGCGGCTGGTCATCGCACCGATCTTCGACGGATCGGGCATGAAGACCAAGGTCGCCGAGGCGCTGATGCACGGAAAGCGGGTGGTAGGCACACCCGAAGCGTTCACCGGCTATGCCTTAGCGGTGATCGCAGCCAGCCGCGTTGCTAGCGATGTCGACGGGTTCGTCGCGGCGATCGCGGCGACGTTGGCCGACAACCCGCCGCCGTTCGACCCGGCGATGCGCGAACTGTTCGACCGCTTCCATAGCCCCCAAGCGGCGCGCGTGGGACTGGCTGCGATCATGACGTCATCCGCCGGTGCAGCGCAGCCAACTGGCCCGCGAGCGTAGGGAAGGCGAAGTCGCGCACCCGACGATCGCCGAACGCGACCAGACGCGCCGCCTCGACTGGATCGGACCACACCCGCTCGATCGCGGCGGCGGCGGCGTACGGGTCGCAGCGAGCAAAGTCGCGCCCCTGTCCCTGACTCAATTCGCGGAACACCGCGATATCACTGGTGACGACCGGCCGGCGACTCGCCATCGCCTCGATCACCGCGATGCCGAAGCCTTCATAGGTGGAGGGCACCACGACCATGGTGCACGCCGCATAGAGCGCTTGGACCATGGCGTCGTTGGCGCCGTGGACGATGCGGACGAGATCGTCGACACCCAGTGCATTGACCAGCGCGGCAACCGCCCCGATCGCGCCGCCGTCATTCCCGACGATCCAGAGCGGACACGCCTGGCCTCGGGTGCGCAACACCGCCACCGCGCGGACCAGCGTTTCCAGGTTCTTGCGCCTCTCGATATGCCCGACCGCGAGGAGGAAGCGGTCGGGCAGGCGAGGCAGATCGGGCGGGGACGGCGCCGGCACGAACCGGGCAACGTCGACACCGTTATGGATCACCTCCACCGGAGTACGGGGGCGGAAGGCGGCGATTTCGTCGGCGACCGTGCGCGACACCGCGATCACCCGCGTCGCGTTTGAGAAACCATGGCGCAGGACCGGCCGCCCGACCAGCCTTTCAGCCAGCGGCCGGTCAGCGCGCAACGGGCGCAGATCGTGTATGGTAAGCAGCGTCGGGCAATGCGCGTGCACCATCGGCAGGCTGAAGCCTTCGAACAGGTCGAGCGCATCGCGGCGCAACGCGCTCGGCCAGTAGCGCATGCCCGCCACCATGCGCTTCAACCGCCCCGACCCCGGCACCGGCGTACGGCGGATCGTTACATTGCCGCAGTCGGCGAACCATGCGCCAATGCGGTGCTCGACGGATTCGTACAGAACGTATTCGACGTCTGGCGTCGCACGGATCAACGCGCCATAGAGTTCGCGGAAACGCTGGTTCGCGCCCGATGGCCGATCGTCGAAACAGGTGGCGTCCAACCCGACCCGCATCGCGGCTATCGCCCGATCAGCGCGAAATGGCGCGCGATCACGCTGTGCTGCTCGAATGGCACCACCGCTTCGGCAAGGACTGCCGGCGCGATCGGCCGGTCAAGCGCGGCGAGGATCCCGGCGGCCAGCGCCGACGGATCGGCTACCGGGACCAGATAGCCATAACGCCCCCCTTGCAACAATTCGCGCGGGCCGGTGGGGCAATCGGTGGCGACCGGAGTACATCCCGCCAGCATCGCCTCTACCAGCACGTTGGGCATGCCCTCGACGTGCGACGACAGCGCGAACACGTCGCTGTGCGCAAAGTATTTGAGCGGGTTGGCGACCCGTCCTGGCAGCCTCACCCGTTCGCCTAGGTTGTACGTGGAGACCAGCGCCTCCAGCACGGCGCGCGATGGCCCTTCGCCGAGGATGACCAGCCGCGCCGCGCTGCCCTGGTCGCGCAGTACCGCTATCGCCGCAATCAGGTCGGCGAATCCCTTCCACGGGGCCAACGTCCCCGCCGCGATCACCAACGGGACCGACCTGTCGAGGAACCACGGATCGTCGACCGGTTCGGCGGCCCGCGCGCGTGCCTCGGGCTGGTCGACGATGTTGTAGACGCACACATGCGCGGTCGCGGGGCCGAACACCGTGCGGTATTGCTCGACCATGTCCTGCGACACGCAGGTCAGCGCATCGGCACGCCACGCGACTGCGCGGGCCGCCCATTTCAGCACCCACCGCTTGGTAAAGGGCCGATTCGAATAGGTGTCGAACGGCGTGACCCGCGACGATCCGCTGATCTTCGCGCGCGACCGCGTCGCGATCGCGGCGGCGAGGAGAAAAGTATTGAGGTGATCTTCGGCCGAAAACACAACATCGGGCCGGACCCGGCGCAGGTAACGGCACAGGGGTAGGAACATGCCGCGCACCTGGGGCTTGTCGAGAATGCGAACGGCGACGCCCGGCGCGGGCGGTACGGTCAGGTCGGAGTCGCAATTGCCGATGATGAGGTCGACGTGGTGGCCCGTCTGCGCCAGGGCGGCGGCAAACCGCCACTGCGCGAGCGGCACCCCCGACACGGCATAGCGCGGCGTCACCACCGCGATAGTCAGCGGCTTCATGCCCGCGGTAGACCCGGATAGGGGCGGTCGCGGGCCAGGAACAGAAAGTTGTTGTGATAGCCGCCCTGCCCCAGCGCGTCGGCCCGCTGGTGGACGGCGGCATCGAACCGCGCGACCGGGACGAGCGTGCCGTCGCGGAGAAACCAGCCCCCATAACCGAGCGCCTCGATCCGCGCGAAGCTGGTGGCGATCGGATCGGCACGGTGACGCTGTTCGATCTCGACCAGGAGCGCGGGGCGGCTGGCGGCTATCGTCGCCAGAGCGCCTTCGATCACCGCCGCTTCGTGCCCTTCCACGTCGATCTTTATCAACGCAGCATCGGGGAAGGCGAAGGCGTCGAGCGTGCGAACCGCCACGCGGTGCGTCCGTACCACGCCCGCATTCACGCTGGCAGCGATCGATCCGGCGGCGTCGTGCTCGGTCCCATCCGCCTCGACCGGAATCGCGAGCTCCGCCTCGCCGGCTTGATCGGACAGCGCATAGGGATGAATCGTTACCCGCGTGCGGCCCCGTGCCCATGCGCCGAGCGCACGCAGGCAGGCCCGATGCGGCTCAAACACCTCGACCCGCGCACCAAGCCCGGCGAGCGCCACCGCGTAGGCACCATAGTTGCCACCGACATCGATCGCCCGGCCGCCGCTCGGCACTAAATGCGGCAACAGCGCCATTTCGGGTTCCAGCGTACGGCTCAAGCGCGCGTGCCAGTATTTTGCAGGCACCTGCCATGCCGCGGGCAGTCCGTCGCGTACCGCCACCTTGATCCGCGCCACCCCGGACATGATCGCCCTCCCCTGCTTCGACAACAGTCGGTGCTGGACTTTTGCCTGTTGCCACGGCTTTGTCGCGACAGGGGCGGGGTGGGAAGCAAAAAATGTGTGGGCTGGCCGGGATTTGGGCGCAAGGCGGCGATCAGGCGACTATCGCCCGCGCCATGGCCGATGCGATCGCCCATCGCGGCCCCGACGACTCGGGGGTATGGGCCGATCCCGATACCGGGGTTGCGCTCTCGCATCGGCGGCTCGCGATACTAGATCTGTCGAGCGCAGGACATCAGCCCATGCGATCGCCTTGCGGACGCTATGTGCTGGTCTTCAACGGCGAGATATACAATCACGGCGATCTGCGCCGCGATCTGGGCGGCGAATGGCGCGGCACGTCGGATACCGAAACGCTGGTCCACGCCATCGCGCGCTGGGGACTGGCCGCCGCACTGGGGCGCGCGACCGGCATGTTCGCGCTGGCATTGTGGGATCGCGATACCCGAACCATGTCGCTGGCGCGAGACCGGATGGGGGAAAAGCCGCTCTACTACGGCTGGAGCGACGGAAGGTTGGTATTCGCCTCCGAACTCAAGGCGTTGCGCGCGGTACCGAGGTTCGCCAACCCGGTCGATCCGGGGGCGCTCGCGAGCTATCTGCGCCACAATTGCGTGCCTGCGCCCATGTCGATACTTTCGGGGGTTTTCAAGGTTGCACCGGCGACGATCGTCACCATCGCCCCGTCGGGACGCGCCTCCGCGCCCGAGACCCCGCCCGCGTGCGACGTGTCGACGCCTGCCGGAATCAGGGTGTCACGATACTGGTCACTCGACGAAGCGATCGCGCGCGGCACCGACGACCTGTCTCCGGACGCGGCGGTCGACCGGCTTGACGTCGAACTACGCGCCGTGGTGGCGCGACAGATGGTGACCGATACGCCGTTCGGCGCGTTCCTGTCGGGCGGTGTCGATTCCTCGACCATCGTTGCGCTGATGGCGCAGGCATCTTCCCGCCCAGTGCGCACCTTCACGATCGGCTTCGGCGATCCCGCCTATGACGAGGCGCCCCATGCCCGCGCGGTCGCCGCGCATCTGGGAACCGATCACCACGAACTGCATGTCACCGCTGACGACGTGCGCGGCGTCATTCCCGATCTGCCTGCGATCTATGACGAACCCTTCGCCGACTCGTCGCAATTGCCAACGGTGCTGCTCAGCCGGATGACGCGCGCGTCCGTGACGGTCGCTTTGTCGGGGGACGGAGGCGACGAGCTGTTCTGCGGCTACAACCGGTATCTACTCTCGCGCGGCATGTGGGACGCGCTGGCGCGCTTGCCGCGTCCGGTGCGCCACGCCGCTGCGCGGGTTATCCGCACGCTGCCGCCATCGCGCTGGGACGCGATCGGGCGGATCGGGCCGCGCGCGGTACCGATGCTGGGGGCCAAGCTCGCCAAGGTCGCGGGGATGATGGGCGGCGCGCTCGGCCCCGCCGACATCCACCGCGCGTCGAGCGAGGAATGGCTGGACGGCGTTCCGCTGCGCGCGCCCGTCCCGTGCGGCGATGACCCGTGGCCGGTTCTGCGCGCCACTCCTGAGGAACAGATGATGCAGCGCGACCTCACGCGCTACCTGCCCGACGATATCCTGACCAAGGTCGACCGGGCGAGCATGGCGTCCAGCCTGGAAGTAAGGGTGCCGATGCTCGACCACCGCATCGTCGAACTGGCATGGGCGACGCCGCTGTCGTTCAAGAAGCGTGACGGACAGGGCAAGTGGCTGTTGCGGCAGGTGCTCTACCGCCACGTCCCGCGCGAACTGATCGAAAGGCCCAAGGCAGGGTTCGCGGTACCGGTCGGGGCGTGGCTTCGCGGCGACCTGCGCGACTGGGCGGAGGAACTGTTGTCGGCCGCGTCGCTGAGCGACGACGGGTTGCTTGATCCCGCGCCGATCCGCGCGCGCTGGGCCCAGCATGTCGCGGGTACGCACGACTGGACCGCTTCGCTATGGGGGATTCTGATGTACCGGGCATGGGCCACGGCGCGCGGATGATCGTCTACTGGCTCCTGTTCGCCTTCCCGGCGGCGATGGCAATGGTCGAACGGCCCGACGCGCGGCGCATCGGCTTTGCATGGGTGTTCGCGATCGCCGCGATCGCCGCGCTGATCGGGCTGCGCTGGCAGACCGGGGGCGACTGGTTCAATTACGAGCGCATGGTCGAACGGGCGCTGTGGAGTCCGGTGCCGCTGTCGCCGCTGTCCGATCCGGGGTTCACGGTGCTGACTGGCTTCGCGGCCCGGTCGCAGATGGGAATGCTGCTCATCACCTGTTTCAGCGGAGTGGTGATGGCACTGGCGCTGGCGCGCTTCTGTTTCGACCAGCCGCGACCGTGGCTGTGCCTGTCGGTCGCGGTCCCGTATCTGATCGTCGTGATGGGCATGGGCTACATCCGGCAGGGGATCGCTGTGTCGTTCCTGCTGTTGGCTTTGGCGTCCCTGCGCGATGGACGCGTCGCGCGCTATTCGCTGTGGGTGCTGGCCGGATCGGCGTTCCATTCGACCGCGCTGATCCTGCTGCCGCTGGCCGTGATGGTCACCAACCGAAACATCGTGGTCCGGGTCCTGCTCGGTCTCTCCGTTGCGCTATTGCTGGGATACAGCATCGCAGCGACGCGCGGCGACCTCCTGACAAATTACGTCGATGCGGAAATGGCGTCGTCAGGTGCTGCGATCAGGCTGATAATGACGGCCGTGCCCGGCGCGTTGCTGCTTATCTTTCGTGAACGGCTCACTGTCGAAGGGCCTGAGCGCAGCGTATGGATGGCATTGTCGGCGGCGGCAATCTCGGCGCTGGTCCTGCTGTTCGTCTTTCCGTCATCGACCGTGGTTGACCGGCTGGCGCTGTACCTGCTGCCGATCCAGTGTTTCGTCTATGCCCATCTGCCCGATGCTATTGCCACGACAGACAAGCAGCGGAGGCTGATCGTCGCGACCATTCTCGCACTTTACGCGCTGGCTTTTTTCGTTTGGCTCAACTTTGCGGTGAACGTCGACTACTGGCTGCCCTATCGCTTCTATCCGCTGGAGGACGGCATTTGCCTAGAGTGCTGATGTCGATCAACGCCGCGTGGAACGTCGTCAATTTCCGCGCCGGGCTGGTACGTGCGCTGATCGCCGACGGGCATGAGGTGATCGCAGCGGTCGGCGACGACGGCGCGGTGGCGGATATCGAAGCGCTCGGCGCACGGGTCGTGACGCTGCCGATGGACAGCGCGGGCATCTCGCCGTTCGCGGACCTGCGGCTGTTCGCGCACTACCTAGCGTTGTTCCGCCACGAACGGCCCGATATATATTTGGGATGGACGATCAAGCCCAACATCTATGGATCGATCGCCGCCGCAGTCGCCGGTGTACCCGCGGTCAACAACGTCTCGGGTCTCGGCACGGCATTCCTGGGCGCGGACTGGTTGATGCGGGTCGCGGGCGTATTGTATCGGATCGGACTGCGACGGTCGGCGACGGTATTCTTCCAGAATGCCGAGGATCGCGACCTGTTCATCGCTCGCGCGCTGGTGCGTGAACAGCAGACGGCCCTGCTACCCGGATCTGGCATCGACGGCGTCGCGTTCGATCCCGCACACTATCGTCAGACGACCGATGGCGTCTTTCGCTTCCTGTTGGTCGCGCGGCTTATCCGCGACAAAGGTGTGTTGGAATTCGTCGAGGCGGCGCGCTTGCTCCGGGCGACGTACCCCGCAGTCCGGTTCCAGATCCTGGGCTTTCTCGACGTTGCCAATCGCACTGCGATCGATCGCGCCACGCTGGAAGGCTGGGTCGCGGAGGGGCTGATAGATTATCTGGGCGTGGCCGACGACGTACGTCCTTTTCTGGCGCAGGCGGATTGCGTCGTGCTGCCGTCGTATCGGGAGGGAACGTCGCGCGTGCTGCTCGAAGCGGCGGCAATGGCCCGGCCCGCGATCGCTACCGACGTGCCGGGATGCCGCGACGTGGTCCGCGACCGCGAAACAGGCCTGCTGTGCCGTGTGCGTGATGCCGCCGACCTGGCTCGGGCGATGCGCGAGATGCTGGCCAGCGATGACGGCGCGCGCGCGGCAATGGGGGCTGCCGCGCGCCGCGATGTCCTCGTCCGTTTCGCCGAACATAAAGTTATTACAAGCTATCGCGCGGTCATTGGTGACACCTTGCGCGGCCAAGGCACGTCCGCTAGCCTCTAGAACAATTGTGCTGTCAGGTGCGATTTGGGGGGAGCACATCTTGACAGGGTGGTATCTGTTCGCGGTTTCGCGTCATCTGTATTTCGATGCCATCATGCGATCATGAAGAACCTGGAAAATCCTGTCGGGATCGTCGATGAAACTCGCGTCGTCGTCATCGGGTTGGGGTACGTCGGTCTGCCGCTCGCCGTGCGGCTGGCGACGCATTTCCCGACGATCGGCTTGGATCGCGACGTCCGGCGCGTGGCGGCGCTGCGAACCGGACACGATCACAGTGGCGAAGTCGCGCCCGACGTGCTGGCCGCGTCGGGGCTGACCGTCACCGACGACCCCGCGTTGGGCAATGGTGCCGACATCTACATCGTGACGGTGCCCACCCCGGTGGATGCAGACAACCGACCCGACCTGTCACTGTTGTTCGCCGCCAGCGCCGCTGTTGCGCGAATGCTCGATCCGGCGCGGCGACCGATCGTCGTGTATGAGAGCACGGTCTATCCCGGCGTGACCGAGGACGAATGCGGTGCGGTGCTGACGCAGGTATCGGGACTGGTGCGCGGGCGCGATTTCTTTCTCGGCTATTCGCCCGAACGTATCAATCCCGGCGACCGCGTGCACAGCGTCGATCGCATCACCAAGGTCGTGGCGGGCGAGACGCCCGAGGTTACCGCACGATTGTGCGCGCTGTACGACAAGGTCACGGACGCGGGCACCTATCCTGCCGTATCGATCAGGGTCGCCGAAGCTGCCAAGGTCATCGAGAATGCGCAGCGCGACATCAACATCGCCTTCGTCAACGAGGTCGCGCAAATCATGGCGCGGCTCGACCTGTCGGTGTGGGACGTGCTGGCGGCGGCGCGGACCAAATGGAACTTCCTGCCGTTCCAGCCCGGCCTGGTCGGCGGCCACTGCATCGGCGTCGATCCCTATTATCTCAGCCATTGCGCCGAAGCGCTGGGCCACTCGCCCGCCGTCATCCTTGCCGGACGGACTACCAACGATGCTATGGCGCACTGGGTCGCCGACCGGTTGTGCGACACGGTAGCGGCTCCGGCGCGCGCACTGGTGCTGGGACTGACTTTCAAGGAAAACGTCGCGGACCTTCGCAACAGCAAGGTCGTCGACGTCATCGCCCGGCTGCGCGACCACGGACACCGGGTCGAGGTGCACGATCCTCGCGCGGATTGCGCCGAAGCCAGGGCCGAATACGGCATCGATCTCCTCGATTCGCTACCCGAAAGCACCTACGACATTGTCTTCCTCGCGGTCCCGCACGACGAATATCGCGCGCTGTCGCCCGAACGGCTGGCCGCCCTGGTTCGTGACGGCGGCGTGTACGGCGACTTGAAGAATGTCTTCCCCCCCTCGCCCGCATTCGCACATGCCCGACGCTGGACCCTGTAGCGAAGCCACCGCCAATTGGCTTGGTCACCCGCGCATCGCCTTCTGGCAGCGCGGCACCGTTCAGCTCGGCGGCGCGATCCTGTTCGCGATCCTGCCGCCATTCGCGATCGCCGCAGCGATCGAACCTCTGCTGCTGCGCCTGCCGCTGTTCGCGGTATCGCTGGCTAGCAGCCTGCTAGCCATCGCGTTCGGCCGTAGGCTGTTTCGCGGCCTGGTCGGTTTCCCGGGCATCCGCGCGAGCTACTACGTGCTGCCTGTCTTCTCCTCGACCTTCGCCGCCGCCGTCGCGATCCTGTTCATGACCCGGTTGAACTACAGCCGCCCGCTGCTACTGGCCAGTTTCGTGCTGGCACTGATCTGGTTCTACGTCGTCTATTTCAAGTTGCAGCGCGGACCCCGCATGGCGATCGCCGTCGTCCCCATTGGCGCGACTGATAGTCTGTTCGCGATTGACAGCATCGCGTGGCGGCCACTCTCCGCTCCCGCTCTCCCCCCTGGCTGCATAACGGTGGCGGCCGATTTCGATCACGATCATGCCGCCGAATGGGAACGCTTCCTCGCCGAATGCGCGCTGGGTGGCGTTACCGTCGTCCATTACCGGCAGTTGCGCGAGTCGCTGACCGGGCGGGTGCAGGTCGACCGCTTGTCGGAAAACGTATTCGGCTCGCTGCTACCCGATCCGACCTACCTGGGGATCAAGAGCGTCGCCGACCGTCTGATCGCCCTGGCGCTCCTGTTGCCGCTGCTGCCGGTCCTCATCCTTTGCGCGCTGGCGGTGCGGCTGGATTCGCCCGGCCCCGCCTTCTTCCGCCAACTGCGCATAGGCTATCGTGGACGGCCGTTCCGAGTATGGAAGTTCCGGACCATGATCCACCGTTCGCCCTGCGCGGCCGGACGAATGCGGGCCGATGCCATGACCCTGACGGACGATCCGCGCATCACCCGGCTCGGCCGTCACCTGCGGAGGCTGCGTATCGACGAATTGCCGCAGATCCTGAACATCGCTCTTGGACAGATGAGCTGGATCGGTCCGCGTCCGGAAGCGGCCGTGCTGGCAGAATGGTACGAGGCCGAGATACCCTTCTACCGCTACCGCCACATCGTGCGTCCCGGCCTGTCGGGTTGGGCACAGGTGACGCAGGGGCACGTCACCAGCGTGCAGGACGTTCTGGCCAAGCTGAGTTACGACTTCTTCTACATCAGCCGCTTCAATTTCTGGATCGACATGCTGATCGTCGTCCGCACGATCAAGACGATGCTGACTGGCCATGGTTCGCGCTGAGTCGCGCCCGTCGGCGCGCTCGTCGACGAAGTAGCAGCAGCGGAACTCGCAGCACGACATACAGTGGCGACAGCAGGGTTGGTAAAGGCATGTCGGCGATGTCCTCGCCGGAAACGAGCAGCCTCCTGATCACCCGTGCCCGGACCCGTCCGTCCGGCGCGAGCAACAGGCTGGCGGCGAATTCCGCCCAGCCGCGCCAGCGCGTCGTCGCCAGTTCGCGTGCGCCGCCCCCTGCCCGCAATACCCGGCTGGCCAGCGCGACCAGCACCCGCAGCCGCACCGATCGGGGCGGCGTGAAACCGGGCGGAAACGGGAGCGCGAGGAATTCGTGCGCGAGCAGCAGGCCTGAGGCCACTGCCCGCGCGTCCCCCCGCGCCTGCGCCGCCACCCACCACGCCGCTCCGTGATCGGGCGCGGTGCGGACTAGCGTGGCGACATCCGCAAGCCATTTCAGCCGCGCCCATAGATGCGCCGCACCGTGAACGCAGAGATAGGCGAACACCGCGTCGTCGGCCAAGGTGCGCAACCCCGCCCCCGGGAGGACCGCCTGACACTGCCAGTCCGCTTCGGGCGGGATCGCAGCATCTGTCGTCGCGTCGGACAAACGCCAGTGGAGTTCGACGATCGTCCCGTCCACATCGCGCCGATGCAGACTGTCCTTCGTCACGCGGATGTAGCGGCGAAGGACCTTAGCGGGGAGCGACGCCACGGGCCGCTCTCGGACGTACCCCGCAGCCGCCAACGCCGCCCATGCTCGATCGACCTGATCCGGCGGGACGGCGATATCGATGTCAGCAGACTCGCGGAGCGCCACGCCACCATGTAATCGCTGCGCCAACCCGACGCCCTTCAGCGTCAGCATTGCGACGCCCGCTTCCGCCAGCAACCGGTCGAGCGCGATGGTATCGCGCAACTGGGCCAGAGCGGCACGGGCACGGGCACGCGCAATGCGATCGATCCCCGACGGCACCGCCACATCGGCCGCGCGCAGACCATCGGCCACGAGCGCCGCCACGCCGTGCCGATGGGCGACCGCGCGAAGTAGACCGAGGTCGTGACCCGGGGTCATGAGTTCTCGGATACGGATGATGTCGGCCGCTTGCCGGGGCCAGACGCTACAGGCGCATATGATCGAGAATGGGCGCAGATCCCCGCCGTTCGCAGGATGGGGATCGGCGGCGACAGGACGCTTGATTGTGTCGGGAACCTGGTTCACTTCAGCGACCATGACGCTCGTTCTCGAAGATTTCACTCCTTATCTGGCCGAAGCGTTCGCGCTGATCGGCAACGGGGCCGCAGCACCCTTTTTCCTGCGCCAAGCGACTGCGCTACCCGACCGATCGGGTGGGCGTTTGCCGCGCCCCCCATTCGTGCTGCTATTCGCGGCGGCAGATTTCACAGTGCGCGGTCAGGGGGACTATAAGCTGGCACATCCCGCTCTTGGGCCAACGGACATCTTCCTCGTTCCGGTCGGGCGTGACGGCGACGGCATCCTTTACGAAGCGGTCTTCAACTGATCCGCGTGTTGCGGGCGTTCCATTTCCAAGTAGATATCGTGCTCGACAAGCGTCGTGAACCCAAGCCGACGGTATAGCGGCAGCGCCGCGCTGTAGCGCTCCACGAACAGCCCTACGTCCAGCCTGCGCCGCGCGGCCGAGTCTATTACCGCCGCGATCAGCGCGCTGCCGAGGCCGGCACCGCGCCGCTCGGGACGCAGCGTGATGTCGATCAACTGCATCGCGTTCCGCCGTAGCTGGACGTATAACCTGGCGATTGGCTGCCCGCCGTGCTCGACGACGGCGAAATGGACATCGGTCAACGTCGTGCGATAATGATGCCGCTGCGCGGCGAACTGCTGAACGACGAACGCCGCCTTGTCCGAGTCGGTCCAATGCGGGAGCGACTCCAGTTCGCCGGCACGGGTCGATGCGTATAGTTCCGTCAGGAACGGGATGTCATCGTCGCGTTCCTGACGGAGCGCGATGCCCTCAGCAACCAGCGCGGGCGGAAGGTCGACCGGGATCATTGCCATCAGTTGCGCGCGGGGAAGACACCCTGCAGCGCGATGACGAAATTGATCGTCTGGAACGGATGCATGTTCTTGTGCGCCTCGCCACCACCAGCAACGCTGATCGCCTCGGGAGACATGGGGATGTCGGGTGTCGGCGTCAGCACATAGGCGGGGCCGGGATTGGAGATGCCGTACATCGCCTTTCCATCGGGCGTCGCGACGTTCTGTGCCGGATTCTGCGGGTTCAGCGATGCGCCGGTAAGCTGGTGGATGTGAGTCGGTATCTGGGCAGTCGTCAGCGTGACCGTGGGGGTCCCGACGACGTCACCAACCCGCCGCGCGGTCAGGCCAGGCCCGTTGCCTGACGCCATCGCAACCGAGCCTGCCAGATTAGGCAGATTGAACGTGTTCTGGCCATCACCGCCGAACTGGATGCCAAGTATTGCAAAAAGCGCCGCATTCTGACGAATCTGCATGGTCTGCCCGTTGCAGTAGGCGTATCCGCGCGGCGGAAAGTCAAAACCGACGAGCTTGATCTCGCCAATGAAAGGATCCGACATGATTGTTGTGTCCCAACCTAGTTTTGCGTGGGATAGATGCCGTAAAGGCTGATGATGTAGCTTACGCAGAGCGTCGGCATCATGTTCTCGTGCGGTTGACTGCCGCCGAACGGCCTGACCACGCCTGTCGACATGGCCGCAGGCACCATCGCGCTGGTTCCCTGCGTCACGTACATAGACGTCTTTGCGGTGCCGCCGGTCGGCGTCGCGGTGATCGCGTCGCTCGTCGGACCGGTCAGCGAACCGGCGACGGTAGCGGCAACCACGCCGTGGGTGTGGCTGGCCAGTTCGGCCAAGTTCAGCGAATGCTGCTCCTCACCGCCCGCCTCTCCCATCGAACGCGCGGTAAGGCCGGGCCCTGTCCCCTGACCCAACGGTACTCGTCCAGCCAGACTGGGCAGGCCGAACGTGTTGACACCGTCGCCGCCATAGATCGTGCCGATCAGGTTATAGAGGGTTTCGAAGTCGCTGATCGCCAGAAGGGATCCGTTACAAAGAGCCCAGCCCGCCGGTGCATAGTTACCGCCGAACAACCGAATTTCGCCGACAAAGGGATCGCTCATCGCAGGTTAGCCTTTCGTCGGATCAGTTGCGCGAAGGAAAGATGCCGGCAACTGCAATGCAGAAGTTCAACACCTGATAGGGCTGCATGTTGTTGTGTGGCTGGGACCCTCCAGCCGACGCCAGCGTTTGCGGTGACAACGTCACCTTCGCGGCGGGCGAAGTGGTGCTGGCCGGCGCGTAGAAGTCGACGGGGAGCGAAACATCGTTCGCGAACGCAGCGCCCGTTACCGGCCGTTGTGTCGCGGTCTGATTGGTTCCTGCCAACTGATGCGTGTGCGGCGGTATCTGCCCCTGCGTCAGCGGGACCGCTTCGACGCCTTCACGCATACCGATCGAAATCGTCGCGGGCGCGAAATGCAACGGCGTCCGTCCGCGCAGATCGGGAATTGCGAAATTCTGAACGCCGTTTCCGCCGTATCGCGTACCAAGCAGCGAAAAGAGCGCCTGATACTGGTTGACCGGCAGCAGTCGACCGTCGCACGCGACATAGTTGCGCGGGGCGAATCCGAAACCGAACAACTTGATTTCACCAATGAACGGCTCTGCCATGTCCCATTCCGCTCCTGCTCCGCGGTGCGATCACCGTTGCCCTAGCAACTTGATTGATGCGCCACCGTGACACAAGCAGGAATTTTGGCGACGAAGATAGATTCTTCCAATATTCATTTAACTTTTTACGCAGACTTGCGGGGAGTGGGATATGATGGCATCCCAACACAAGTACCGTACAAGCGGATAATCGGTGGGATGCGGCATATGGACGGCACGGACGATCGGACCCTGAACAAGTCTTCCGATGCATCGGTCGGGATTCCCGACGCACGGCGGCCATGGCAGACGCCGGAAGTCATCACGTCCGACGCACGCGGTGCCGGGGCACAGGTCGCGTTCGGATCCGATGGATCGACCCCGGTGTACGGGCCCTACGGCTCCTGATCCTGCCCGACCGGCACCGCACCGTCGTTCCGCCGTTCGAACCAGAGAATGAATCGCGCGAGAGCGACGCCGAACGTCGCGCGGTACAGCGCGCGATGATCCCCCAGACGCGCTTCGTCGATATCGGCGACCTCGTCGGCGAGGCGATCGAAATCGAGGACACGGGCCAGACGCCCGGCATTGTCACCCGCTCGAAGGCTTCTAATGGCATCCGGCACCACCGTGGCCGCCATGCGGAAGAAGTCGGGCTCCTCCGCGTCGTTGCCCGGCCCTGACGCCAGCAGGCGTGGAGGCAGTAGGCCGGCCAGGGCGATACGCGCCAGATAACGGTCGCGGCCGTCGCGGAAGGTCAACCGAGCAGGGATCGCCAACGCGAATTCGACCACCCTGCGATCGTGGAACGGCCGCGTCAGATCCATGCCGTATCGACCGGCGAGGTTGGTCATCGCCGGTGCGGCGCAGGTGATCCGGTGAAGGCGGTGACGACGCAGCGCTTCCCAGCGCGCATGAACCGGCATCGGTTGGCGCAATCGTCCGGCATCGACCCCGCCGGTGGTCATCAGCACGCGCGCCAGTGCAGGAGCGATCGCCCTCAGCCGCCATGCGGGCAGGAACCGTCGCCGTACCACCTGTTGCCACGAGATCAGGCGGAGCGGCAACAGCGCGCCGAGCACGTCGTTGCGAACGGTGCGCACCGCCCCCAGGCCTGTCACAGCCATGCGCAGGCGAAATTCACGGACGAACCGGCGGACGTCGCCACGACGCAGCACACGGCCTAGCGCCCAGGCGTCGCGCGGATTGACGGTATAGTCGCCACCGTGCCCATCCATCACCAGTCGCGCCCCGGACGCTGCCGCCATCGCGAACAGATGCGGGCGGACATGCGATATCCCGGCGCAATCGTCGGCGCCGGCGAACAACGCCTCGATGTCGTCGAGCACCGTTTCGTCGCGCCGCACGAACCAGCGCAGATCGATGCCCTCTCGATCGGCAAACGCGCCTGCGGCGGCTCGGGCACTGCGGACGGGGCGAACATCATCTTCGGCCAGTGCGGAACAGACGGCCACTATCCGCCGGCCCTGCGCCGCCACGATCGGCCCCGCGATCGCGGCGATGCTGCCGCTGTCGAACCCGCCGCTGAACAGCAACGCTGGCGCCCGCATCGCCCGGCGGACGCGGCATTCCACCGCCTCCGCCACGATGCGCCTATAGGTTTCGACGTAATAGGCATCGTCGTGCCCGACATGGCAGGCCGCCGCATGCGGCACCCAGTATCGTTCGACGACTACCTGTCCGCCCTCCCCCAGTCGCAGCGTCGCACCACCGGGAAGCGACTCGATCCCCTCGAACAATGTCGTCTCCGGCCCGGGATCCACGGGCGACAGCAACCGCTTGCCCATGGCCGCGTCCGACAGACGACGCGGCACGCCGTCGACCGCCCACAGTCCCTTCGGTTCGCTGGCGAACGCCAGGAATCCGTCGCCGCAGTGCCAGTAGACACCACGCTGGCCGAGCGGATCCCGCGCGAGGAGCAGCGTTCGCGCCGCCGGATCGATCACGGCAAACGCGAAATCGCCGATCAGTCGGTCGACACAGCCCGCCCCCCAGCGGCGCCAGGCGGCGAACAGGATGGCCGAGTCCGCCATCTCTGTCGCATCGATGCCCAGATCGGACGCCAGAGCATCGCGATTGTCGAGCCGCAGGTCGGCCGCGAGTAGCAGGCCGTCCTCAGCGATCGGCTGCGCCTCGTGCCAATCCTCCAAGTTCACCCGCATCAGCGCGTGACCGATTCCGATACAGTCCAGCGTGACGGCATTGCCACCTTCGGGTCCGCGCGGTGCCATCGCGGCCAGCATTCTATCGATGGCGCGGGAATCGATGGCAGCGCCGTCGAACCGTACGATCCCGGCGATCGCGCTCACGGGGAACGATCGCCGTGTGGTTCGTTTGTGATCGCGCCCTCCGCCGCCAGCGCGTCCAGGAACGTCGTGACCTCACGCATGCACACCTCAGGCGTGACAGTGAACTCGTCGCACAGGCGGGCGCACAAATCCTGACGATCGTCGATCTCGTCGAGCAAAGTCCATATCCGCGCGCCGACCGCGTTCAGTCCGACATAGGTGCCATGCTCGGCGCTCATCATGAGCACCTCGTCGCCGACCTGAGCTGCCAGCCAGTCGCCCTGCTTGCGAACGATCATTGAACCGCGACCATGGCATCGAGCCGGGCGACCGGCGTCGAGAGGAATGCGACCGCCTGGGCACGAACGGCCGGGTTCGCCTCGGCCTGCTTGGCTGCACGATCATCGACGAAGCGCGCCGACGGTGTCTTGGCGTCGCGCATGGCTGCGAGATGCATCGCCTCGCAATCGGCGTCGCTGGCGGCGATGCCAAAATGGGGGAGGACGCGATTGAAGAATGCCTCGGGCAGCGAGTCGTACCGAAGCGCGATCGCACGTCCCGCTCCCACCGCGTCGGAGGCGGCGTGCGCGATGCGTCCAAGCAGTCGCGCGCCGAACATCGCGGGATCCGCCGCGAGATCGAAATCGTCTGCCAGGTGCGGGATCAGGCCCGGCACCGTCTGCGATCCTGGTCGCCTGGCATGCGATACGAGCACTTCCACGGGATCCCGATATAGAAACAGGAACGGCACGTCCGGAAACGCCTCAGCAAGCACGTCCCATGTCAGCATGTGCCAGCAGTCGAGTTTCACCACGCCGATCCCCCTGTCGCCATGTCGGTCGCGCAAGAGGGCCGCGACCATCGCGCGCAACTGTGCGACCGCAACGCGCCGACCGGATGTTTCGCCGGACGCAGCTCGCTGGATGATCGCGTCGAGCGGCGCCGGTTCGGAGACGACAACGTGGCCCGGCACCGCTGCCAGCATCTGCGCCACCAGCGTCGATCCGCAACGCGACAGGTGGAAGACGAGACCCGAAGGCGTGAATGCGGCACCGATGGGCACGGTCTCGGCGAACCGGGCAAGCGGGGTGAGCACCGGACACAGCCGATTGAGCGGAATACGCCGCGCCCTACGCACCGCGTCCTCGAAAAACGGATCGGTCAGCCGCCGACCGGCGAAATGCAACCACTCGACCACAGCGCCCGCCGCGCCGTCGACGACCGCGACCGGCAGCCAATCAGCTGCGGGCCATTCGTCCTGCGTTGGCATCGGTAGCGCAAATCGCTTCAGGCCAAGCGGATCAGGCCCCGCCGCCGCGGCAATCGTGCCTTGTGAAAGATCGATCCCCAGCGCTGACGCTTCGGCGCGCGCGACGACGACGAACACATCGATATCCGCGATCTTGGCGAGCCGTGCAGCCAGTGCCGGATCGGTGCGGATCGCGTTGCGCAGACGCGCCACCATCGCCACCTCCGACGATTCGAAGTCGACTCTCATCCGAACGCTTCCCCCCACGCGTCGCCTTCTGTAGCGTCACCCCTGTCACCGGCCGATCAACCATCCGACGCGGGAGCGAATATCATGCTTGATGAGCACCGCCAATACTCGACGGCGACCGACCGCATGCGCCTGCCGATGACGTTCGCTTCCGGGCCGCTCGTCGCCGATCTAGCACGGCTTTCGGCACCGCACTGGATCGACCATCTGGTGCGGCAGAACTACGACGGCACATGGCAGGTGCTGCCGCTTCGCATGGCGGCGGGAGCTACCCATCCGGTGATGATGATCTACGCCGATCCGACCGCCACTGCATTCGTCGATGCGCCCGCACTCGCGCACTGCCCGGCGTTTCAAGCGGTTCTGGCGGCGTTCCACTGTCCGTTGCAGACCGCGCGTCTGATGCGACTCACGCCCGGATCGACCATCCGCGAACATCGCGACCACGACCTGTCCGTCGAACAGGGCATAGCTCGCATCCACGTGCCCGTGACGACCAACGGTCACGTCGATTTCCGTCTGAACGGCACGCGCGTCAACATGGCCGTCGGCGAGGCTTGGTATCTGCGCCTGGCCGATCGCCACAGTGTCGCCAATCACGGCACGACCGACCGAGTCCATCTGGTGATCGACTGCGAGGTGAACGACTGGCTGGCAGCGCTGCTAGACGACGCTCAGCCAGGTGGAACGATCCGCCCGATCTCGACCACCGCCGGGTCGATCGGATAGCCGGCGACGCCGATCCCATCCGCCGTCAGCCACGCATGTTCGCTATCGGGAGCGCCTACCCGCACCGTGCCGCCGAAATGGAGGATCGCGTCGATCCCGCGGCGCGCCAACATCGCCCGCCCCGCGAGCGAGCGTTGCAGGCAGACGGCACGGAACGGCATCAGCGGTGCGGCGACCGCGATCGCCCAGCGGACCTGCGAGATACGATGACGACGGACCGGGTCGACCGGGACCGGAGCGCCGACCGGCGCCGGCGCCGGCGCCGGCGGTACGAAGCGTCCCAATTCGGCCGTGATCCGTCCGAACGACCGCAGCCGCAATCGCAGCCGTGCCGCCAGCAGGCTTGCAGCCGCCTCGATCACGAGCGCCTGTCGCGCCGGCCCCATCGTCAGCGCGGTGATGGCGCGTCTCATTCGTCGAGGCCATAACCCAGACGCGCCATGGTACGGCCATGGGCAGCGACGATCCGCGCCGTCTGCGCCGCACTGAGTTCGTCGTGCCAGCTGCCCGCTAAGCCGCGCCGAAAGAAGCCGCCACGGTGCAGTTGAGGCGGTGCCTCGCCGAAGCCGGTTGCGCGTTCCTGCGCCTGCACCCTTTCGAACCGGGCGAAGTCCACGGCGCGTGCTATCGCGTCGGCCGAAGCGTCCAGCTTGGCGAAACGCAGTGCCGCCGCGAAGGTCGCAACTGCATCGGCCTGCAGCGCTTCGTAACGGACGATATGGATCGGCAGCACGTCCTGCTTCATCCAGCCATCATGAAATCCGCTCCAGCCACGCAACTGCTGTCGCAACTGGTGGTGCTGGCGATCGGTCTTGCCACAGAAGGCGGAGGCCGGATCCGCCATGAACGCGATGGTCCAGTCGATGTCGCGGTCCATGTGATGCGCGAGCGAAGCGACGACGTCGCGAGGATCGCGCACGATCAGTATCACGCCCTTCGCGGTATCCGGCCCACCCATCAACGGTTCGCCGGTATCGGTTCGCGTCCAGGCATCGTGCGTCTTGACGAAGCGCGGCGCAATCGCCTGCGCCGCCAGCGCGCGGTAGACGCGCGGACGCAGCCGGTCGCATTCGGCATGCGTCAGCAGCGCGGACGGGAAACCGATCGCTTCGTCGAAGACAGGGCGGGCGCTGGCCGTACCCGCGTCGTGCCGCAGGTCGTTGATCGCCAACGGCGTTTCGCGCGCTAAATTGGCCAGCAGCAGCCGGAACCAGGTGTTGCCCGATTTGGGATAGGATGCGATCCAGAACGTCGGTTTCATGCGCCCGCTAGACCCAGTTCACGCCAGTGCGTAGTCAGATCGTCGAGTACCGCATCCATCGTCTCGAACCGCCTCGCGCGTGTCAGGGTGAATACACCGCCACCGCTCGACACCGCCGCCGCCGCCGCGAGGTACAGGCGCTGCTGTCGCATCCACCGGACCAGCGCGGGGCGATAGGCCTGCCCCCGCAACAGCAGAGCGGCATCGACCATATTGGCGCGCAAGATGCCGGCGGCGGCAGGCGGGCGATCCTCGGCGAGGACGTACACCGCCGCGACGGGCACCGCGGAGGGGCTGGTCGCGTGCGGTTCTACATGGAATTTTCGCAGCCGGGACCGCACCGCGTCGCCGCGCCGGTCGACGAGCGCCAGGCGTTCGATCGCGTCGTCCCACAGCTTGAACCGGCGACCGTCAGGATGGACGCGCGCCACCCCATCTGCGCCGATGGTTATGCCACAGAAGTCGTCGGCTACCAGACCGAACCCGCGGCAGCCGAGCGCAGCGGCCAAGGTCGACTTGCCCGCCCCCGAAGCGCCGCAGAACAACACGGCAGCGTCGCCGACGCGCACCGCACTGGCGTGCAGCACGATCCAACCGCGCTGTTGCAACAGGATGCCCAGGCCGGTGCCACCGACAAACACGTCCAGGTCGGAATCGCACGTTCCGTCGATAGGATCGTACATAAGATCCCGACCATCGCACAGCAGCATCCGAACGATACCGGGTATTTCCAGAAAGAAACGCCCGTCTGCCATCTGCCACGTCGGGCCGCTGCTGATCACGTTCGACAGGAAAGGAGAAAGGTCCGCCCGCCGGACTGTGATCGAGGGATCGCACGATACCGCCGCCTCGATCAGTCCAGGCAGGCGCAGGTCCGAACGCAGCGGGAGTCCGCCGACGATATAACCGAATGCGCATGCACCGGTCGTCGTGTCCGTCCCTTCGCTCTGCATCGGTTGCCGCCCTTCCGTTTTTCGGCGGACCTGTGCCGACGCTTCTTCCCGCCGTCGTCATCGTCCGATCCGCTACTAACGCCAAGGATTTCCCGCTTTTTCGGGACAAGTCCAGCCCATGAACTGAGATACTGGAGCATGGACGCTACAACCGGCGTCGTTCGTTAAGGTGGTGATCGGTCCTCCACGCCACACGGACCCTTCCCCCGCAGGACGCCAATCGGGGCGCCGATCATGGCCGCCTTGCAGATGGTGGAGCGCAGCACCTTCCGCGCGTCACCAGGACCGGGTGGCGTTGCGCCCTTCACGACCGGTCGGCGGCTTGACCGACCTCGTTGAAGGCCAGTTCGACGACCGTTCGCATCGAATCGGACTTCCAGTTGCGGATCGTGATCGGAATTGACCTGATGCAGACGGGTCCGGGGGGCGCAGGCTCGAAACGGGAAGTCCGACCGGAGCAACGCCATCACCATTGACCGGATTCGGGCCGATTTACCTGCCAACTACCGAACCCGCCTATCGTCCAGGTCCACCGGACTGCGTGGCCGGAAGTCATTTGGTAACGCATCTGCCATATCGCGGAGGAATGAATTCCTTCGCCCCCCTTCTGGTGGCCGCCGGACGCGATCGATTGGTTGCGGGTGACGAGTGCAGCCTCTGGCGAGGACGCTTCATTGAGGAGAATCCCTCGGCGGAAGCGGTGGTCAGCGAAGCTCTCGCGCATCTTTCAACGATCGCGACCGGCGGCGCCGAGAGCCTGCTGCCCCATCTGGTCGGCAAGCGCTTCGATGCCTTGGGGGTCGTGGTCGGTGCCAAAGGCTCGCTGGCGTCGGTGGGCTCAAGGGTGGCGAGCGCGCTCGACGAGTTTAAGGACCTTCACGGATACAGGACCTTCCTGTGTCATGGGAGCAGCACGATCCGTCCGGGAGGTGGCGCCTTGTCCTGAACCTGACCAGCTTCCGCGCAGCCACGGTCCAGCGAACCTCACTCGAGATCGCGGAGGACGAGGCAGATCTGGTTCTCGCTCGTCTCCAACACGTACGTCGGCGACTGGACGGCCAGCTGAGAGGAATGCTTGCGTCCTTCCGATGATGCGCCGACGGCTCGATGGCGAACTCCGACGCGACTTCGACCGGGGGATGCCGCAACAAGTGCCGCTGCCTGTGAGGCCTGTGAGACCGATCATGCAACTGTGGACGAAGCGTTCGAGGGCGCCTGGCCTTCAGGTCCGTTCGGCGGAGCGGCCACGCCAGTCGTCTCGAGTCTTGCGCCGCCGCAGCAGCAGACGGGACCCCACCGAGACGGCCGCGACCGATCGTATCCCCGGGGAGTCCGGGGGACCTGAACGCGCCGCATGAGTCCGGCCACCGCCATGACGGGATGCGACAGCAGCGCGGCCAGTTCGGACAGCGCGACGTATCGGCGAGAGAGTCCAACGATCTCGGTCAGGGGGAGCGCTTCGTCGGACGGCCATGCGGCGAACGCCTTGCGCATGTCTCGCGGGTGCAGATTGAGCGTGACGACTGCGTCCCCTCGCGACATCGACGAACGGAAGGCCCTTCCGCTCAGGTCGTCGCATGGCAGCGCCCGCAGCCCATCGGCGCCCTCCGCGCTAGGCCGGAGACGTTGAGCCAGCGGTTCGTCTCCCTCGTCGATCGTGAACGACGTGCCGCCGCCGACCAGCGCACTGAACCACGCGCTCCAGGGCTTCAGGCCGCCGCCCATGCCAGCAGCCATGTGCGGCATGGTGCAGGGGAACGCCTCGCCGAGGCCGGGCTTCGCCTTGTCCTCCATGGTGGCGACGAACGACTCCAGGGAGCGGCGATCGACCCGTATCTTGTTCGTCTTCGCGAAGGCGGCATCGTTGCCGGCCTCGGCGATCAACCCGTCGCGAAGCATCTGCTCGACGCCGTTCGCCGTCGTTCCGAGCGTCGCGGCGACGAGCTTGATGGCGACTCCCTCGCCCCAGGCGGACTGCAGCCGTTCGACGGAATCGCGAGCGATCATCGGGACCACGCGGGTGCCGTCGAGATGGAAGATCGTCCGCAGGTCAGCGTTGTTGCGATGCCGGATGATCTCGGTGCTGCGCAGAAGCGGCGCGTCCAGCTGTTGAGATGCTCTTCGTCCGTGCGGCAGGTACTGCAACCTCTTGGTGCGCATCTGCTGATCGATTTCTGCCGAGTGGACGTCAGAATCCACCATCCTCCGGGGAGGGATGGTGGATCTGGTCCATGGCGAACGGACGCTGAAGCGCCTGCATCACGTCAACGGTCGTCATTGGCTGGTGCCCGAAGCCGAAGGGTTCGCGGACATCCTGGTCGACGAACACGTCGAGATCTGGGGCACCGTCGTCGGCGTTGCGCGCAAGATGACGTGAACGCGCCGATCGCCCTCATCGACTGCAACAACTACTACGTCTCCTGCGAACGCGCCTTCGACGCGAGTCTGATCGGCGTGCCGGTCGTCGTGCTGTCGAGCAACGACGGCTGCGCGATCGCGCGGTCGGCCAAGGCCAAGGCGCTCGGCATCAAGATGGGCGATCCGATCCATCATCTGCGCGACGAGGTCCGGGCCCACGACATCCGCGTCCTTTCGTCCAACTACGCGCTATACGGAGACATGCAGCGGCGAGTCCTGGCGGCCTGCGAGCCGTTCGCGCGGGACTTCGAGATCTACTCGATCGACGAGACGTTCCTCGACCTCGCCGGATTCGAGCAGCGCGATCTCGTCGCCCATGCTCACGCGATGCGCGCTCAGGTCCAGCCGTGGACGACCGTCCCCACCTGCGTCGGCATCGCCGGCGCCAAGACGCTGGCGGAGCTCGCCGACGCCGCCGCCAAGAGGGATCCGCGCTTTCGCAGGGTCGCCGACCTGCGGGACGAAGACGTGCGACGGGACGTGATGCTCGCGTTCCCGGTCGGCGACGTCTGGGGCGTGGGCGGCGCCACGGCACGCAGGCTGACCGATCTCGGGATCCACACCGCTGGCTGCCTGCGCGACATGCCGATGAAGCAGACGCGCGCGGTCGGCACCGTCGTTCTCGAGCGGCTGGTGGCCAAGCTGCGCGGCGTCCCGTCGAAGCGGTCGAGCCGCGACGCAAGGGGATGGCGGTGACGCAATCGTTCGGGACTCCGGTCGTGGACTTCGAACGAATGATGGGTGCCCTGTCGCAATACGCGCTCCGAGCCGGCGAGAGCTGTGATCGCACGGCTTTGTCGCGGCGCGGCTGACGGCGTTCTTCCACACCAACCGGCACAGGCCCGAACGGCCGCAATACGGTGGATCGCGCACTACGACGCTGTATCGATGACGAACGACAGCCTCGAACTCGTCGCCGCTGCGCGCCGCGCGGCCGAACGGGCCTGGCGGGAGGGCGACGCCTACACCAAGGCGGGAATCATGCTCGACGATCTGCTGCCCGAAGAGGACCGGCCACGGACGCTGTTCTAGGACGACACGGGGAAGCGGGACCGGCTGATGGCCGCCCTCGACGCTATCAACGGCAGGTTCGGAACCTAGACGGCGGTGACGGCGACGCAAGGATTCAGGCGTGAATGGAAGCTGAGGTCGGAGATGCGATCGCCTGCGTGGACCACCCACATCTCTGAGGTGCCGATCGTCAAGGCCTAGATCACTTGCTACCTGCGGGCGCCAGCTGCGGCATCAGCGCCGACCGCAAGTTGAGAGAAGCGGAACGTTTCGGGCCAAGTCTAGCCAGTTCGGCGCGCGCGAAACCTCCTTCATCGCTTCCGAGATGACCCGCGCCGCTTAGGCACCCATCAATCAAGAATGATTGAATTTTGTCTTGGCCTCGCCGCTTGCATCCAGCGAAAGCGTGAATCAGGTCCACTCCACTCCCGTATGAGCCTTCATCAACCCCCGAAGCTTCTCAAGTTCGTTCATTTCCTCCCCCCAATTTTCAATGTTAATGCCGTTTTGTTAGAGCGACGGCGCCGATCGTTCGCGACCCATAGACCACTTAGATCACCGTCGTTTCCAAGCTTTCCAGGATCCGATCGATCTCCGCGGCGCTACGGGAACGTTGCTGGCTATGGATCGCTCGGGCGGCTGACAAATCGCGCTCCGACAATGCCTGGACAAGCGCGGCATGTGCCTCTGTCGATTCCACCGGGGTCGGCCGCATCATCCGGGTAAGTGTCCGGATACGCCACATCTGTTCGAGAAATTGGTTGGCGCATGTTCCAAGGACATCGTTGCCGCTCAACGAGAAGAGCGCCGCATGAAATTCGGCATCTGCCTCGGACCAGAGTTTTAGGTCGCCCTGGGCATTCGCGGTGCCCATTTTCTGGACGGCGTTGACAAGGGGACCAAGCTCGCTGACGGACCGACGGTTATGGATGCACTCTATCGCCGTGAGTTCGAGGCCGGCCAAGGTCTCCTGCACATCCCTTAATTCCTTCCGGGATATCAACGGCACCCGAAATCCCTGTCGAGGAAGAACCTCGAGCAGCTTTTCTTCGGAGAGCCGCTGAAGCGCTAACCGGATTGGCGTACGGCTCATGCCAAGGCGTTTTTCGACGTCGCCAATCGAAATCGAGACACCGGGGCGGTAGCTCCCGGCGAGGATATCTCGTTTAAGCGAGGTATACGCGATCTCGTAATTGGTCCGATTGTCAGTCACTACGTCAATCCAGGTCAGGGCATTTATACGCCGTCGTATACCCAAACTTACATCTTGGCTATCGTGCCTCTCCCGCTCCAGCTGCGCGCTTCGGCGGTTTTGCGGCCTCGCCTCCTCGACGACTAAAGGGGTCAGATCGCGCTAAGCTCTGGCTCCTTTAGATTGTCAGCAATGGCTTTGGCGTAAGCCTTGGTGTCGAGCAGCCCGCCAAGATCGCCAGTTCGTTGGCCAGACATCAGAACGGCGTCCAGCGACCGCTCGATGGACTTCGCCGCAAGCGTGAACTTTTCGTCACCGCCATCGCGCGTGCCCCACCAGTTGAGCAGCATAGCTGCGCTGAGGATGAAACCGCTTGGGTTCGCAATCCCCTTGCCAGCAATATCGGGGGCCGATCCGTGACCAGCATTGGCGGCGGCACGGCGGTCACCGACATTGAGGGAGGCCGCAAGCCCCAGCCCACCAGAAAGCGCCACAGCCAGATTGGACAGGATGTCGCCGAACATATTCGTGATGACGATGACGTCGAATCGATCCGGGTTCGTGTAGATCTCCGCCACCATGGCGTCGATATCCACTTCGCGGATCGCGACATCGGGATATTTACGCGCGACGGCCTTCGCTTCTTCGACAAAGAGCCCGTCGCTGACCTGAAGAACGTGACGCTTGCCCACGATGGTTACGTGCTTGCGCCTGCCCATAGCGAGTTCAAACGCCTTCTCCGAGATCCGACGGGAAGCCTGGCGGGTTATCTTCCGGACAGCCAGCGCCAGATCCGGAGTCGGCATGAACTCGCCGTTCCCAGAAAACATGTTTCGGTCGGCATAGAAGCCTTCGGTATTCTCGCGGGCAATGAGGCAGTCGAGGCCGGGCCGTGCCCGCTCCAGTCCCGGGCGCGAGCGTGCCGGCCGCAGGTTCGCATAGAGATCGAGACTCTTGCGGATCGTTCCGGGGATATTGATGCCCCCTTCGGAGGCCGGGGGATAAGCAGTCATACCGCCCGGCCCGAGCAAGACCGCATCCGCGTCGAATGTCGCCTCCAATACGCCGTTAGGTAGCGTCGTACCGCTTTTGCGATGGGCCGCCATTCCCACTTCGTGCTGCTCGAACTCCAGTCCGAGATCGAAGCGCTTGTCCGCCTCGGTCAGCACCAGAAGCGCGGCGTAGGTGATTTCCGGGCCAATATCGTCACCAGGCAGGACCACTATCTTCATCACACGTCTCCAATTTATACTTGACCGTATACCGTAGCGTATGCTGTTACTGTCAATAGCAAATCCCGCCGCGTCGGTGCGTGAGCAAGGGATGGGCGGCACAGGCAACCCGCTCGAGGCCCACGGACCTCGGCATCGGAGAGAGCACCACGATGTTGAAGTCGCAGCGGATTGCGATCATTCACGCCACGCCTGCCGCGATGGCGCCCATTCGTGAAGCGTTTCGGTCGATCTGGCCTGAAGCTGAGCCCATAAACATTCTTGAGGACAGTCTTGCGCCCGATCGTGCGAAGGCGGCTCAAATCCCTGAGCAACTGTCAGGACGCATCGCGAGCCTGACACACTATGCCGTGTCCACTGGCAGTGAAGCGGTGCTGTTCACGTGTTCGGCTTTCGGTCCTGCCATCGAGAAAGCCGCGGCGACGGTGGACGTGCCCGTTCTCAAGCCGAACGCGGCAATGTTCGAAGCGGCAATCGCGCGCGGCGGCAAAACCGCCATGCTCTATACGTTCGCGCCGGCGGCAGAGAGCATGGAAGAGGAGTTCCGCAAGGAGGCGATGCGCCTCGGCTCCGATGCCGAAATTTGCAGCATATTCGTCCCCGGTGCGATCGAGGCGCTGCATGCCGGCCAGATGGCCACGCACAACGGACTTATCGCAGAAGCCGCGCAGTCGCTGTCGGGCGTCGACTCCATCACGCTTGCGCAATTCTCGATGGCGCCGGCTCTACGGCAAACACAGGCGGCAACGCCGATTCCGGTTCTAAGCAGCCCCGAGCAGGCGGTTATGAAGCTTCGAGAACTGCTGAGCCGGCAAACCGATACTGGCGCCCCCCTCCCCGTACGATCCGCGTCCACGGCGCTAACGGAGACCAAATGATTTTAGGTGTCATCGCCGACGATTTTACCGGCGCGAGCGATATTGCGAATACAATCGCGAAGGGCCTGCCACCGCATGGCGGGCTGAAGACGGCGCAGTTTCTCGGGGTTCCGCTGTTTGATGCGCCGAGGGAGGTCGAGGCGGGCGTCGTTGCACTCAAGAGCCGGACAATCCCCGTCGCCGACGCGGTGAACCAGTCCCTGAAGGCGCTCGCGTGGCTGCTGGCCCAAGGGTGCGAGCAGATCGTGTTCAAATATTGCTCGACCTTCGATTCCACGGAGCTAGGCAACATCGGCCCTGTTGGCGAGGCGCTCGCGGCCGCACTTGGCGTGAAAGGTGTCGTCGCTTGCCCGGCATTTCCGGGTGCTGGACGGACCGTTTATATGGGGCACCTGTTCGTCGGCGACCGGCTGCTCAATGAGTCAGGCCTTCAACACCATCCGCTCACGCCCATGACGGATCCAGACATACGGCGTTGGCTCGGCTATCAGACTCGATCTCCCGTCGGTTTTGTCGAACATGCCGTTGTCACGAAGGGCGCTGAAGCGATCGCCGAAGCGCTGAACTCCGCTGACGAGGTCCTGGTGATCGTGGATGCGACATCGGACGATGACCTTGCTACCATCGGGCGCGCCGTTGTCGGGCATAAGCTTGTGACCGGCGGGTCCGGCATCGCGATCGGACTGGCGGAAAATTTCATCGGGAGCGGAAAAGCTGCCGGTACGCGCGGCGTGGCCATCGGTACCGACGGGCCCGAGGCTATCCTGG
>Ga0308169_10000951_pt1 | contig 36890 bp, 24 predicted proteins | sample PhyBR1_2_FD_202139 | JGI IMG/M metagenome (GOLD analysis project Ga0308169, IMG submission 202139) | Phyllosphere microbial communities from UC Gill Tract Community Farm, Albany, California, United States - DLSLSB.R1 | ecosystem: Host-associated > Plants > Phyllosphere > Unclassified | place...
ATGAGCCAAACGAAAAAGTAGCATACCAAAAGTATCTTAAAGAATGCGATACTTTGTCTTTGGCAGTGATAGAAAAACAAGAGTTTGAGGTGATTTTTGATTTCCTTTAGTATAGAAAGTAGGTATTACTGAGAAAAATGACTAGAATATTCTAAAGTTTAGAGCGTCTTAGTTTATATAATTAAATACTTTAGGTTGTAGATATGTAAATTATTAATTTAATATCTAAGATAATAGTTAGCATAAAATAACAAATCAAGCTAACTGATTTTATTATTCACTTATACGATCAGATTGTTGATTTTGTATCATTCAGTTATGCAGTCTGTTTCTTGATTTTTTTAAGTGTCTGAAAGCTGAATATTGCCAAATCAGATAAAATAAGCATTCTAAACAAAATTACTGAATAAACTTAAAATCATATTTGTTTAGATCATTTACTGACGTTAGGGGTAGCATGTAATGCTAGCAATATTTAACTACACGTAGAAGATGTGATACTCAGAAATTCTATAAAATAATAGTTGTGACAAAAAAGGTCACAGGCAATAAAGATAGTCAAATTTATAGGATTAGAAACTTGGTCCAAGAAATAAATTTATTAATCCTTGTATAGTCGCACCATTTTGTCGGCACCACCAAATTGGTAGGACTTTTCAATGACAAAATGCTTGCCAGCCCCAAATGCTACCTCTGGATACTTCTTAGAGACTATCTCCTTCAGGTATTCATCATTCATCTGGACTAGAACATGATCTGTGGTGACAAGTCCTGCAGTCTTGCGGAGCTTCTGGAGAAAAGAATAGAACTCTCTGGCATCAGCCAGCCTTTTAACCTCCTCATTGATTTCAACATCGACAATAAGGCCAAAGTCCACAAAATTCTGTGAATTTTCAACATTGTCAAACTCTTTGATAATCAAAACATCAGAGCTCAAAATAGTTATTCCGTCAGCCTCAATAGAGCCCTCGACCAATTGTGCGATCTGACTCTCATTTAATTCTCTGATTATAGAAATCTTCTTTTTCATAGAATTCATGTCTTTCTTAAGGTTTTCAAAGAACGGATTGATTTTAGTCGTGTAAGAATAATTAGCTGGGCTGTCAAACACAACTTCTAAAATGTTACATTCCGTCTGAATATTGTCAATAAACCCAGTAACAGCACTCTTGAAAGACTCAGAACAGATGATCTTTGCCATCTTGATCGGCCGCTTGACCTGCAATTTTAGCCTATCTCTGATCTGCCTAAACCCTTCGATGACATTCTTAGTCTTCTCAAAAGGATGAGTAGACGGCTCTGTGACAGGATACATAATCTGATGGACGGACTTCTTAGAATCAACGATACTCTGGTAGCAATACTCCGAGAAGAATGGTGTGAATGGTGCCATGACCACAGAAAAGTCCTCAAGAATCTTGGACAATAGCTTGGCACCTGCTCTCAACTGTTGCCTGTTCATACGAATGTACCAGTTGCTCAGATCATCAATAAACTTAAGAGCCAATCCTAGAACACCATTCAGTCTGTACTTGCCTACAGAACTGGTAATTGCATGGCAGAAAGTGTTGAATGAAGAGATGATCCACTCGTCCATCTCGATGGGCTGCTGCTCCTTTCTGTCGCAGTCCATCAAGAAGGACAGTGAGTTATACCATGGAATCAGAAGAGTCTTCATTATTTCTTTAACGCCTTTCTCGCTGAACCTGAGATTGTCTGCCTCCACAACAGGCGAACTTATTAGGTACATTCTCAGCGAGTCTGCACCATACTCCTTGAAGATCTCATTTGGGTCAGGGTAGTTTTTGAGCCTTTTGGACATCTTCTTCCCGTCTGAAGCAAGAACAATTCCAGTGACAATCACATTTTCAAAGGCTGGCCTGTCAAACAGGAGTGAGGATATCACATGCAAAGTGTAGAACCAGCCTCTTGTCTGGTCCAGACCTTCACCAATAAACTGTGCGGGAAACCCGCTCTTTTTCAGATGGCCACCATCAGAAATGTTCATGTTGGACAAGTCAGGGACTTCACTGGTCTCGAATGGCCAGTGATCCTGGGAATAGGGCATAGACCCACTCTCGAACCAGCAATCAAGCACCTCCTCGATGCGCCTGAACTTCTTACCATCCTTTTCAATAACAATGTCGTCAATAAACTGGCGATGGAGATCTGAGACCTTCCTTCCCGACAGTTCTTCAAGTTCCTGTATCGATCCAATACAGATAGTCTCGCTGTAGTCCTCGGTAGTCCACACAGGGAGTGGTGTGCCCCAGAATCTGTTTCTGGATATGGCCCAGTCTCTGGCCTGTGCCAGCCAGTTGTGGAACCTCTTGTATTTGATGTCCTCAGGAACCCAGTTGATCATCTCGTTGTTCTTCAGCAGGACATCCTTGCTTTCCTTCACCTTAACAAACCAATTTGGAACCAGCTTGTAGATCAGTGGCGTGTCACTTCTCCAACAAAATGGATAAGAGTGGACAATCCTGTTGTTGAGTAGAATCCTGTCCTTGATATCCTCAAGAACAATCTTGTCTAAGTCTTTAACGTAGAGACCTTTGTATGCCCCAAGTGTGAAGCGCCCATTCTCGTCCACCGGACAGGGCACCTCATCATTGGTCTTAATCAGTCCCTGGCTAACAAATGCCTGATAGTCTTCCTCGCCAAATGCAGGGGCACAGTGCACAATGGCAGTGCCGTTAGTGTCCGAGACAAACTCTGCTGCAATGACCCTGAAGAAGCCCTTAGACCTGTGGCTCTCAAAAAAGTCAAATGGCTGTGAATACTCCAGCCCGATCAGCTCTTCGCCTTCTACAACATCAATTACCTTAGTGTCTTTGAAATAGTCTTCAATCCGATTTACAGAAATGACATAGTGCTTTCCTTTGTGATCAAAAATCCCATATTGGACTTTTCTATTGACAATCAGTCCACAATTGGAAGGTAGTGTCCACGGTGTTGTAGTCCATGCCACGAGACTCACATCCTTGTTTCTGATCTGCTTCTTCAACGGAAATGCAACAAGAACTGACGGATCGCTGACGTCCTTATAGTTCTGGCTGGCCTCAAAGTTGCTAAGAGGCGTCTTGCAAGCCGTGCTGAAAGGCATCACCTTGAAGCCTCTGTAAATCTTATTTCTCATCCACAGCTGCTTGAAGATAAACCATGTAGACTCCATAAAAGAGGTATCCATCGTCTTAAAGCCGTGCTTGAAGTCGACCCACCGACCCATTCTTATTACAGTAGACTCCCACTCTGAAGCATATCTCATCACAATCTCCTTGCACTTCTCATTGTACTTGTCTATTCCCATCTCTAAGACCTGGTCCCTGTCTGTAATGTCTAGCATTTTGTCTATTTCATACTCCACTGGCAAGCCGTGGCAATCCCATCCAAACCTCCTGTTCACCCGGAAGCCTTGCTGGTGCTGGTATCTTCCTATTGTATCTTTGACTGTCCCACTCAGGATGTGCCCATAATGTGGCAGTCCTGTGGCAAAGGGCGGCCCATCATAAAAAATAAAGGCTTCCTTCTTCTCCGCATCCTTCATGCACTGATGAAAAGACTGGTTCTTGTCCCAGAATTCGATTACTTGCTGTTCAGCCTCTGGAAAGTGTATGTCCTTCTTAAACATAGTCATTTTGGGGGTAAATTTGAATATGCTAAAATGAGATGCTTTGATTCTCAAATTGGAAAAGCATTCTCAGCTGCTTAGACTTTATTAAAAATGAATAGACTGTTTTTTATTTATCCGCTCCTAAAAGAATGGAAAAGGACAAGAACGGTTTTGAAATCGAGGAGCTCGTCAGAAGCCTTTGCGACAAGCAGACAATCGATGCCCTGGCTATACTCAAGTCTATCAACAAAACAAAATTCGAGAATGTAACTAAGTCTATTGTATCTTTTTTTGACAAGTACAAAACCAGAATTGACTTTGAAGTGTACTTAGAAATAGTCAAGGGAATAGACAAGGAAATGAGCATTTCGTTTCAACGAAGAAACGACAACTTTGGGTTGGACGAGATAGAAGATCTTTAAAGAACCCAACCTACATTAAATATTTGATGCAGCTAACTTATAATCAGTTACATTTACTTTGCATGAATTATAATTATTTTGTTTATTACTTTAAATAAAATCTTAGTTATAAATTTGGCATTCTTAAATGATAAAATGGCAATCAAATTGTAATAAAAATAAACTGTATATTGTTAAATCAACAACCTTAACTTCTAATATAAGTTACTTAGACAAAAATGGCAATTTAATAGAAATAAGATCTTTGAATGACAACTATAAAACAGAACTGTCTTAGCTTGTATTAGTTTTTAAGATAAATGATTGTTCAAATTTCAATGACAGCATAGTCAATTGTAGTAAAAGTGCAAATATCTTTTAAAATACAAAGTCCATTCTACATTTTATTAAAAAAACGGTTTTCATAGTCCAAAATTATTTCTTTGACATCGCTTCTCTTAAACAGCTCTTCTGCAGCAATTTTCAGACCAGCAGGCACATTCTGGGCATTATATCTTGTAAGCAGTGTCAATGCTATTTCCCTCAAAAAGAGCTTTCTATCCATCATACTCTTCAGCCCATCAATTGCCAGCGATAGTCCTGCACCTTGGTCATTCAAACAGTCAATGAGGTCCATGTAGTTGGTGCTTGACCGGAAATACTTGTTGGTAAGATTGAAATATGTTGTAAAATATGAATTCTGGGATTTTTCTATCACGCTTGGTCGCACTCGGGACTGATTAAATAGATTTTTGAGACTAGCGCAAGAGAGCGGGCAAAGAAAACTCAGATATACATTGTACTTCCTAAAGCAGGCCTGGTTTTTGACAAAAAAGTCTTTCACAAGAGGCTCCAAATTGGGATTGTGATTCAGTGCTTCCAACAGCTCTTTGGCAAAAAAGAAAAATTCTGGCTTCTCAAAAAATTTTACAGCAAAACTATGGTCTAAAATCTCTAGGAACTGTGCAACGAAGCCGGGAAAATTGACAGGTGAAATAATCTCGAGGATCTTCCAGATCAGCGTACGATTCTCAATAGAATCTTCTATAAAATCAAGCAGCTTTACAAAAAATCGGCAGTAAAATAGGAAAAACAAGTAGTGCTTTTTGGAGTAGGCTTGGATTAAAAACTTCAGGCTTTCTTTGAGCATTGCAAAAAGATCCTCTCGGATTAGAGAAGCAAGAATGTCAATCTTGAAAAACCTGTAAGAACCAGGATAAAGGACAAAGTGAAGCCAGCAAGATTTGAAGGAGGCCCTGAAATTCAGATTTGAGATTTTGTATTTCTCTTTGTAAATGGAGAGATACTGCTCTGGTGGAATAGTGAATCTGTTGTTCTTAATAAACTCGTCAAAGGCACATGCTTCATAGGAGTTTTCATTGAACTTCATCATGCCCTGCTCAATCTTCTTGAAAAACTCGAAAACCCTGGAATTCTCGTTCATCTTGTTCAGCACTTCGATAGTGTAAATGAAATCATAGACGGTACAGAGTTTTATATCTTCCAGCAGTAGAGAATTCAATAGCTTCAGGGTAAACTCAAGGCATTTGCATTCAGCCGGAGAGGATGCTGTCCCATCTTCGGAATATGCCTTGAGATTCTGCTTGTTCAAATCAGGATTCTCCTGTTTTAAAAATTTGCTAAGCGCTTGATCATACTCCTCGACACAGAGCAGATCATACTCAATAAACTTTCTGATGAGCGGAATGTTGTACTTCTTGGCATCTTCAGAATAAATCAGCCATCCGACTACCTCTCTTTTTGTCTTGTAGGACACATTGAATATCTTGGAAATAAAGCCAAAGACAAAATCGTCCTCACTAGACACCTTCAAAGCATGCCCAACAAGGTATTTGCAGAGACTCAGACACTGTTCGTCTTTGTCCGGAGAAGTCGAGAGAAAGTAGAGCATTTTCTTGAAGTTGTAGTTCCTGTTAGCAGAAAGAAGAGATGGCCATTCGTCCGAAATGTAATCGTTTTTCTTGACCGGCATTTTTCTGCCAATCTGTATAAGAAAAGTCCTAATCTCTTGGTACTCTGCGCTTTCAATTGAACGGATAGTAGTCTTTTCAACAAAACACGATTCTGTAAGAATCTTCAGGCTATCACAACTTGGGGCAGAGTCATGCTCAGGAATACGATTGGAGCAAAAAGACAAACTTTCTGCGTTTTGATGAGTGGGCAAGTAGTTCTTTCTGATAACGTAAGCCAGGCTTTCAAGATCCTTCTGAGAAATTTCCGGCAGCTCTTGCTCAGGACAAAATTCATTGAAAATACCAAACACAATTTCATTAGTTGCAGTGATCCCAGCTTTTTCTATGATTGAGCAGCATATTTTCAGGTTCTTTTGGACGATCACATATACATCGTCCAAAGACATTTCGCACATGCTCAGCTTCAAGAAGTGGGTGATGTTGCCGCACATCGATGCCTTGAGCGGCTCCTGAGACGATATGTGGATAAGCGATTTAGTGAGATTGATTACAAAATTCCTAAACAGAAAGAACTTGCGGCTTTTTTCGCAGCTAACACCCATATACTCAGAATTAGAACCTGCATATGTGCAAATTCGGTCGAAAAAAAGCTTGGCAGTCTTACGTGTCACCGAAATGCACGACTTTATAATTTTGTTGCATATTTCACGAACCGAAAAATCGAGTGCTGCAGAAATTACCTGTCTTAGAATGCCTTCATACTCTATAACATATTTTATGAGACGGTCCTTCATCATAAACGAAGACTTTTTGGTCACCTTCAGCGAAAAGTAACTAAAAAGATCTGCAATCACCTGTCGTACAACAACTAAAGTGCATGCGTGGAGCTCAGCAAGCAAATCAAGAATACCCATAAGCCAGGGATTGTTGGGAACAAAGATGAAGGAGCCCTGCCTCAAAAAAGAGCTGACAAAATTGACACAAATTGAAATCCTGCGATATTCGACGCTTTTTAGAATAAAAGCCTTGAAATCAAAAACATCCAAAATTACTGGCTTGTTCTGGCCAATTGTTAGTTTTCCGAGGAAAGTTCCCAAATTTTTTGCAAATTCTATTTCAAAGTCAATTTTATAGATGAAAAAAGACCGGACAATGTCAAACCCCTTTTCGATCATCAATTCTCTGAAATATGAATTCTGCAGGGAAGTGAAATTCAAAAATGTCTCTATTCTCTTTTGGTTCAGGCTTTTGTAAATGTATCTGCACAGCTGGCTGAATGTCACGGTTTTATCTGAAAGGTTAAAAGATGAATTATGAATGGCCTTTTCGTCAATGCTAAAGTAGAAATTAGTGTTGCTGTTTGAGATCTTCAGATTTCCTACAGCCTGTTCGATTCCCTTAGTTATGAAATCTCGCACATGCGAAACATCTTCTTCCTTGTTGAATATAAGAGTGAGCAAGGAATCCAGCTCTATTTCTCTCTGTGAATCCTCATCAACTAAAATAAAATCCTTCTTGATTAAGCTGAGCCTGACACTTTCAATGCTTTCTATCTCCTGGAAAAATTCAGGATAGTCATTGAAGAAAACCTCGAGAATCCTGAATGCAAAAGCATATTCTCGGTCGTTCTCAGGCGATTTCAGTGAATTTTTCACCAGCTGCATTGCAACCTTCAGGAAAGGCTTCGAAAATATCTTCCGCTTAATCAGTTCTCCAAAGAACAGCGCAACCATGTCGGAATTGGGCAGCTTGCAAAGACCAGAGTAGTTATCTATTAACAGCCCAAAGATTCTTCTGACAAAGAGCTGGCAGCTTTCGTCGCCATTCATGAAGTCTTTCAACTTAACAATGGAGCTTTCAACCTCGTTGTGGGAGTTTATAACCTCGGTTATAAAGCTGGCTGCTTTGTCAGAAAAGCAAGGATTCTCTGCGGGCTTGGAATCAGTAAATTTCTGCTTAATGCATCCGTATATTTCTAAAGAAGACTCGTCCAGCATGCCTATGTTTGAGTCAATTATTTTGAACACATTGCTTACAATTGTTCTGTTAAACGGAAATATCTCGTTGTCCTGCTTCGGAATAAAGCTGTCTTTCTCGCATGTGATTTTCTCAGATTTATCTACAGAGTTTATGCACGGAATCTTCATTTGGTTTTGCTCGCTCTTCCCCAGGAAGCTGGCACATAGAAACAGCTTGTCCAAGAGGTACCTCATAAAGCTGTATGCATGGCTTTTAAGATTGTTAGCTAGCCAAATCTCCAAATTGAGATGATCTCTTCTGGAGCTCAAGATGACTATGTCAAAGCATAAATCTTCTGGGTCGATTATCTCTGTGATTGTTGGAAGCATTTTATGCTCCAGGAAAATATCAAGCATCCTTGTCAGCGATATTCGATCACTCACCTTTTTAAAGGAGTTGAAAATGAAGCTTCTGTGCTTCTTAAAAAGCATGTAATAGACAAACTGGGATGTAATTCCCTCACTAAACTGCACAAGGAGATCGTTGAACAGCTCCTCGCAGAACGGGTGAGCAGCTGCAAGGCCGAGAATGCAGTACTCAGGAGACTTGTCTCTTATGATCTCCACTATCTCGGTTCCGTTTATCTCTTCCAAACTCTTGAAAAGCTCGATTGAATTAATGTTGCTTTCATATTCAATGTTTCTCTTGTATTTCGTATTTTTAATGTCGTCCTTGGTGATCACCTTCTCAAAAAATATGTTTGAGTATACTTGGGTCTTCTTCTCGTCGCTGTCCAGCAGTATTTTGAAGAAGTCTATTTGGTTCTCTCTATTCATCCACTTCCTGAAAAATATTTCGTAAGGAACTGTAATAATCCCACTTATGTAAATCCAGCAATCTACCAGTGTGTACAGATACTCTGTGTTCCAGATCTTCAAGTCGCTTTCTAAAAACTTCTCATACACATCTCGCCAGTTTATGCTGTCAAACGTCTCGTTTATGCATGTAAGTATCATTTCTATATTCCAATTCCTGTGGCTTGTGTCTGCAATAAAAAGAATGAGATCTGCTATCTCCTTCAGAGAAACCTTCCTATGCTTTTTCATAGCAAGAAGAATTTGTGTCAGTGCAGTCGGCGTAAGCATGTCCGGATACAGGCGGTCTATTATTTGCTTGAGGCTGTTATTTTGAATTATCTTTTCATCCATTTGGGATAAAAATTTGGAGACTCTTGAATTTGCATAAATGGAGGCAATAATTTAGAAACAACAAATTTTTCAAATAGCAGAAGCCGCAGGAGAAAAGAAGGTAAAAATAAAAAACTAAGTATTTTATTCTGTGTGCTGCCAAAACACTTTTATTTTCTAATTTTAAGTTGTAGCATCTTTTGGGACAGAATTTTTGCGAATATGCATTAAAATAAACAGAGATTTTGAACTTAAAATGTGTGGACATCATCTCAAGCGAATCTGACAGTAAAAAGAATAAAATTAGGTTGCTAACGATTCATGTCATTGCAATTTTGCTAAAAAAACTCAAAATTTTATTAAGATCTTTATTTTGAAATATCACATGCTAGTTTTATTGTCAAATTTGTAAGGGAAGAGTTAAAGCAGAAGGTTTGATTAAATTGCCTCTCAATGTTAGTCTTTTAAGATCAGAAGCAAATGTTCCACTACCTTAAATATATGAGAAGATGAGAAATCTTTCTGAATAAATCATAAATAGTAAAAAATAATATCTTTAAATAAACATTTCTTAATCATAACTTCTTTTCACTTAAATAAAATCTCCAAACTTTATCTGGCCTTTGTTTGCAATCTTCAGCAACTCTGCAGTATGGAAGATCTGGCTAATCACTTATGAATTTTAGTAAATGTCAGGAATAACTGTTTATCTTTTGCTCAAACACAGATTCAGCAGAAACGATAGCAAGGTAGTTCCAGAATAATAATTTTTTATTTCGCAGACCCATTATGAAAGAGTTTGAAATAGTTTATTGGCCAGAACAAAATTCAGAATTTGCTCTGTTCACAGACTTTGACTTGAGCAAGCTAAATGACCCAATAACTGTTGCCAGGGAAGAGCCTGTGCAAGAGGAAGAGCTTTTCTTTGATAAGAAGAAGAGCGAGCTCGTGGATTACGAGGATGAGGAGTATACGAGACTCAGAGAAGAAGAGCAGGACCCATTGATAATAACAGATGCAGAGTCGAGGGCCATGTCTGGGATGTTCCAAAGCACGTCTGACAGCAGCATGTACTTTGCGCTGGTAAATACAGGATCCTCGTTGCGGATGATTCCTATTGCAAAATGGTACAAGTTCGTCCAAAAAAACCAGTTTTCCGAGAGCGGAGACGTTGAGAAGATGGAAAAGAACCTGACATATCTGGATGTTGAAAGTGAGGCGTCTGAGGAAGAGAAGGAAATAGACTATGTTGAGACATTTGATGACGACAACGAAGAAGATAACGAGGTAGTTGTCTACATGGAAAAGAAGCTGTCAAGCTCAGGCAAGAAAATACAAGGCATAGTGGAATCCTATGACAAGGCCAAGGATGAAGAAGATGAGAAAGAGGAGCACAAAGAGGATAAGACAAAGATAGAGGCACAGAGAGATCCTGACGGGGATCTTGTAAAAAAAGCAAAGAAAGAGAAGGTTCTGACCAATGATGATATCAGAGGTGCTTTTAGGGGACAGAAGATTTCTGTGAAGGACCTTCTGATGAACATAAAATCTAATTTTAAGATGGGAGAAAATGAAAAGAAGCTTATCAGGGACTTTATCCATGAAAATTGCATGTTTGAGGTTGATCCTGTGAGCGGCGAAAAGATGTTCAAATTGAAAAATTAAAGTTTTTGCAAGCTAAAATTTGTGTTTATTCAGAAAAGATTTTATTTGTAGATTTGTCTTACAACAATAATATTTGATCAAAATATTGCTGGAGCATATTTATTTAAGATTCGCTCTTTAAACATTTCAATCAGCCCTATTCTTGAACAAACGATTCAAAGCCGCGATCAAAAATAGAAAGCATCTTTTTGAGCCCGTCTGTTGGCAGACTGCCGGAAACTCCTGCAGAATTCATTAGCTGAATAGCCCAACTAATACCCCGCTCTTGAGCAGCAGACTCCAGCAGGCTTATAGACTCCTCTTCAAGATTCATGTTCATGCTTCTGGCAACTGACTCTAAGATCATTCTTGGCTGCTCCATCACAATGTTGAACCTGAACTCCCCATAATTCCTAAAACCAAGAATTCCGTTATAAATAAAAACAATATTAGGGCTGTATGGCATTTTCCCTATTCTCAGAATATCGGAAAAGGCACTTTCGCTTAAAAATTCTGAATCCTCAACAATCAGCACGCCTCTTATAAAAGATGCTTTAGATTCGTTGATCCACTTTGAGATCTTTGTATCAATCTCATTCCTAATCCTGTCCGAAACATCAACATTCATATACAGGCACTCGTGGCCGTCTATTCTGCTATTCACTACATCCAATTCATCCAAACTGATGACAGATGTCATCAGCTCTGTTCGTATTATTTCTCCCTCAGGTATTGCGGACGGGAGAAGACTAGGATAATCAAATGCTTGCTCCTGCGAGTTTTTGGACTTGCCTATGCGGTTTATAAACCCGCTTTCCTTGTATATCTCTATTATGTCGCCCACTGCCACTCTCTCTTTTTGGATCTCATTCTTCATTCTGCTTCCAATTTCAAATACAGACTCTATGTCCTTTGTCTTCAAGTGGATCTTGTCTCCAGTCAGGTTTACAACTTCGCCAATGATAATCTTCAAGTTCTCCTTGAATACTACAGATGAGCACATTCTCAATGCTTTCGTCAAGCTTCTGGGATCGATCTGATCCTCGGCAACTAGCTCTGATGCATTCACCGAAAAAATAGGCCTCTCTTCAAACTTAAGGGCGTTAAAAACAAAGGCATGCTTTCCTGCACACCTCTCTCCATAAACAACAAAATAAGAAGGATTCTCGCTGTTTACTGCTTTAGAAAGAACGGAGTGGAAGGCATTATGTTGCTTTGGTGCTATATACCCGTCTGTGCTCTCGTAGATGTGGCGATGGAACGAGGATTTATTTATATGATACATGGGCTGAAATAAGCTGTTTCTTAAAGGATTTTTAATAGCTTTCCAAACAAAAATTTTAGCATAGGCTTTCCTGGCATTTGTTCCTGTAAAAGTTTTTTCAGCAATTTTGTTTGCACAACTTGTGATTAATGAATTGTATAACTTGCAGACATATTTAAAAGTGTTTAAACACATGCCTGTTATGTACAAAGACAAATAAAGTCTATAAAAATTTGAGCATCAGAAATCATGGATTACCTGGCATTACATTTCTTATCTAAGCTTAGCAAATCAGGCGGTATTGTCGTATTTAGAACAGAAGTGTCTTAAGAAACGCACACTGGTTGAAATTACAGAAACGTATCAGCGATTGGGCTTTGCTTGCATCCTATATACTAAACTAGTATTTGTAGTTTCTTGTCAGTATCCCTGGTGGTCCAATGGTCAGGATATCTGCCTCTCACGCAGGTGGTCCGGGTTCGATTCCCGGCCGGGGAACTTTTTGATTCATCTGCATCTTTTGCTCTGAATATAAAGCTTACAAGCATGAGAATGGAACTAGATTTTGTTGTGCATTCGCACAGTCATGAGGCCCAGATGTTCAGATTTTTAGTTCTTCTAAATTAAGTAAAACACATTGAAAGCTAAAGATCATTTGTATATAATATCCATAGTTTACTAATTATTACAAGCAACTCATTTTTGAAGGTTGTTCATCAAACAAATCAGATTTCAGTCATTTCGTTATGCAATTTTTTAGTTTTAACCGCCGAATACGGATACCCCTTTAAAATAGCTTTCGAAACAACTTTTTTAATATTAAGTAAGAGTTTGAGGCTAACATCGGTATTTATTTATAAAACACGTATATTTAACTTATTATGATCAAACAATCACTTTAAATGCCATCAAAGCAGGTCTCTTACTTTTTAAACTTGCGGTTATTTTTATGTTTCTTCAAAATAAGATAAGATTTACATTTTTATCATAAGTTATTTCAACATTAATTACCCCTTATGGATGATGTCAACTCTGGAGAATCGCCAACAAACCGTAGAAGCAAAGTTATTTTTGTCTCACAATTAGCATGTTGTGCACTCGTGGCAGTATTGTCTGTCCTTCTTTTAAGGTACATTATACAGAAGATTTCAGCAACAGCTGATTTAGCCAGCAAAACATCAATCCAAGGCCCAAATACCATATTCAAAGCAGAAAATGAGTTTGTTTTGGACAAAGGGAAGCACCCACAACTGACTATAAATAGTGCCGTCAAATTGATCGAAGCAAAAGGCAAGAATAGCACTGAACTAACGATATTTAATGCAAATGGGAGTGAGAAGTTTAACTTTAAGATAAGTATTTTGAATAGTAAGTTTTTCAGTCTTGAGAAATTTTTGATATTTCTAAAAAGGAGATACCAATGCCCAATGCCTGAAGATGACCAGCCTGTGAACTTGGAGATCAATGACTGTATTTTCGACACTGAAACATCGTATTTTGATTATTTTACGGCACATTCCGAGGTTTTGAATTACAACAGTGGAAATGAACCTGTAAAGATTTCAAAAAAAATAGATTTCGGAGGTATCGATCCAGTAAACCTTCTAGGGAGGAGTGGAGCAAAAGTTTTAGATGTTGTTGGGGACGGATATTGCTTTTATTATTCGTTGCTGTTTAATATTTACGACTCTCTCAAAGATCCCAAAAGCAAAACTTTTAAAAAAATATTTTATCTTGAAGATAGCAACAACAAGCAATATCTATCAGGCATTAAGGGGCTGGATGAAATAAGAATCAATTTAATGTTGTCAATACTCGGTAGCACAAGCTTTTTTAGTTTGTCCAAGCATCAGTTATTTGATTTTGTCTACTATTTCAAGATTTTGATTTTTGCGGAACTAAATCATAACAAGAGAGAATACGAAGATTTTTTTGGCGGAGAATCCTTTAGATACGACGAAATTACCCTTTTTAAATATTATGACTGGAACCAAGACTTAGAGCCAGTCATAATATCAAATTTACTGAATTACGGAATAATTACAATAGGTGTTGAAGCTGGAACAATGAAAGCTCAAAATCCTCGAATTGCATTGAATACCACAAAAGATCAGCAAGATGGAATAATTTATTTGGTGTTAATTGGTAATTCCCACTACAATGCAATAATTTTCCCCTAAGCAAAAACTCAAGATATAGACAGACTAATAAAAGATTTTATTCTAATTTTTTTGTGCAGTCCTTTGATAAGCTTATTTTAAGGCTTAATATTTTTTCCAGTTCTATAATCATATTTTAATCAATCAATAATATTAAAAGTAAAAAAAAATATAAAAAATAATATAATATATAATATAATGTGACACCAATTCTTGTTTTATTAGTTATTTACCTTGTTGTGCAGATACTGCTTATTTCAAATTGCTGAATTGCAATTTTCTTCCAATCTCACAATTCTATTTTTCCCGCCAAATTTTATTATTTAAAGATTTGAAAATTAAGCAGGATGCAAAAAATAAACGTAGAGGATGCAAGACTTATTAAGTCACAACAGTACATCCACAGCTCATATTTAATTGTTAAAGAACTAGTAGAAAACTCGCTGGATGCAAAGGCAACTATAATAAAAGTCATAGTTGACGACACTTTGATTTCCGTTGAAGATAACGGTGAAGGAATCGAAGACTTGAAAAGTGTTTGCAAGCATGGACATACGTCAAAAGAAGACAGCACCTATAAAATACTAGGAATAAAGACTGATCTTGAGTTTTCACATGGCTTTCGAGGGCAAGCATTGTCTTCTATTAAAGATCAGTGTGATATTGAAATTGTCAGCAGAACAAGGGAAAAAGACCGGGCTTTTTCTATGAACTATTCTACAGGGACTTTGGTCGCATGTGCACGGAATGTGGGAACAACTGTAAAGGTGTATAACTTGTTCAAAAACAGCCCCATTAGAAAGACCATCAACCAGAAAGATGCCAAGAAATCTGTTGCAAAAATGCTGCATCTTCTAAATTCGTTTATTTATGTTTACGAAGTCTGTTTTACGCTTGTTCACAAGGGAAAAGTGTTATTTTGTGAGCAAGGATCTAAAAACACCAGAAATTTTGCGATTTCCAGACTCGGAGATCCTTTTTTTGAGATTCAAGATGAAAGCTTTGAGTTTTATTTGTTTCCCTTTGACAAATCAAAGCTGAAAGTCATCATGTTTTATAAACGCCTTTGCAGTTACGAAAAGGCATCACAGATAATAGAAAAGACATTCAGAATGTACCACGACTATACACCTAGCTACATACTGCTTTTAAAGAGCGAGGGAGATGTGAATGTGTCAATTGATAAGACTGAAGTTATTTTGAGAAGCAGTAAGCACATTGAAAGCAAAATAAAATCTGAGCTGGATAAATACTTTGCTGCAGGACAAACCTTTGAAGGCAATGAAAAAAAAATTAAAATAGCAATGCCCAGCCAGCTAGCGTCAAGCTTTTCTAGCAATGACAATTTGAATCCTAAAACAAGTTCGGATGGCTACAGCAGAGTATCAGAAGAGAATGGTGGATGGAACTTGAATAAATCAGAGATCAATTGCGGATCGCACTCCGATGAAAAAGAACCTGTTAGTAAAAGCCATGTTTTTCCGGAGGAAGCTTCAGGCTCTGCGTATTCTTGCATCAGAGAAGAGTTTTTACACCATAAAGAACTGACAATTGAGAAAGATGATTTTTCTAGAATGAACATCATTGGGCAGTTCAATCAAGGCTTTATCCTGTGCTCCCTGAGAAAGGACAAGAGAGAGCTTTTGATGGTGGTCGACCAGCATGCTGCAGATGAAATCTACAATTTCGAATCTTTGAACAATAATTTCCTGCTCAAACGGCAGACGCTTTTAGATCCTATAACTTTAAAACTGAATCCAATTCAAGAGATTACCGTTGAAGAAAATATGGCAGCATTCCACAAAAATGGGTTTGAAGTCAAAGATGGGAAGTTGATGACTATTCCTGTCTACCAGAATAATTTTTTTGACGTGGAAGACTTTTTCTCATTGCTGGAGAATCTTGAAAAAGGCCTAGATTCGCCCAATAAATTCAGGAATATCATGGCTTCCAAGGCCTGTAGGTCAAGTATAATGGTAGGTGAGACATTAAATTGCAAGGAGATGAAGAGGATTCTGACAAATCTCTCAACCTTGAAGCTGCCCTGGTGCTGTCCGCATGGAAGACCAACTTTTAAGATATTGTCAGAGCTTTCGTTGTAGCGTCTGAAACAAGGCAAAGCTTTTTTTAGCAAAATGACTTTAGTCTAACGCAGCATTTTCTATTGGCAGGCACTCAAATCAACAAAGTTTTAGTAAAACCCCTTCTTTCGCTTAACATTATTGAATAAATAAAACTTACAAAAACGTGTTTATTGGAAATAAAATTTTATTAAAGCAGCGGATCTTCTTCCATAAAAGCTTCTTTTAGTGAGTCAAGTGTGAATTTTTTAGAAACCGAGCCCATTGCCGTTTGTATTGCCGTCAAAGCGTTAAGATCATCTTCTCCAGAAACAAAGTCAATCACAAAGCCAGAACGGTTGAATCTCCCAGACCTTCCGATTCTATGGATATACGTCTGGACATCCTCTTCGGCAGAAAACTTGGGAATATCGAAATTTATAATCAAGTTCACCTGCGGAATGTCCATGCCTCTCGCAAACACGTTAGTTGATACCAATATTTTAGTCTTAGCATTCAGAAACTCGATCAAGGCACTATCTCTGTCCTCAGGCATCAGGTTTCCGTGGATGATAGACAAAGAGTAGTTATCCTTCTCCAAATCAGCCTTGATCGTATCAGCCATATGCTTGTTATTTACAAAAATAATGGTTTGGGCAACATTCAGAAACTCAAAAAGAGTTTTTAGTGCTTCAATTTTTTTATTCTTCAAAACCTCGACATAAAAAAGCTGTATCTTCTCGGCTTTCGTGTTTTTGTCAAAAAACATGTCTGCGTTTGGAACTAGCTTCTTCACAGCCCTCTGGGACATTTCTGAGTAGGTTGCAGAAAAAAATATTTTCTGGGATTTTTCAAACAGCTTAATAACTTTCAATGTCTGCGCCCCAAAGGCCTGATTAGAAATCATCTCATCAGCTTCATCGAAGATCAGCATGGAAACACTGGCTGTGGGAAGCACTCCTGAATTGATCAGGCCAATTATTTTTCCAGGGGATCCAATGACAATTTCTTCATTTATGCTTTCTCCAATATAGTTGCTCAGAGCTAAACAAACATTCAGTCCACAATAAGAAGCCAGCTTTTTGAGCTCAGAGCCGACCTGAACAGACAATTCTCTTGTTGGTGTCAAAATCAAAACTTGCGATCCTTTTCCTGCATCAGACCTTTGAAGAGCGCCAACAGCAAAAGCAATGGTTTTCCCAGTGCCGCTTTTGCTCTGAAACACTGCATCCCTACCCTTTATGATGTAGGGAATAGCCAAGTTCTGGATAAGAGACGGCTTTTCCAGACCAAGCTCATCCATCCCCTTCTTCAACTCTGGCTTTAAGCCTAAAGATTCAAATGTAGAATTTGAAATGATGTCTTCACCGCTTTTAAGCTGTAAGGAATACAATGCGTCATTGCTGAGAACCGAGACTTTTGCGGTGTCTTCCTTTAAAGATGACAGAAGCTCTTTTGCAACCTCTTTGTCATTTTGCATTCCCATCGAGGGATAAATTTTTACAATAAATTGAATAAAATCATCCATTTTATGCTAATGCTTCTTTGAAGAACACTGATGCATAAAAAACCTTATTATATTAAGAGCACTACAAGCCTATGGTCAGTCGGTATTTTCAAATCCTTTCGTCTCAAAATCTTTGTGATGAAAGTATTTTGTAACAAAGGGACGCATTTGAATAAGTTTGCATCCAAAAATGTGATTTAACACTGAATAGTTCAGGTAAGACTGCTAGAGCGGTCTACAAAAATAAGCATTTATTAATTTCATGACCTGCCAAAAGGTTTTAAACTAGATGCTAATAAAAAACAGCAGGTACATCCCGTAAATGGCAATATTCTTCTTTATTCATCCACAACAGTATTTTCAGCCAACACAATTTCTACAAACTTGTTTAATGACATTTTGAATGTTTTCAGCGGGCTAAAATTTAACAGAGAGAATTACTTCTTATTTCTGTACATGTAGTTTATAAATCCAGGAATTGAGCCATTGGTCTTAATTAGTTTTATCATGTTGCTTTCACTTCGCAGACTTTGTTCTAGTCTATTTTTTACCTTTGAAGACTGGTTTTTGGAAGAATGGCTCTTCAGTGCTGTCATTCTAAAAGTGTGAATTGGCGGAAAACTGGGCATAAAATCATAGATGTGAATGAACTTCTCTACATGTGTGCTGAGTGGGCTGCTCCACTCTACTTCAGGCTCCAGAAGCTCGTATTCCAGGTTGATCTCTCTAAGCGGGACTAGCGAGAACATATCCTCGTTGTTCTTAAAAGAACACTTAGGAACAGATGCATTGCATTCCAAAAGATGAGACTCATCCCCTGGTCTATAATCAAGCAGCTTCTGAAGGCACTGTTTGGAGTCCAATATGTCCAGCATAGTCATACTTGGCCTTCCTGCGTGTATAGATTTTTGGAGAGAAGAATGTAAAAATGATGACAGTCTGTCCTCAAAGACATTCAAAAGTATCTCTAGAGCCTTCTGATTAGCACTATCAAAGCCAGCTTCTTTCAGAATAGAAGCTATTATTTTTCTCTGAACTTCATCCATGGGTTTTGATTGGAAAAACAATTATTTACAGGATATTCTTAAAAAAGTAACGAGCACAAAAATTTTAGAAACAAAACTTTTATTTTAATATTAAATCATCAGTGTAAAAACTATATATTGGGAGAATGTTAATTTTAGCAAAAATTTTACCAGCAGATGAATATTACGTCAAAAAAGGTAAAAATCTGGACGGGGTCAATCAAGCTTCTTAAATGTACTTAGAACATTAAAAAGCGCCAGTCCGTTTTTTCCATCCACTTCCGACAAAAAATTAAGCAAGACTGCTGCAATATCGCTTTTTTCTGAAGCTTTAGCAATAGTCTTTATCTTATTGAGATAAATGTAATAGCATATCTCTTTGTTTTTTATTTCTCTAAACGGATTGATGACTGCTGCGTTTTGAAAGCTGCATCGCTCGACAGCCTCCCTTCCTTTCCCAAGACACACCAGCTCCAAAGACTTTAAGACAATAGACTCTAAAGATTCTGGGTAAATAAAAATGTCATACCCGTTATTCTCAAGAAAATCTACAGCTCTGTCATTCCTGGTAGTTTCAAAGTCCTGCTTTGACAGAGCCGGATTCACAAAATCAAATCTGTCATTGAACTTGAATATGCTTGAATTTTCGCAAAATATTGCAAGTTTCCCAAACGGCCTGTCTTTGAAGTATTTATAAAGCAAGTTGTAAAGAACAATCGAGAATGAGGATTCATCTAGGAACACACAGATTTTAGTGTTTGGGGTTACTTTGGTAATCGTTTTGAACACTTTATTCTCAAATGCCTTTATAAAACATTCGTTGCAATACAGAAGAACGTTTATTTTTATGTTTGGAGAGCCTTTGCACTTTATGCAAGCGTGGCGCATGAAAGATAAATTTTTTGAGCATTTATTTGTTGAAGAGAGTAAGCTTACAAAAATAACATTTGTTTAAACTAGAAAGTCAATATTGTGTCAAAAATTTAGTGCAACTTTTCAAAATGATTGGGACGGGATTCGAACCCGCGCATCCTGGGATACTGGTCCCTTAAACCAGCGCCTTAGACCACTCGGCCACCCAACCTTGGAAGCGTCTTGCGACACATCTAAGTAAGCACAGCATGCGAGATATGAAACAAGATTGCCTGCGCCTATGTTTGAATAGTTCAGTTCATCTCTATTATCAGTCCGAGAATGTCTGTGCCCTAGCTTCATGTTACTCAAAGCAGAAGTGGCTGCAGCTGTTTTCACAATTTATTGGGCATTTAAGCTCTCAGGATCTAATATCTGTTTCAAAATGTATTGACTTTCTCTGCGTTGCGAAGTTGTTTTAAGTAAAGCATATAAAAGTTTATTTTGCAAAACTATTAATGATATTGATTATCTTTTTTCTAAAAATAGTAGAATCAGCCATTGCTAACGATATCTTTAGGCAAACCCAGGGATGTCTTGACGACAGCAAAACATACATCGTGAACATCCACTCGCACATACAGAATGAGGTCAAAGACTCGATTGTGTCATTAGCTTCCAAATTGCCGCACAGCCCACTCATCGACGAGATCCAGGGAATAACAGGAGAAAAGGCTTCTATAATAGCAACAAGATCGTATTTGGGAACCATAATTGAAGAGATGAACTTTGATCTCGACAAGTATAACATTCAGCTAAGCCTAGTGTTCGAAAATCTTGAAATTGATCAAATAAGTGCTAACGGTGCATATGACCCTTCTTGCGAGCTGGAATCGCCTGTTAGGGAGAGAACCGCAAATGCATACAGCTCTTTTGCTTCGAAGCTGAACAACACCATTGGAATCCACCTGATTATATTTGGTTGCATTTATAGAAACCTTGAATTTGATTTGATACATGTCATGTCTAACCAGAGCTGTGGCAGAATCACTGGTGTAATGTGGGACGGCAGCATCAACACTGGAACTCTAATAAAGTCTGCTATCATCGAAACATTCACAGGAATCAAGGATGCTTATGCAAAGGGGTTTCTGTCTCTGGCTGACAAAAATATGCTTTGTGGATTTTTTGAGAAATGCATAGGAATCACCCCAACGATACACGGGCAGCTGCTGAATGCCAAACGACTGATCAGATATACGGAAGATTTTCCTGCAGATGTTCGCCCTATAGACAAGGAACTATAATAAATTAACAGGACCAGAAATGACCTGTTTAATTTGACCTGTTTAGTTTAAGAACTTATTTATGCGAAGATCAACAACTAAGAATCTAAAGTAGTAAAAATTAAATTTAAGAATTTACTGTTGTGTAGAATTGCCAATATAAATAGTAACTCATTTGTAAGTTAATGGGTATTTACCAATACTTATTTATTATTTAAATTAACAACTTGACCAATGCTTCTAAGGCGGTTCTTTGTATAAAAAATACACAATAATCTGATCATAAAAGCCAAAATTTTACTTTGTCACAGCATAAACAAGATTTGTTTTTGTTTGGGAGTTGTTAAATAATCACAGCTTCTGTGTTTTTTACTTGCCTGACTCTCAAAAATCGCAAATATCAAAATTTTGTTTGCAAAAAACAATTTTTCTCAGCTTTTTTGATTGTTTGTTAAAGCTAAATAAAATATAGAAGCTGTGATTGCTTTACAATATAACAGCAGAATAGCCTTTAAGTAGATTCTCCAATAACAGCGTTAGTGTTTATTTAATTGAATCGACTCCTTTTTCAGATTAAAACAACATATAAATTTATTTTTTTTTATCCCAGATGGATGAAGGATTGACAACTAATGAGGCTGTGATAGACCAGAAGTTCAAGGAGCTGAATGACAGAATCAGAAACACAGACAAATTGCTTCGGAGGCTAGAAAAGACCTCCAAAATACTCACCCAGCATGTGCAGACATCCATTTTCACATATTCGTATCAATTTAACAGGGATTAGAATGCTGATAAAACAAAATTTTGTCTAAAGTTTGGGCAGATAAATTGAAAAAACATGCCATCTGAGAATAAAGGGAAATAAAAATAAATTTTTATAAAGCAAGTAACTTAAAAACAAAAAAGAATTATTTATAGGTATTTAAAAGAGATTTATAAGTATTAAAAGATATTTATTAGTAGTGACTCCTTCTTTCTGATTTTACAAATAAGAAATGCCAACTCAGTTTTTTATGCTTCTTCATAAAAATGAATAAATAAGATTTTTTTCCGCCTTCAAATAATTTTATGGCAGAGACCAACCAGAATTATGAGCTCGTTAAACTATTTTTTAAGGAGAAGTCTCTGGTCAGGCAGCACATAGACTCCTTCAACTATTTTGTAGATTACGACATTAAGTCTATAATGAGTGCGAATGATATAGTTGATTCTGACATAGACCATAGCTTCTATTTGAAATTCCTGGATATCAGGGTAGGTGTGCCTTCAGTGACCGAGAACATGATTGAAAAGAGCATCTACCCACTAGAATGCAGAAACAGGGACCTGACGTACTCTGCAAACATATATGTAGATGTGGAATATGTGCGAAACAAGCAAATTGTAGTGAAGAGGGATCTATGCATGGGAAGAATACCAATAATGCTGAGGAGCAACAGATGCCTTCTGTCAGAAAGATCAAGTAGCTTGATTGAAAGCGAAGCTACTAGAAAAAGAAGAATCGGGGAGTCACAAGAGTGCTTTATCGACGGCGGGGGATACTTTATTATTCAGGGGATTGAGAGAGTAATTCTGATACAGGAGCAGCTCTCCAAAAACAGGATTATTCTGGAGGAAGGCCCAAAGGGGATATTTGCCTCCGTAACATCATCCAGCATAGAGCATAAAAGCAAGACAAATGTTATTTTGAAGAATGACTGTTTTTATGTCCAAAGCACCGTGTTCAATGAGGAGGTTCCAGCATTGATTGTTGTCAAGGCCATGGGCATTGCTACAGATCAGGAGATATGCGAGATAATAGGAAAGGATCTTTTCTATACCATAATGCCCAGTTTTGATGAGCTTATCACCAAGAAGGTTTACAGGGCAGATCAGGCACAGCTTTACTTAGCAAAACATGCAAAGATTAAGCCAGAAAATGACAAGTTGGAGGAAATAAGAACAATTCTCTCGGAAAAGATACTGCCAAACATCTCCTGCGATATTTGCATGCGAAAAAAGGCTGTTTATCTGTGTTTGATGATAAAGAGATTGGCCATGGCAAAAACTGGCACATTGGGTCTTGATGACAAGGACTTTCTGGGAAACAAAAGATTCGAGCTTGCGGGACAGCTGCTGAGCATTCTATTTGAGGACACTTTTAAGAAGTTCAATTTTGAGCTGAAAAGGTCCATAGACAAAATACTAAGCAAGCGGAGCAGGACTTCGGAGTTTGATGCGCTCACCTTTTTTAACCTGCAAACAAGCTCTGTCACATCAAGCCTCACACGGGCGATATCAACAGGAAATTGGAATTTAAAGAGATTCAGGATGGAGAGAAGTGGTGTGTCTAGTATAATCACAAGATACTCGTATATCTGCGCATTGGGAATGATGACTAAAATCAACAGCCACTTTGAAAAAACAAGAAAGGTCGCAGGACCTAGGTCCCTGCATACTTCTTCATGGGGAAAGCTTTGCCCGGCAGATACCCCTGAAGGCGAAAGCTGTGGTCTTGTTAAGAATCTGGCGCTTTTGGCAGAAATCACCACTGATTCTGACCAGAATGCTATTTCTAGCATACTGGACGATAGTGGGGTCAGAAAAATAGACTTATGCTTGGGTAGCGAGTTCAGCCAATCTAGTAGCCACCTCGTCTACATCAATGGCGGGATTTACGGAATCACCACACAACCTCACATACTTTTGAAAGCATTCCGGAGTATTCGGAGAATGGGGACTATTGACAAATTCGTCTCCATTTATCTAAACGTTACTGAGAAGAGCATTTTCATTTCAAGTGACAATGGCAGGATTTGTAGACCACTGATTATTATTGACCAAAAGCGTCTTGCCGAGGCAGGCCAGATGATATTAGACTTGAAAACTTCCAGTTTACAGGACAATTTCAGCAGCAAGCGGAATTTTGAGGCCGAGCAAAAACTTTTATACCATCTTGGAATACTCTTCGACTCTACAGAACTGCGTTACAAGTCATTTTCTGATCTGATCTTGGAGGGAAAAATTGAATATCTGGATGCCAATGAGGAAAACAACTGCAAGATTGCTTTCAATCCCACAGACATTGATTCTGACACGACCCACCTTGAAATTTCAGAGCTCTCGATATTGGGCTATGTCACTGGCCTGGTGCCGTTTCCTCATCACAATCAGAGCCCTAGAAACACGTATCAGTGCGCAATGGGGAAGCAAGCAATAGGACATATAGCTACAAACGCCAAGAAACGATTCGATTCAACGATTCTACAGCTGAACTATACGCACAGGCCCCTTGCTGCCTCCAAGATTCTTGATATAGTAAAATACAACCAGATACCATCGGGAATAAATGCTATGGTTGCTGTAATGAGCTATAGTGGATATGACATTGAGGATGCGATCATTCTTAACCAGGGATCGGTGGATCGAGGGATGGCCAGAGTGGAAGTATACAAAACGAATACAGTAGTTCTGAAGAAGTTCAGCAGTGGCGAGTCTGAGAAGCTTGTTGGATCAGGGATTGTGGTTCCAGGGACTCGTGTTTCTGATGGCTCCATTCTAGTCAATAAAATGTCTCCGAGTAGCAACACCTTGACCAACATCAAGCACAAGGGGCATCCTGCATATATAGACAAGACCATGATAACAAAGAGCGAAAGTGAAAACATTATAAAGATAGTCACGAGAGAAACCCGGACTCCAGAGATAGGAGACAAGTTTAGTAGTCGCCATGGTCAGAAGGGTGTAGTTGGGCTAATAGTTCCTCAGGCTGACATGCCTTTCAGTGACTATGGCCTTAACCCTGACATTATAATGAATCCTCATGGGTTTCCGTCCAGGATGACGGTTGGGAAAATGATAGAGCTGGTAAGTGGGAAGGCCGCTATTCTTGAAGGCACATTCGCCGATGCTACATCATTTAAAAATAACGAGGTAGAGCAGACATGTGAAATTCTGGTTAAGAATGGATACAGCTACTCGGGAAAGGACATTTTTACTAGCGGAACTACTGGCGAACAATTCGAAGCTTATATCTTTTATGGCCCGGTGTTCTACCAGCGTCTGAAGCACATGGTAGCTGATAAAATGCATTGCAGAGCAAGGGGGCCAAGGGCCATTCTGACGAGACAGCCAACAGAAGGAAGATCTAATGATGGTGGTTTGAGGCTGGGCGAGATGGAGAGAGATTGCCTGATCGGGTATGGTGCCTCGGGATTGCTCAATGAGAGACTCATGATTTCTTCAGATCTGTTTGAAGCCTATGTCTGCAGATCATGCGGAATTATTAGTTACAAAGGGAAGTGCACACTATGCCAGAATGAGATGCCTGTTCCAGTCAATATGCCTTATGCTTGCAAGCTTTTATTCCAAGAGCTAATGTCTATGAACATTCTTCCAAAGATCGAGCTTTAGCCATATTAAAACGTATTATTTAGATTTTGACCTAGTTTTTGAATTTAAACAGGAGCATTTGTAAGTCAAGTGTCTTTTCCACTGCTGTATGTACTGCTGTATGTTTAGTTTTACTGTATGTTTAATTTGGTAGTGTTTGTACACTTCTTGAATGCAACAGAAGAAATGGCTTTTAATTAAAATTATTTATTAAGCTGTAACATCCTTCACGCTCCTGTTTGTGTACCACGACTCAAAATCTATTTCTTCTACATTTTGGACTTCTGTTATTGTTCCTTCGTTGATCCAAAGAATTTTGTTGAACAAATTCAAAAATTCCATATTATGAATGATTGACAGAACCGTTGTATTCTGATCTTGCAGAATGCTCTTCATAATTTTTGATTCTGACTGCTTGTCCAAGTTTGATGTAGACTCATCCATGATCAAAATCTGTGAGTTCCGGGCTCGCGCCCTCAGGATCGCAACCTTCTGCCTCTCTCCGCCACTCAGTGACTTTCCTTGTTCTCCAACCCTTGTTGAATATCCTTGCTCAAGCTTGATGATGGACTCGTGTATGCCAAGCTCTTGGCTGATTCTGAAGATTTCCTCGTCATAAATCTTAGAGTTGCCATACTTGATGTTCGCCATGACTGTGTCGTCAAATAGAACCACATTCTGAGGTATATATGATATCAACTGTTTAAATGAGACGTCTGTGATATCTCTTACGCTGACCCCGTCTATTTCAATCAGCCCTTTCGAATTTACCAGTTTAACCAGGGACTTTAGCATGGTAGTCTTACCTGACCCGTTTTTCCCTATTATTGCAACCTTGTCACCATATTTTATTGTAAACGAGGCGTTATTCAGTATCGTCTTGCTTCCAACTTCCAAGTTTAAGTCCTTAACTTCCAGGACCCTGTCGAAACCGTATGCTGTGCGATATCCGTCGTTTGCAGAGCTTCTTGAGGTAAGATTGGTCAACTTAGCATTTATGATTGCTGCCTGCAACTTTCCATACATGAATCCAAAATTGTCTAGGCTTTTCACTACCACTCCGATAATGTAAATCAGAAATACAAACTGTTCAGTTGTAGCCTTTTGGTCTGCTCTGTAAATTGATATAAGAATCAGAACAATAGACATAAGCCACCAAATACTTCGTTGTGCCAGGTTCAAAATGTAAAGAGATCTGGCCACGTCTGTAGAGTGCCTCTCTACATTTTTAAGGGACAGATTATACTTTTCTAGCTCCACATCCTCACTGTTATAGGTAAATATTGTTTCGTAGTTGTACAATCCGTCGATCAGTAAATCACTTGCCTTGTTTTGCGCATGGATTAGGCTTTTCCTCATTGAATTTCTCCAGGTTGTGATTCGCACGGTTATAACAGCATACAAAATCACACAGATGTTTATAATTATGGCAGAGTCGATTCCAAGCCCATTGAAGACTTCCAAGCTCACAAAAAAAAGGGTCAGCAATGTGGGAAAGAAATTCAAAGTGAGAACATCAATCATGTCCTGGACAGCTTGACTTTTTCGTGCTATGGTGCTGGTTATCTCGCCCTTCCCGACGGTACTGAATTCCTCAGGCCTCAAATCCAGAAAATATCTATAAGTGTTTAGATTTGATTTGCGATATCCTGACTGCCCAGCCTTACAAATCAAGAACGACTGCATCTCAACGAGGACAATGGCTGCGATGCCTACCAAGGAGTAGATGAATATTGTGGAGAAGTCATTTTGGCCATTTTTGATCATTCTGGATATCTCCTTGGTCTGGGATGCTCCCAAAACCTCCAGATACTTCGCTATAGCCATTGTGATTAAAACAGGCAATACCAGTGTCCTGTTGACCGGATTTTGAATGATATAAGTGTAAATGATGTTTTTTACAATATTCCAGTCTTTTTCTGAGTCTATCATTTCTGTAATGCAAACAAAATTATTAATAAAAAGAGAACTGTTGTTTAGTTTCATCTCAAAACAAAAATAAATAAAACCAGCGTCAAGCTTATTCAAGCAAGATTGCAAGTGTAATTTAAAGTCAAAAATATGAAAAAATATAAAAATTATTTTTATGCCTCAATGAATGTAGAAATAAGTTGTGCCAAGGAAATGAGTAGGTTTGAAGAAGTCTTGAAGCTATGCACAGAAACAGGTGTTTTCAAAGAAAAGGTGCTTGTATTACCGGCTTCCAGTATTTCTGAGAATTCTATTCAGCTTTTCATTGACGAAGATGCACATGGCTTTAAGCTGTCAATGCCCAGTCTCCAATATTGCAAGATTGTGGACTCAGAGAATTTTATAGGTGAGCTGAAGATGCTAGTTTTCCAGTGTTTAGGCTTTAAGAAGACAATCCTGACAGGTTTAGTTGTGAAGGACAGCACAGGGAATAAAACCAAGCTTACGGCTGAGATATACGCACCAAAGACTTTTTTATATGAAATACCTGATTTATTAACTTATATCAAAGCGTCTGAAAATGGGCATATGCCAAGTTTCCAGCCAAGAATGATTTTTACAGACTCAGAAATACTCTGCGACATTCTGCAGAGCAGATCCCTTGCATTTACTGCCGAGAACAGGGAGTTTTTGCTTAAGCTTGAGCCAAATGGACTTTTTGCCTACTCTGAAAAATCTTTGCCCGTCTTACCTGTTGATTTCATAATTAATCACACTGTTAATGAAAATTTTTATGAGATTATCAACAGCAGACACTGTAAGCTATCTTCAGCATTCATCCAATTCATGGATGGCAGACATGATATTATTTTGAGCAAGCAGTTTAAAAAGAGGATAGCTTCTCGAAAAGACCTTTCTTACTGCTTGCATGTGGCGGAGAATGCACCCAAATTCTATGACAGTAGAGATGAGGCTATAGACAAATTAAAGGCATACTTGGTCAAGGATTATCCTATTGGCATAATCAGTAAATATGAGTATTTGGAGACCTTTGTTCAACGACTGCCCCTTAAAAAGAACAAAAATAGCCTGAGAAGCCTATTTAATCCATAAAGGGTGGGCGTAAGCAACAAAAGAGAAGAGAATAGCTTACTTCAGAATAAATAGATCCCAATGTCAATAAAAATGGCATACTCACCAGTATAAATAAATACCCTTAGCTTACAAATGATTTACTATAAATTGCTGATCTTCGAGAGTTTAAATAGAAAAAGTATTTTTATGCCCATGTCAAGCACTTTTGAGAAAGAGCTGGAATTTGTGCAACTCCTGTGCAATCCTGAATACCTAAGATGGCTTTACAATGAAGGATACTTTGCAGAGGATGGGTTTATTCATTATCTCCACTATCTGTTGTATTTCAGAGAACAGAAGTATGCAAAGTTTTTAGTCTATCCACAATGCATTCCTATTTTAGAGCTTCTGATCAGAGATGGAATCTCAGAGGAATTGTCCGAGGATAGCTTTTATGTAAAGCTCTCCGAAACAGAATTCCAAATGTGGAAAAGCAGGGTTTTATAGTCACTTTGTATCGAAAATAACTCATAATTGCAGTTGATGGTTATTTAATTATGCTTATATATAAAGTTTACTTCAAATAACAGGCAATTCTTTGATACACTTAAATTTATTGAATTTAGTATTATTTTACCTGAAAGCTTGCAATTTCTAAAGATTTTTATAAATTTTGATTAGAAACATGGTGCTTCCACTTCGCATCCTTTTTGTAGCAAAACGCTTTATTTCTCCTTAAAGTGTACTTTACAGACCAGTTGTACAATAATAAAAGCAAATTATTTTATTCATAGTGCCCTATCCACCTCTCAATGCCAGAACCATGTGAATCACATTTCCAGACGACAGCTTGTACGATGACAGAGTCTCGTTCTCATTTCCTAATATTTTTCCTATGCACACAAGTCTCTGCTGTTCTTTGGATATCAGCTCTGTCTGTGCAATTATTTCTTTCAAGTCACTCACCGTTGCTGAGCTATCTATTTCAATGTTTTTGTCTTTTCCAGTCAAGCTTTTCAAGATCAAATGCATGGGCTGATTTATTTAGAATCAAAGTTAAAGAAATCCAAAACATCCACCAAACAACAATCAAATAAATTATTTGCAATACTGTAGCAGCTCCAAAGTATCATCGGACATTCAGCAAAGCTGCTTTGTAAGCTGGCATGTTTCATGTGGTTGACATGCATTCAAAAAGTAGTGTGGAGGGGATTCGAACCCCCGCCTATTTCTAGACTGGAGCCTAATTCCAGCGCCTTTGACCACTCGGCCACCACACTTCCAGGCCACACATTTGTACAATATGATATTACGCAAGCACTATTGTTCTGCCTTGCAAAGAAATCTCTTTGTTTCTGAAAATCCCACAAATGGGCTTTAATCCGCACACAGATCCGATGGACAGAAAGACAATATTAGATCCCCTTGATTCCATGCCAAAAACAGTGCAGAGATGTGTGAACTGCTCTCAGGTATTTTATGACACTGATTCTGGGCAGCACACATGCAATACAAACAGCTTGAAGCCAAAAGCAAGTCTTGGCTTCTACAACAAAATTGAAGATTTCTTGAATTACGATTTTTATTCCAAAATTAAAGAACTATGGACTGGCAATGGCTGCAAAAGACATAAAAAACTAGAGCCCGAAGAAAAAGCTGAGAAATCTAACCCTAAAGAAGAAATCAAGACCAACGATTTTTCATTTAGTCCGTATGACAACTTCTTTTAGCATCGAGACAGAGTATTTTAACACAATCTTAACAATATTCCAGGTATTAAATGTAGCAGGTTCTTCAATATTAAATTACCTATTTGTGAGTAATCTTGCAGCTAAATCTTCATCTGTGTGCTTTTTCCTCAACAAAGATAAAAAAATTTACAGAAAATTTGTAGATTTTTTAGTTGTTCTGTATCATTCGAAAAGCTTTTAGCTCAATGATTAACTATCGTATTTTGCAGGTGAAGTTTTGATCAGCCTGTCGTTGCAACAGTTCAACTTGTTTTATAATCTGGACATGAAAATAATTCTATAGATTAGGGTTATTTTATTTAATCTTTTTACTAGAAAGGCCCTTTTTTTCTTTTATCGCTTATAAAAAGCTCGTTCATGTGCTGAACAATGTAATTTTTATCTTGAGATCCCATTTCACTCTTCTTGTCCAAAACGTTCAAAATCATAGCTTTGTCAATAGAAGAGTCTGACAATATGATAGATCGAGCTTCGACTATAAAAACTTCTCCACTGTTTTCGTCAACCAAGGGCAAAAGTTTGATTATTGGCTTGATATTGTCAATAAAATCTTCTTCTGGAAGAAATTTTGAAAACAAATTGATTAATTTTTCGTAATCCTTTTTCAAATACCTCCCTGTTTTAGTATTTAATACAATTTTAGTCGATTTCAATTGAATCTTGTAGCTTGTATAAATTTTTCTGCACAGATCACACACGAATGTTGTAAATGCATAATCGGCTAAAGTTTTCACATAATCCTGCAGAAAATCATCTAATGTAACAACAAAGACCTGCGAAAGATTCTTTTCAACCCATTCATCTGTGAAAACTTTGCTGATAACAGGCAGACATGTTTGAATTACAAAATTACACATCAGCCCATTGCTTATTTTTAGAATTTCAAGAAAAATTGACTGCAGCTCCCTGCTGTCATTTCCTTGGAAGAAGTCTAAGGTTCCGAAGTACTGTGTTAGCTTGAGCCCAGAGTTGCCAAACATGATGCAATAATCTTCAAACCCAGGAAGACCCTTATTTTCGGCTGAAAGCTTGAATTCCTTGTGCATAGCAGCTGCAATTGCATCCTTAAACCCGTTACACTTTTCTTTCAAAACCTTAAGCACAGACCCAAATACTTTTTTATGATACCTAACAGGTTCCAATTGTGCCTTGATTATCTGCATTAGGTTGATGAATCCAGGAGATATAAGCTTTCCCTCTTCATCCCTATTAATGCTACTTTCTCTTATTTTAAATCTTTCTATCTCTGCATTGGTTATATTGTCTATCCATGACTTCAGCTTGATTGTCACGGCCTGAGCATACTTTTCAAGAAGCTCTGGCTCATTGTCTATCAATGCCTTGCCAATTTTTTCAGAATCCTTTTCGTAGTCCTTTTTTAGAGTCTCATAATACGTAGCTTTGAATTCTATTATTCCCAATATATCCTCAGGCTCAATCTCTTTGAGCTTAAATGAGATAAAGTCCTTGAGGCAGGCATGATAATACCTGAGAAAGTCATTCAACGAGTAGAAAGACAGCTGGTATTGGCTAATCTTTTTATAATCCTCGAAGATACTGTCCATCTTGAGAATATACTCTTTATCTTTCTTGAGGCCTTCGAATTTGTTTCTTATTGACGATTGAATAACATTAATCAGTTTATCCTTCAAACCTTTTACATCTCTCTTTGTGTATTTTAGGTTTTCAAGATAATATTGCCTGGAAACAATGTCGTTATTTGACTCGCCTTCTTTGGCCTTGATCGTTACGTGATCTCTCTTTTCTTCAATCGCAACAATGTTAGAGATCTTGTCAAAGTAAGGTGAATAGGTGGCAAAATCTCCCATTATCTTAAAAAGAATTGTGGTAAATTCCATTATTGTCTTTTTCAACGCATCTATTTTCAATTCAATTCTTTTTAGATCATCCTCATTTAGATTGTTTTTATACCAAATCAGATCGTACAAAAATTCTTCCTTTTCGTACACAATTTTGTGGTATTTCTCCAGATCCTCCTCATCGATCGAATCCTCCACAGATTCTAAATTTTTGATAAAATTTTTGGTAGCAACAAAGTTCTTGTGTGCATAAACAACTGATTTAATGGACACGTAGTCTTTCAAGGCAGACTCTGAATTTCGGATAATGTTTAGGCCTTCAAGCTTCATTTCTTTTATTCGGCTTGCTACTTTCCCTGTATTCATTATTTTATCAGATATTTGACTGATGGCGTAAAGCTGGGAATTGAATAGAGCTATGGTTTTTGATTCCTGGACTTCAATATTGTTTCTGCAGCTGCTTATGATGGCCTCTATTTTGTTATCAATATCGCTGGGATGCTTCAGCTTCTCAGAAAGCTCACTTAGAGATTTAACCATTTATGGACAAACAAAAGAAGATTAATTTGAAAATTAAACCTAAGAATAAAGTTTGACTGAAATCAAAGAAATGCCATTCACACGCTGTTCAAAATTCTGAAATAAAACATACTTTGTTTTATAGCAATAATTTATTTTTAAACTTTGAGAAGGATAGAACCTAGCGGATTTGCCAAAATTACCTTGTTGCAATACGGAATACTACAAAAGACTCTAAAAAGTTTGCAAAGAAAGGAAGACATTCTAATATAGAAATCGCTAATGATCTTTCAAAACTGGTACATTTAATGACATAAGAGTCAAAAGCTCTATGTAGGCAATTATTAATTTTAAGAAGCTGAAAAGCATAGCGAAAGCTTGAACTCCGAGGCAATGACATTTTATATCTTTTTTATTATAAAGTATAATTTTGCATCCTCTGGCTTAGTTGTCATGCCAAGCTCATCAATTTCTTCACAAACCTCAAAACCACTGGGACTCTCTTTGACTAATATGTAATTTTGTTCTTTTACCGCAAAGGGTTTGTTCTCCACTATGATTTCTGGCAAATCTTCCTTATTCAAGTATTTAGGACACTGAATAACGTTTATTTGTTCATTCATGGAATAAAAATTTTAGCTTTTTTTACAGAATAAATGGTCAAATTTAAAGTATTTAATACATTGTCATCATTATAGATAAATCAAACTTCATTTTATAATGGCTCCACTACTTGCATCTATCCTAATAAACTTTACTTGTTAATCCGTGTGTTAAAATTTGACAAATCGATCTATATAAAAATATTTGTTGAGCAGCTGATAGCAAGATGTACACATCTTTAGATCAACAATTCATTCAGATGTAGTGTGTCGTCCTTTTTAATCAAGATGCCTGCAAAAATCAAGCTTTTTATTGTTTTCTGGCTTTCTTCATCGTTATTAAAATCATTTAACGAAAGTTTGCCATTCTCTAGGCATTTAAACACATCATGGCATTTCATATCTTTTGATTTATACAATGAGCTGCTTTCTAAACTTGATCTTATAGATTCTAGCATCTTGGGCTGAAAACTAAGTTCAATTCCTTTTTTTAAATCTTTTTTATTGCCAAGATGCTTTTCAACCTTACAGTATTTTGCTTTCATTTTTTCAACAGATTGGTCCTTGCCCAAGGCTGCGCCTTTTGAGACTGGATCGTGCTCCTTTTGGTTCTTCCAATAAATAAATTTCAGATTTCTAAAAATTTTCATTTTCAGCAGAAAATACTCCATATTTGCAACAACAAAATAGGATTCTATGTTTTGTAAATAGAACAGCTTGAACATTTTCAGAGTTACATCTCCGGTAGTAAAAACTAGCTGGTAACTCTTGTTTTTATCGATCGTTGGCTCGTTGGCATTGTCATGAACTAGAATTCTATCTCTAAACAAAAATGGTGAGACATAGACTTTCATTTTAATGGGCAGATGGCAAAAAACTATAACATTGACTTTTCTAGGACATCAACTTGGGCTACACAGTTTTCTGTAAAACTGTGCAAATGTTCATAAAATCGTGACTTTCGATATGGGCCTGCATATCTAAAGTAGTCAGAAGTATTGCCGCGATCGATAGTAGTCTGGATTAAAATTAAGAAAAAACTAATTTTTTTCAAAAGAATATTCTGCGGCAAAAAGTGTTTTTTCTACAAAACTTTTTGATACAATTTATAAAAACATTTAGCTATTGAAAGTAGGACAATGCATTTAAAATATAAGGGTGCCGCTAGAAGACTGCTTTTTAACTCAAGGCTTGAAAATAAAACTTTTCCAAGAAGATTTTGTGTTAGCTCAAACCTTCTGAATTTCAATATCAAAATTCTCTACTAAACTTTAAATTGTGATTTATCAAGTTTTTTATGATAATCTTTATAAAAAAAGCAAAGAAATTTTTAAATAAGCTCAAGATACGAAGACAAAGGATTAACTTATGGCTATAAATTACTGCTATATCATTTTTGGATTCTTTTGGTTTTTGAATAATTCAAATTGCATATTCTCGCCCAGCGAAGAAATTGAATCTACAAAAGCTCATCAAAACGCTATAAGGGAAAGAAACGCTGCAGAAGAGGGAAAAAAAACTGTTTACCATCAACTTGGCCTGAAAGTATAAAGACGATAATTTACTTTCTATTTATATTTCCATTGGATGTGATAAAATTTATTATTGAAGTTTTAAGAGGCTGTGTTTATGTTGCTTTTATAATTTTCAAAATGTTTATTTGCTTTTGTATCAATCCCTTGACTGATACAGACAAAATTTCTATGTAATCATTTAAATATTTCAAATCTAGCTTTTTTATATATGTAATAAGTCTTCAAAACAAGGTTTTCAATAAAGCACATTGTTTTTGACAAAAAACTCAGTTTATTTTCTATTTCAAAAGTTTAAGACAACCCTAATTTAAAATCAGACATACTGTTGAACAAACATACATTTTTGTCTATCTTATGTCATTTTGTGCTGATATCCTTAGTTTATCAAAACATGCTTATTTTGTAAATCTAAAGTCTTATTTTAAGGTGCATCGACATTCATCGATAAATGGCTAAATAATGTATTTGTTGTGTTATAAAGCTTGCTAACCTCTTTAATCTTGCAAAAAAGTATGCATAAACTTAAGTAGAGAAATTTAATCATTAAAATCAGCTTCTTATCAAGCGCTTTTATTTGTGCAATCTAGTTCCATATTGATTTAAAGCCGACAAATTTTTTACATGTCAAGAAATCTAAAGCCTTTTTTGGATCAATAAAACTCTATTGACTTTAAGATTTGTGAAGACTGTAGAATATATAAATGTAAGCTAAGATATAAAAATTAATTTATTGTTGAGTTTTCAGCAAAAATTGTTATAAACCTAACACCAAACTTCTATCTTCAAATATTTTTTCTGTCTCTCTAAATTTTTAAATGCTATATAGTATGCATCCCATGGATTGCTGTTATAATGATACATCGTCAATTTTGTTAATTTTGTGTTCTCTTTTAAGGCATCTAACAAAACCGGTAATCCATCGGCTCTTAAATTCATTGTAGAAATAGAGAGTTCTGTCAGACTTTTGTTTATTCTTATAGCATCAGCTAGAATTTTAATCTGGCTGTCATTTATAGCAATACTACTTATGTCTAAATGCTGCAATGTTTGATTTGTATTGAGCATGTCAGAAATAAGACTAGCTCCTGAATCTGTAATTTTTTCACAACGAATCCGTATTTCGTTCAGACTCTTGTTTGTCTTCAAAAAATCACAAATAATTCTCAAATCTTTGTCATATTGAGAATAATAATAATCTCTAGAAATGTCTAATGACTTTAAAGACCTGTTTTCTTTAAGGGCATCCAAAAGATACCTGACCCCAAATTCTGCCACTTCACAATTTCGAATAATTAGCTTTTCTAGGTTCTGGTTTATTTTCAAAGCCTGAGAAATATACCAAATGCTTACAGGATCAAAAGAGTTGGATGAAATGTCCAAATTGGTTAGTGTTGTATTGTCTTTCAAAGCCTCAGAAATATACTTGGCTCCTATTTCTGTAATACTGCACGATGAACAATCTAATTCAGTTAAGGTCTTGTTAATCATCAAAGCTTCAGATATGTATTTCATATCTTCATCTGTCATATTGTTTTCTGAAATCATTAGAGAAGTTAACGTTTTGTTAGCTTTTAGAGCATCTGCCAAGTATTTGAATCCTTCATTTGAAATCTTGTTTTCAGAGATATGAAGGTTAGTTAAAATACAATGTTCTGACTTCAGAGCATCACAAATGTATCTAATGCCTAAATCTGTAATTCCATTGAATGTAATGTCGAGAGCAAACTTAGATTTTCTGGTTTTCAATACGTTAAATATTTGCTCTATTCCTTTATCTCCTAAGCAACTATTTTTAAGTCCTAATTTATTTACAGTATTGTTTACCATCAAAAAGTTAGCTATTTGCTCGGCACAGTCACTTGTGATATTGTTCCACGAGATGTCAAGTGTTTTTATATTAATATTGTCTTTAAGCATGTTTAAAATATCTGCAATGCATTTAGATCCTAAATTATTATCTGAAATGTCTAACTTGCAAAGCTTAGAATTAAATCTTAGCAAATATCTAACAATATCAACCAATTCACATTGGAGTTTGTAGAACCAAGATAATTTCAATTCCTCTAAATTCATCCTAGTGTTGTAAATCATTGCTTTCATGTCTTCAATTGTAATTTCAGATCTTGAGAGTTCCAAAGTCCTAGCAGACAGGCTCTTAGAATTTAGCAGGCATTCAGTCCAAGAATTTCTAATAACCTCGGATTTTATAAGAGTATTTTTACAATACAAACCTAGCCAGGTATAAAATATATCATTTGAGCTAAGCAGCAAATCGTCAATGTAAATGAAAAATGGAATAAAAAGGTCTTCGGTTGCTGGATCTGACAAATTTGCAGATTTGACTATGTTTGCAATTGTCCTCTTGATAATAGAATGATCCACATTGTCTTCTATGTCTATATACTCATACAAG
>Ga0308169_10000952_pt1 | contig 36874 bp, 27 predicted proteins | sample PhyBR1_2_FD_202139 | JGI IMG/M metagenome (GOLD analysis project Ga0308169, IMG submission 202139) | Phyllosphere microbial communities from UC Gill Tract Community Farm, Albany, California, United States - DLSLSB.R1 | ecosystem: Host-associated > Plants > Phyllosphere > Unclassified | place...
GGTGGGAGAGGCGTACGACACCTTCGTGCGTCCAGCTCTCTCACTTCTCACCGTGTGCTGCTCGCTGACATCGTCTCGACCCCTCGTGCAGGAGCGGGCGCGCCTACTTCGTCGATCACAACGTGCGTCCTTCCTCCTCATCTTCGCCTTCTCTACTGTACAGAGCTTACTGATGCCGTCTACTGCAGACCAAGACGACCTCGTGGGACGACCCTCGCCTGCCGTCCTCGTCCGTCGAGGGCGACCAGTCCAAACGCGCTTTCCGCCGCAAGCTCGTGCGTCCTCTCGTCCTCTCATCCTCTTTCCTCTCCCTCCAGCGCCTTCCTTTCTGACGCACCTCGATGTGCACGCAGATCTACTTCCGCTCGCAGCCGGCCTTGCGTCCTCTCGGCGGCGGCTGCCGCATCATCGTCCGGCGCGAGCACCTGTTCGAGGACGCCTTTGCCGAGATGATGAAGTACTCGGGCGAGGACCTGCGCAAGAGGCTCATGGTGTCGTTCCAGGGCGAAGAGGGCGTCGACTTCGGCGGCGTGTCGAGGTGCGTCTCAGCTTCCTCCCCCTCCTCGACCGGCTCGAAGGACGAGGGACTGACGAGTGCGCCTTCTCGCTCGCAGGGAGTTCTTCTTCATGCTGTCGCACGAGATCTTCAACCCGAGCTACTGCCTGTTCGAGCCGGTACGTGCTTCTCACCGATGCCAGGCGGTCCGTGCGCGCCGCTGATTCCTCCTCACCCTCCTCGCGCAGACCGAGAAGACGAGCTACACGCTCCAGGTCAACCCGAACAGCAGCATCAACGAGGACCACCTGTCGTACTGTGCGTCTCTTGCGTCCTCTTGTCGTCGCGCTGCTCGTCGTGCTGACCCTCGCCGTCGTCTTTTCGCCGCGCAGTCCAGTTCGTCGGTCGCTGCGTCGGCCTCGCCATCTTCCACCGCCGCTTCCTCGACGTGCACTTCTCGACCGCCATCTACAAGACGTGTCTCGGTCGCACGATCGGCCTCGACGACATGGCCGTCATCGACCAGCAGTTGCACCAGTCGCTGACGTGGATGAGCGAGCACGACATCACGGACGTCCTCGAGCTCGACTTTACGGCCCAGCACGAGTCGTTCGGCACGCTCGAGACGACCGAGCTCGTGCCCGGCGGCGCCGACATCGCCATCACCGAGGACAACAAGCACGAGTACGTCCAGCTCTTGTGCCAGCACCGCCTCAGGGGCCGAGTCGAGCAGCAGCTCGAGGCGTTCAAGCTCGGCCTCGGCGAGATCGTGCCGCTCAAGGAACTCCAGGTGTTTGACGAGAAGGAGTTCGAGGTGCGTCGCTCGTCGTCCTCTCCCTTTTTCTCTCCCTCGTCGACGACTTGGCGTGCTGACCTCGCCCCTCTCTCCTCCCTCTTCTCGCCCTCGTACACAGCTCATCGTCTCGGGCGTCAGCGAGCTCGACCTCACCGACTGGGAGAACCACACCGACTACCGCGGCTTCCACAAGGACGACCAGCTCGTGCGCTGGTTCTGGCAGGTGCGCCCGCTCTCTCTCTCTTTCACACTTTCTCTCGCTCTCGTGCGCACGCAGCTAATGCCTTCGATGCAGGTCGTCGGCACGTGGGACCTCGAGAAGAAAGCGCGCCTGCTCCAGTTCACGACGGGCACGAGCCGCGTCCCGGTCAACGGCTTCAAGGACCTGCAGGGCTCGGACGGTGCGTCCCCTCTCTCTCCCTCTGGACGACCCCCTTTCTGCTCTTGAGGTGGGCGTCGCCGACGAGTCGAGCGCGCGCAGGTCCTCGCCGGTTCACGCTCGAAAAGAGCGGCGACATCTCGCAGCTCCCCAAGAGCCATACCTGCTTCAACCGCCTCGAGCTGGCGCCGTACCCGACTTACGACATGTGCGTCCCCTTCCTCCTCGTACGTCGACGATGACGAGCGAGCGAGAGCTGACGACTTCGACGGGCGTCCGCAGGCTCGAGCAGAAGCTCACCTTCGCCGTCGAGAACACGCTCGGGTTCTCGCTCGAGTAAGCGGCGTACGACCTCACCTCGGTCACCCTCTCTTTGTAGCGTCGAGCCCTGCTTCCCCTTCTCTCCGCGTGCTCCTTCCTCGTCTTTGTCGTTCCCCGCCTACTCGACCTCCTCTCTCTGCGACCCGCCAATGTCTATCGAGTTTCGCCTTGGTCTTGCGAGAGGCTGCGCGTTCTAGCTACTGCGGTGACTCGGGGCTCTCTTTGCGTGCGCCTCGCAGCTCTCGTGCCGGCCGCGGTGCGCGCAGCGAGCTCGCGCGCTCGGCCGCTCAGGCCTCTCCCGCCGCTCGCCGTCGATTCTCTGCACGCCGTCGCTCGATCGTCCTCGGCGTCCGTCGGCTTCTCCTGTCGTCCTCTGTCCTCGGACAGGGGCGTCGGCGGACCGGAATGTCCGCCGAGCTTCCTCCGACCAAGCGCGGCTTGTCCGTCGCCGTCGTGGTCTTCCAGTTACGTCGCGTTTTCCTGCTCCGCTCCTTCTGCTCGTGACGCCGTGCTGCAGCTTGTCGACGCTCGAGAGTGTGCCGCTCTCGCTGCGGCCGAGGTGCGCCTAGCGCTCGACCGCCAACTGCGCAAACTCGGCGCGCGCGAGGCTGCGCCGCGCGAGGCGGTCGTTCTCAGCGGCGAGCCCTCGCCTCTTGCCCTCTTCTCGACGAGCTGGGAAAGGGGCCGACGTTCGCTCCATGTGCAGGCATGGCCGAACGACATCGAGCTGACCCCCTTTTCGCCCTCGTCGCGCGCCGGCTGCGGTCCGTTCTTGCGTTTCCCTTCTGCTCCTTCCTCGCCCTGCGCCACACTGACTCTCGCACCTTGCCGCTCATCTCACCGCAGCTCACCGACCGCAAATTGTCGCTCGTCAGGTCCGCTTTCGAGCCGGCGCAGCGCTCACGAGGCGAGAGGCGCACGGTCCTTCGAGCGGCGCAGTAGCTTCTTCTCCTCAATCCTGCATTACACTTGCTGTCTCGTCGTATCGGTCGCTCTCCTGCGCCCTCCTTTGTGCGGCACGAGAGCTGAAGCAAGCGAGTTCGTCGAGGAGGCCCGTGCGCATTGGCCTTCTCAAGTTGAACCTCCTCGCGCTTCCGTCCTTCGATCAGGTCGGCAAACAGCTAGACTCTCGTCCGAGTGCTTCGCCAGGTCATTGCTCTCTTCCAGGAACCGCTTGAGAGGAGCTCACGTGCGCACAGCCGAAAGCGAGGCGAGCTGTCGCTGGCTTTCGTCGCTCAGCTTTCGACAGCGGCATCGGCTGCTCTCGGACAACGAGGTGACTTGCAAATTAGCCCGTGACGCAGGAGACAAGTACAGACGGAGGGACTGATAAGGTGGGCGCGACAGGAGGGGCGACGCTGGAACTACCAAAGTATGAGGGGAGGAGGAGGAAAGGACGACGACGAGGAGCGAGACGCTCTACTTGTTCGGCACGGCCATCAAGGGAACGCCGACGACGACCATGGCGACAGCGCCGACGCACAGGGCGTACACGGCGAGGCGCCACTGGGCGCGCGCGACGTCGGGCGAGAAGACGGCCGTGACCGGGCCCCAGACGGGCGCCGACTCGGGCACGACGCCGCGCGACGACTGGCCCTGCGAGCGGTACGACGGCGGGCGCGACGACGCGCTCGACGACTGGGGCGGGAGCGTCGACGCGGCGACGTCGCTCCCGTCCTGCTTCTCCCACGGGTACGGGTTGGCCGAGGTCTGGGTCCGGAACGACTCGTCCTTGTCGTCCGAGCCGTAGCTCGACTCGTCCTCCCACGACGAGGCCGAGCTGGGCGTCGTCGGGCACGCGATGGGCACGATCGAGCCCGACGTGATGGTCGGCGCGGCGAGCTCCCAGGGGAGGAGCTGGCGGTCCTCGCCGAGGAGCCAGATGACGCCGCAGATCCGGTTGAGCGCCATGACCATGACGGCGGCGCCGAACGCGATGAAGGGGAGGCCGATGACGCGGTAGCCGCGGGCGTGGTTGGTGCTGCAGAGCGAGAGAGAGGGAGGCACGTCAGGACCTTCTCAAAAGGCTCGCAGGCGCGAGCGAGGAGAGAGAGTGTGAGAGGGAGGGCGTGACGCACAGGATGGCGACGAGAGGAGGGATGAGGCCGAGGCAGAAGATGCTCAGCCCGAGGCAGAAGCAGAACGTGAGCCGCCTCGGGCCGGCGTTGGCGACGCAGCTCTTGGCGTGCTGCGCGAGCGACCGGTTGAGCGAGTGCTCGACGATGTCGCGCGCCTCGGCGAAGTCGCGCGGGTCGCCGCTCGTGCCGGCCTCGACGAGGACCTTGTCGCGCGTCGCGCGCGGGAGGTTGAGCTCGAGGGGCCCGTCTGGCGCGAAGAAGACGTCGAGGCCGCGGCGGAGCGACTCGGCGAGGTACTCGGGGAGGTGCGACGCCGTGCGGGTTGCGAGCGGGTCGGTCGACGGCTCGAGAGTGGACGAGGGTGCGGCGGCGGCGGCGGCCTTCTGGGCGAGAGCCGGGTCGGCGAGGAACGCCTTGTACTCCTTCTCGTACTCGTTGAGCCAGAGGATAAAGTACAGGTTCTCGGCCGAGTACTCCTTGAAGACGAGGTAACCCTGCGAGCGTACGGCAACACCAGTCAGCAGGCGGTCGAGCGTGAGCGAGAGGAGGAGAGAGAAGGGACGCACCTCAAAGTCCTTGAGCGAGAGGGGCGACAGGTGCTTGTTGGCGATGACGTCGGCGAGGCGCACGTCGTTGAGCGGCGTCGCCTTGAGGGAGCGAACCGAGCCGACCATGCCGGTCGCCTTGGGCGGCGACAGGACGCGGAGCGGGACCTTGACGAGGTTGAGGAGGGGGAGCTGGTTCTTCTGCTTGACGGGGCGGCTCGACGCCGGGACGGGAGCAGGCGGCTTGAGGTTGCGGTGGCCCTTCTCGCCGAAGGTTGACTTGCTCGGCGACGAGGTCGAGGAGGGAGGGGCGAGGGTCGACATGATGAGGTGCGGACGAAGGGCGGCGGCGTGCGACGGTGATGCGGCGGGTCGTGTGGGGGTCCTGGGTGGCCGTGCGAGTGGCTAGGCGAAGCTGCTGGTGCCAGGCGTGCGGACGATGGGCAGGATCTGGTGGTCGCCGGTGAGGGAGGTGGTGCGAGGGAGAGAGGCGAGTGGCTGTCGCGGGGCGCGGCGAGTTCTGACCGGCAGAGTGTGGCGGCGAGGACAATGACGAGGCTCTAGACGGGCGCAGGAGCCAGAGCAAGGAGGTCGTCGCTGTGTACACAGCTCGAAACCCGGAAACGACGCATGGTCGAGCCGCCGCCGCTCCTCACTTTCGGCCACCCCGCACGCTGCGAACCACTTTGCCCTCCTCGTTCCGGACAAATCGGAGCCCAGGTCCAGGCACTCCAGTCCATTTAGCTTCGTCTCGCCTCTTGCACCTTCTCCTTCCAGGTTGGCCGCCGCCGCCGGTCGGCGAACTCTTGCTCGAGCGTCTCGTTCCGACAGCTCGGCGGGCGTCCGGGCTCCTGCACTTCCACGGGAGCCATGCAGCTCAAGCGAGAGCGGCGCGGCGAGCGAGAGGCGAGGAGGCGGGCGAGCGCGCAAAAGGGCCCGTGCGAGCGCGCCGCTTCGTCTCGAGCTCCTTCTCGCTTCGCTCAACGACGCTTGATAAGCACGGCTGCGCCTTCTCGACCGGCGACCTCGCAGCGGCTCGCCGCCGACCCACGCGCAGAGCTAGAGCCTGCGCGCCGCCGCACTGACCCTCTCCTCCTCGAGAAGGACGTCGTCTCTGCGGGCTCTCGCGCTCTCCTGCGCTGAGCAACGCTTCCTGCTTCGGCTCGCAGGAGAAGAGAGAAGCTCCTTCATCTCGGTCCCGCAAGATGAAAGGAGAATGAAGCCCGCCGAGCTCCAGCTGTTGCCCGACGTACCCTCGCCGAGAAGCTGCGGATGGTCGAGCTGCGGGCTCGGCCGCGGCACGATGTCGGCTGCGCAGCCAAGACGTCGTGCAGCGAGGATGATGAAGCCAGTCGAGCAGACGGAAGCGGATAGCGTGCCGGCGGGGCGAGGGAGCGCGCAGGGAGCGAGGAAAAGAGCGAGCGGCCTTGGCGATCATGCCACGACTCGTCCTCGCGCAAGAGCGAAGCTAGCACCGGCGCACTCGCTCACGCACACGGTAGCTTTCGACGTGCTGCTCTCGGCACGAAAGGCGCAGTCGGAGCGAGAGGAGAAGGCGAGACGAGGCGAGAAGAGGCGGACGGGCATTGCACTCGACGAGGCGACAGAGATGCTCGAGAGCGACGGTCAAGCTCGGCACGACCTGCAGACGACGGCAAGGAGGCAAGGATAGAGTCAGTGAAGGTCCTCTCGACTCGGGTGTGCTCGGGTCGTCGCGACGTCGTCGTCCTCGAGGAGGGGTCAGATAAAAAGGCAATCGGTTTGTCCACTCGGCTGCCCGTCCTTGAGAAACCTCGAAAGGAGGACAGCATTTCGGTACAGGTCTGAGATGTAGTTCATCATGTGAAGGTTCGACGACGACGAGCCCGGGTAGGGTCGACGACGAGGAGGGGGAGAGGGACGACGACGACGGCGATGCGCAGAGAGGAGGGCGAGACTCACCGTGCGAGGAGATGCCGATACCGTCGCCGAGTGTTTGGCTGCGAGAGCGTTCGAGGCGGCGAAGACGAGCGCGAGCGCTGCGGCGCGTTCGGGACGCCGACGCGCTCGAGCCGCTCACTCGAGCCGGCGCAAGATGTAGGTGACCGAGAAGAGCGAGATCTGCACGACGAGGACATAGGGTCAGCGATGCTGTACTGCCGAGCTCGTGTGTGCTGCTTGGAGTCCCCTCGAGGGAGAGGGCGACGGCGAATCGGGCGCAGGATCAGGGGGTTGAAGAAGGTGTCCTCAGTGCGCAATCGCCCTTGTCAGGACGATTACCGCAAGTAAGCGACAATAAATAACGACATCTTGTCCATGCGCAAGAGGAGAGGAAGGAGAGAGAGGTAGACGAACCGAGTGGGGGAAGCTAGGCGACCGGTGGCCGTGCCGTCGGGGCAAAGTGCGCGCCGCCCTTGTTGCCGAGCATCGACTCGAACGTCGCCTTGACCGACGTGATCTTGGTGGCGCCAGGAGGAGGCGTCGCCGTCTGCGGCGGCGAGGAGGACGAGTCGCGCCGAGGGGCGGTCGGCGGCGACGAGACGGTGACGGCGGGCCGCAGGAGCGTCGGCGAGTCGGGGCCGCCTCGGGTGTAGGTGCTGGACGAAGGGGGGATAGGGGCTGGGGCGAGAACGAGGTGGGTCGAGGGTGCAGGGCGAGGTTGGCCCGAGTCCGAGTCGGCCATGACCTCGTCGTTGTCTTCTTGCCCAACGTCGCCGCCCTCGAGCTCGTCGTCGTCGCTGTCGCCGCCGCCTTGGACGCTCAGGAACCGGAGCGCCTTGGAGAGCTCGTCGGCCCAGCGCCCGTCGTCGCCGCCGCCGGCCTTCTTGAGCTCGTCAAAGTCGACCTCGTCGTCGGACGCGTCGCCCTCGTGGAAGGTGCGGCGGTTGGGCGCGTCCTCCTCGATCTGCTCCCACCCGACTGGCGGTGAGCCGGGCGGCGAGATGAGGAAGTTTTTCCCCGAGGCTGGCACCTCGAGGAGGGACGAGGCGGGAGGAGGATGGCCGGCCGTGCGCGGGAGGTAGGCGAGGCGGTGGAGGGGGAAGGTAGGTCCGAAGTAGACGCGCAGTGGTTGCGGACTACATGGCGAGAGGAAAAAGTGCGAGGTCGGGGGTAAAGTTGTTGCGAGGTCGAGTGAGGAGAAGGAGAGAGAGGGGAGCGCGGCCGAGGCGGAGGCGGACGAGGGAGGGGAGAGAGGGCAGCCGCAGTCAGCGCGCTCGCTCGCCCGCTGCAGGACAGAGAGAGAGAGAGTCCACGCACATTTCTGCTGTGCGCTCATGCTCGTCCTCCCACACAAAGCCGTCCATCTCGCCCTTTGCCCGCGCCGCCTCGTCCTCGGTCGCGTACACGGCGACGACCCGGCCAAAGCTGACGAGCGGGGTCCATGCGTGGAGGGTGCCGTACGCCGACGCAAAGTGGGCGTGCAGGAGGTGCAGGAGAGGGTCGAGGACGCGCGAGGGGGGCAAGCACAGGATGAGCGAGTTGGTCGGGGCCGGCGGAGGGCCTCGCGCTCGTCGCCTGCGGGTCGCCTGCGCGGGTGGTCGCGCGTCGGTGGATGACTGGAGCTGTGCCATGGCACTGGCGGGTGTGCTAGGCGAGGCGAGGAGTGTCGGACGAGCTAAGGCTGCGTGACGAGACGCTGATCGAGGTCGACGAGAGCTGCGGCCGACCTCGTCGCCGGCATCACCTCGAGAGCTTGCTGTAGCTGGCTCGTGCGCCGTACGAGCCACTCATCCTGCAGCTGGCTGGGCTCATGCTGCACATTGAGACGAGGAACTGGTGCGGCGAGCGACTTCGCTCCGACGACCGCGACGGTCCTCACCCTCCTCTGCTCCGCTCAACTCGCACGAGAGCTCGCAGCGGACCGTGAGCCGCCACCAGCCGACCTCTGGGGCCACGATCCAGCCACCGCCCGCGCCCGCGCTCCCGTCCCGACGAGCCAGCACCCCTCGTCGCCCTCGAGCCGAGATGGTCCCGGTTGCGGCGCCAGAGGACCTCGCAGGAGCCTCGCAGTCACCTCGAGCTCGACCACCCGACCCGGACAAGGACGACTGCAACGTCTGCGCGTCGGCCTGCCCCGCCTGCACCCCTCCACCCGAAGCCGCCTTCGCCTGCTGTCCGCTTCCAGCGTTCCCTTCCCCGCTCTCGTCGTTCGCCCAGTTCCCGCCCGTCGCCTCGACCTCGACCGCACTCCTCCCGCCAGACTGCGCCGCCTGCGCCCCAGCCTCGACCAAGTCGCACCTCGCATGGTGCTGCGACGACGCCGACTGCCTCGCCGACCCGGCCTCGTCGTCGTCTTCGTCCGGCGGCGGCGACGGCGGCGCGCGCGCCGACGCTCAGCCGGCGAGCACGAGCACGAGCGCCGCGACGTCGCAGGAGGGCGCGGGCTCGGACGACGGCGGCGGCGTCCCCTGGGAGCAGATGATGCTCCTCGACGACAACTGCGCCGCGTGCGCAAACGGCCAGGGCCCCTCGTCGACCTCGCACGCCCAGTCCGCGTCGAGCTTCACGCTCGACCCGTGCTGCGGCCTGCCGAGCCTGCCGTCCTGGGCGACCGCCGCCGCCTCGTGCGACGAGCCCGGCTGTGCGCCCGGCCCGCTTCCTCCGCCGGCGCCGCCCGACGACTGCCCGACGTGCGTCGTCGGCGGCCTCGGCCTCATCACGAACGACGGGCAGGCGGTCCACGCGCAGCCGCAGCCAACGATGGCGCTCCACGGCGAGCTGCCCGGCGGCTCGAGCGCAGTTGCGCCGGGCGGTACGGCGGCGGCGGCGTCTGAGGCGGCCGAGGCCGACGCGGCAGCGTCGGCGCAGGCGAGCGAGGAGCAGGACGGGCTTGAGGGGCTGCTGCACGGCCTCGACGAGAAGACGATCCAGGACATCGTGCGTCGAGCGTTTCTCTTCTTCCTCGCCGCGCAGAGCTCGTCGCGCAAAGCTGACTCGCCCTCACTCTCCCGCTCGTCAACAGATCAACTGCTGCTGCTGCGACTCGAACCTGCACGACCAAGGTCCCGGCTTCGACCCGTCGGCGCACGCCGAGCACCACGGCTTGCCGCAGCACATCCACTGCGCCGACGCCCATCATCTCGGCGCCGGGCACGGAACCGCGCCGACCCCAGCACCATTCTCGACCCACTCGCACGCACCGCTCCTCCCCCCGCCGCCGCAACCACCGTTCCAGCAGCACCCTCTCGACCCGTCCCTCCTCCTCCACTACGCACACCTCCTCCCTCAGCTCTCGTCGCAGCTCGGCGCCCTTCCCTGTCCCCCCACGCCGTACCAGCACTCGACGTCGTACCCTCACGCCTCGCCGCACCCGCCCTCGAACACCCAGTACTTCTCGGCTCCGCCAACCCCAACGCCGGCGCCCGGCCTCGGTGGCTCGGCGGCGCTCGTGTGCGAGTGGCGCGACTGCCCCGCCGGTGGCAGCACGTTCGAGTCGCACGAAGCACTCGTCGCGCACGTGCTCGCCTCGCACTTGCTCGCCCCGGCACCGGTGCTGGCGCCTTCTTCGGCGTCGTGGAGCGCGCAGGCGCAGCTTCTCGCCCTCGTCGCGGGCATGTACGGCGGCGCGCCCGGCGCACCGCTGCACGGCCCGTCGAGCCACCTGCCGCCGCCGGCGCACGCGCACGGTCACCCGCACCCGCACCTGCACCCTCGAGCGCACGTCCACCCTCGCCGACACGGCCACGCCCATGCGCACGCCCACTCGCACGCCCACCCGCACCACCACCCTTACGGCGCCGCACACGCAGCTGCCGTCGGCGCAGCGACGGGCAAGCGCACCCGCCCCTCGACTCGAGCGAGCACGGCGAGCGCACGCACCCCTCCTCCACCTCCACCCGCCTTTCCTACCTCGACCTCGTCCGCCTTCGCCCTCCACCCAGGCTCGAACGCCGCGACGCCGCCCTCGCCCTCAACATCATCAGCAGCGCTCGCTGGCTTCGGCATCGACCTCGACCTCGGCGGCGCGCTCGCCGCGGCGGCTGCGGCGCCGCCGGCCGAGCTCCACACGTGCAGCTGGCGCGGGTGCGCGCTCAGCTTCACGACGACGGGCGAGCTGATGGAGCACCTGAGCACGGCGCACGTCGGGAGCGGGCGCGCGCGGTACACGTGCGAGTGGGTCGGGTGCGAGCGGTCGACGGCGTGCGTGAGCGGCGAGGGCGAGGGCGAGGCGCTCGACGACGACGAGTGGGAGCGCAGGAGGGACGCGAGGGAGGACAAGAGCGTCTTCAGGCAGCGGCAGAAGGTCATGCGGCACCTGCAGATGCACACGGGTGCGTCCTGTGCCCGTTCCCTCTCTGGAGACTTAGAGCCCGGCGAGCGCGCTTCGGGCCCTCGGCGGGCTCGTATCCATTCTCGAGTCGGCACTGACGCTCTGCGTTCGTGCGCACAGGTGACCGACCCTATGCCTGCGAGCTGTGCGGCAAGACGTTCTCCGAGTCGCTCACGCTCACTCAGGTGCGTGCCCGTCTCTCCTCCTCTCTTCTCGTCCATGACTTCCTCGACCCGCCTCGCCTCGTCAAGCGCAGCGCTGATGTTGTCCCTATTCATGCAGCACATGCGCGTGCACACGCAGGAACGGCCCTTCGTCTGCGACGAACCTGGCTGCGGCAAGGCTTTCGCGCTCGCTTCGGCGCTCACGATCCACAAGCGTGCGTCCAGCTTTCTCTCCCTCTCTTGGCGTCCTCTCTATCTCCGTGTCACTGCTGACGAGCCCTCCCTCTCGTCGACCTGCTCGCAGGCACCCACTCCGGCTCTCGCCCCTTCACCTGCCCGCACCCCGGCTGCACCGCCTCGTTCTCCGAGTCGTCCAACCTCTCGAAGCACATCCGCACGCACGGCACCGAGCGTAAGTACGTGTGCGCCGAGCCTGGGTGCGGCAAGGCGTTTGGGCGCAGCGACCAGCTCAAGCGGCATGGGCGCGTGCACGAGCGGCGGACGAGGAGAGGAGGGGGAGGAGGGTCGAGGGGCGTGAGTGGGAGCGTCGGGTCGGACGAGGAGGACGAGTAGATTGGCGAGCGGGCGGTGCATCGATGATGCTCGTCGAGCTCGATCGGCTGCGAGAGAAGAGACCTCGCCGGGCTTCACAGCTTCGACCTCCTTGTTCGGCCGTGCTGCGCCTTCGAGACCTGTACACCAGGAGCACGTTCTCTCATTGCATTGCTCGGCAGTGTGAGCCGCGAGAGATGCTCGAGAGCGCCGAGGGAAGCCACCGCGAGGCAAGCCGCTCGGCGGCATTGCCCGCTCGCTCGCTTCTCTCTGCAAGCATTGCACTACTCTCGTCTCGGAGAGCTGCTGAGAACCTCGAAAGCGCAATACAGCCATCTCGTGAGCTGCGCCTGCTGCCACAGAGCGAGGAAATGGCGAGGAAGAAGGGCGAGGGCGAGCGCCGAGCGCGCACGGACCTCGCGGGGTCGTCGCAGCGCACGCACGCCCTGGTGAGCACCGATCGACCTCGTACGCGCGTCTGCAACTGCCGCTCGACCTTCGAGGAAGACGAGAGCCGCGTCGAGCGGGCGAGAAGGCGGGTCGAGTGGCGCGCGCGCGCACTTGCGCTCCTCTCTCGCCTCTCCTCGCCGCTCCCTCGCGTCCTTTGGGCCCGTTGCGCAGCTCTGGACGCTCGAGCTGAAAGTGCTCGACACAATGGTGACCTTCTCAAGCGGGCCCGAGCGGAGGAGCGAGGAGAGGAAGCGCGCGAGAGTGCGACCGAGTGCGTGCGGCGTGCGTCTGGAAAACGGCACTTTCCTTTGTCAATGCTCGTCAGCTTCGGGTCGGCCTCTCAGCAAGTACACCAGTGGAGCCACGACTCCCGGAGATGCCGATGCCTTGCTCAGTCTTGCTTACACGGTCGAGCCGGATCAGTCGCCACAACGACGTCGTAGGGCGGGAGCCCGACTCAATGCCTGCGGACCTTGGTGTAGTCTGCAGTGCTCGGGTCAGCTCCTCAGCCCGCGCAGTCAACTCGAACCTGGCCAGGTCGCTTTCTTTTTTTTGTGCTTGCGGCTTTCGCTGAACGCAGCTCTCCTCGAGCCGGTGAGCTGCAGAGAGAGAGGGGGAGAAGAGAACGAGAAGTGTTTACATCGTGAGGTCGCGCGAGCTAAAGATGAGGTCGAGCTTGCCGACCGAGAGCTGCTCCGCCTCGCCTCGCCTCGACGGCTGCAGCCCTGATTAATCCGCCCTCGCACCGCCGCTCCCACACTTTCTATACCTCCGCATCGTGCGCTCCCTGCTGCGCCGACCCTCAAACCGGCTCGACGAGGTCCGAGCGCTCCTCTCGCCGCTCCTCCTCCTCCCTTGCGCGCCTGCGCCGTCTCGTCCGCTCCGAGCCCGACTCGCTCGCCCGACCCTCGCACCGCACCTTCGAGAGGACCCTTGCGCCGAGACGCTCAGGCCTTCTTCTGCCGCGCGGCGAAGCGCTCCTCCTGGTCGCTGCGCGCGAGCAGCTTGGCCGCCTTGACGAACTGGACGCCGTTGATGATCTGCTTGCCGGCGCAGATCGGGGCGCACAGGATGGCGACGAGGTGGGGCCACGAGACGCGCAGGAGGGCCTTGAGGACGGGCGCGGGAAGGCGCACGAGGTAGGGCGAGAAGGACGAGGGGAGCGACGAGAGGAGCGGGACCGAGTACGAGTTGAGGACGTAGAGGGCGACGAAGAAGAGCTCGTTGGCGGCGCAGAAGATGAAGAGGGTTTTCTGCGAGCGCCGAGGGGGGCAAAAAAGTCAGGGTTCGGGCTCGTCGGCCGTGCGAGGAGAGGGAAGGGAGAAAGGCACGCACCGAGTTGTTGTAGTAGCTCCACAGGATCCAGCTCTGCTCCTTGGTCACCTTCTTGTGGCTCGTGCTGCCGCTCGCGACCGAGGCGTACATGTGGATGTAGTGCGACGAAAAGTCGAGCGAGATGAGGAACATGAAGACGAGGGCGAGGCGAGGGTACGCCGACGCGAGGAAGCACAGGAGGCACGACAGCATGCATCTGCGGGCGCGGAACAGTGTCAGCATCCGACATCGGATTCAGCGACCGCACATCGCGCTCGGCCTGAGCGAGCGAGAGGTGCGGAGCTCGAGGACGCCGTCGCGACGCCGAGAGGGAGCGAGCCCGAGACGCACCGGTCCGTGACCATGTCCAAGATGGCGCCAAACTTGCTCGTCTGGCCGAGCGCGCGCGCGGCGACGCCGTCGACGGCGTCGAGGAGGGCCGAGACGCAGTAGGCGAAGGTGCAGAACTTGGGGTGCGTCGGCATGTACGTGAGGGCGAGGGCGCCGAGGATGACGCGCGTGTAGCCTGTCGCGAGGAACGAGGTCAGCGGGCGTTCTCGAGGGCGGCGTGCGAGAGAGAGTGGGAGAGGGGAGGAGACGGACCGATGAGGTTGGGCACGAAGAGGAAGATGTTCTCGTCGGTGCGACCCCTCGGGGCGGGAGAAGGGCTGCGGGCGGCCATGTCGATCGACTGCTTTGAATCGAGTGCCTGCACGAGGAGGAAGAGGGCGGGAGGGAGGTAGCGCGTCAGCCGAGCGCTCGTTGGTGCGGGAGGTGCTGGACGGAGCGCTGGCAGGGACGAGTCCAGGTCGCGATTGAGCGCGACCAGGGGGGGAGTGGGAAGCTTGCCGAGCACTGGGAGTGGGCGGCTGAGGCGTTCGGGAGGAAGGAGGGCGACTCACTCGGGCTCGGCGATGAGGGTGAGGTGGAGCCGGTCGAGCGGGTTCGGCTGCGAGGGTGGAGAGGGTCAGCGCGGGCAGGTTGCGTGTCCGAGAGAGAGAGGACGGACCTGGGCAGGAGACGCACTGGACTGAAGCTTGCGGGGAGAGGTGGACCGGACGGAAGCCGAGGAGGGGAGGACAGCGAGGAGATGAGGCCCAAGAGGACGGCGACGGCGGCTGGTCGAGCGCGACTGGCGGGTGGTGCGGGTCAAGTAGAGCTCGCAGGAGCTAGTGCAGGCTAGACTGGCGCACTCGAAGGCGATGGGAGCAAGAGCGGACGAAGCAGCTCGCCGCCCGTCCTCCTCGCGACCTCGCCTCGCTCGACCACGCTCACCCACTCGGCCCAGGCGCTCAAGAGACGGCACCCAGCACCCTCGGCATGGCCGCAATTGACTCGCGGGCACCACCCGCCCTCGCTCCAACCGCTCCCTCCCTCGCCCCTCTCCCCTCCGCCTGGCTCCCCTCACACCTCGACGAGCCGCCGCAACCTCCACCAGCAGACACCCGCGAGGAGCAGCTTGCTCAGCTCGCAGCTCAGGAGAAGCTCGGTCACGACGGCAAGCGCCAACGCGTCCGCGCACGCCGCACCGTCGACCCCTACGGCGGCATCGAGCGCTGGAAGATCGTGCGTCGTCTCCTGCGCGCCTCGGTCCTCTTGACGAGCTGAAACTGACTCAAGAACCCACCCTGCGCGCAGTACAAGAGCGTCCGCTCGTCGGCCAACCAGGAGCTCTTCGTCCGCAACCAGCCCTCGTGCCTCGTCGACGTCCGTCCTCTTCCTCTCTCTCTTCCGCTGCACCTTGCATGAGTACGCCTAGCTGATGTCGAGCGATGCCTACAGCTCTTGCCGCCCGAGGCGTACCAGAACTTCTCGACCTCGTTCTGCTCGCGCTACGCTCACACCTCGACCAACAAGCTCCGCTGCCCGGTCAACGTCGTCACCGTGCGTCGCTCCTCCCTCTCTGTCCGTTCGGCCGTGCACTCGAGCTCAGAGCGCAAGCTGATGCCGACGTCCTACAGTTCACGCCGGATGCCCGCCGCATCTTGACGGGCTCGACCTCGGGCGAGTTCACGCTCTGGAACGGGCTCACGTTCAACTTCGAGACGATCCTCCAGGTGCGTTCGCCCCCTCTCTCGCTCCGAGACGAGCGCTCTCTTTGTACCTTGTCGTGCTCGAACTCACGCAAATCATCTCTACGCGCTCGCAGGCGCACGACTCGGCCGTACGGGCCCTCTCGTGGTCGCACTCGGGCCAGTGGCTCCTGAGCGCCGACAACGCGGGCGTGATCAAGTACTTCCAGCAGAACATGAACAACCTTCAGGTGTTCCAGGGCCACGGCGAGGCGATCCGCGACGCGACCTGGGCGCCCAACGACGAGCGGTTCGCGACCGGCGCCGACGACGGCGTCATCAAGGTGTGGAACTTTGAGCGCATGAAGGAGGAGCGGGTCCTCACCGGTGCGTCTCTTTCACTCACTCTCGGCGTTCTCGAAGGTCCTCGTTCGGGCGAAGAAGGAGGAGAGCGCGCGCTCACGCCTCTTCCTCGACAGGTCACGGCTGGGACGTCAAGTGCGTCAAGTGGCACCCTACCAAGGGCCTGCTCGCATCTGGGTCCAAGGACAACCTCACCAAGTTCTGGGACCCGAGGACGGGCAACGTCCTGTCGACCCTGTGCGTGTCTCGCCCCTTCTCCCCTCCTCCCCTCCTCGCCCCTCTCCTTGCTCTCCCGCTCTACCGTCCCTGCTTTCGCCTTCGTCGCCCCTCCCTTCTCCTCCTGAGTGCCTTTCTTCTCCCGTTCATGCACTGACGCTCGTCCTCGTCCTCTCCTCGCCCTCGTCCTCTCCTCTCCCTCGCCCTCATCCTCCTCGTGCTCGCTCTCTTTCGCCTCGCCCGCACGCAGCCACGGCCACAAGAACACGATCCAGGCGCTCGCTTGGTCCCCCAACGGCCACATGGTCGCGACGGCGTCGCGCGACCAGCTCGTCAAGGTGTTCGACATCCGCGCCATGAAGGAGTTTGTCACGCTCCGAGGGCACAAGAAGGAGGTCTGCTGTGCGTCGGCCGCTCTCTCTCTCTCTCTCTCTCTCGCCCTGCTCTCGAGCTTGACGAGCTCAGGGCAAGCCGAGTGTGCCGAGCGACGAAGCTGACGCTCGCTCCCTCGCTCGCAGCCGTCGCCTGGCATCCTCATCACGACGACGTCCTCGTCTCGGGCGGGTCCGAGGGCTCGATCCTGCACTGGTCGCTCCCCGACGCGCACCCGAAGGAGACGCTCGAGTTCGCGCACGACTCGAACGTGTGGTCGCTCGCGTACCACCCGCTCGGGCACCTCCTCGTCAGCGCGAGCAACGACCACACGACGCGGTTCTGGAGCAGGGGCCGGCCGGGCACGAGGAGCAAGGGCGACCGGTTCCACTTGGGGCGCGAGAGGGCCATGGAGGTCGAGATGCAGATGGGCGGGCCGCCTCCGGGGAGCAGGAACGACGGTGCGTCGCTTTCGCTCTCTCCTTCTCGTACTCTTTCCTCTCGCTCTCTCTCCTCCTCTGTGGCGCTTCAGCCACCTCGTCGCTCCTGCCTTTGCGCTCTCACGACGTGCCGGCCTCTCCCTCGCACCGACCCGCCAACTCGCCGTCCCACCTTCTCAACTTCGCTTTCGTCTCTTCCTCGCCCCAACACATGCATTCCCTCCTCTTCAGACTCACTCGCTGACGCACATCGTCTACATCCTCCTTCCCACTTCGCTCGCCCGCCTCTCCCTCGCTCGCCCGCAGACGACGACCGTCCTTCCCTCCCCGGCTTCCAGCACCAGCAGCGCAACGGCGGCGGCAGCAACGGCCCGAGCGGCTTTGCCGGCAGTGTGCCCGGCTTTACGAGCAGGCCGCCGCCGCCGCCGCCCGGGATGGGCATGGGCGGCCCGGGAGGGGGAGGAGGAGGGCAGGGCGGGCCGATGCCGGGCATGGGCTCGGGCCGCCCGCCGTTGCCGCCGCCGCCGGGCATGGGCGGGATGGGCATGGGCGCGCCGCCCGGGATGGGCATGGGTATGGGCGGCGGAGGAGGACCGGGAGGAGCGGGCGGAGGAGCGATTCCCGGCTTCGGGCGCGGCCCGCCGATGCCGCCGATGGGTCAGGGGCAGGGGCAGGGCCCGCCGCCGGGTATGGGGCAGCGGGCGCCGCTTCCGCCGGGCTTTGGGCCGCCGAACGACTTTGGGCGAGGTGGACCGGGCGGAGGAGGGCCGCCGAGGGGGTACGGCAACGGCGGAGGAGGTGGAGGAGGGTACGGAGGTGGCGGCGGCAGGTACTGAGTCGTGCAAGGACCTTTGCGACGACGCTCTAAGACTTTCGAGACGACTCTCTGCAGGAAGCTCAAGAGCGAGAGAGAGAGCGAAACGTCTCGCACTGCAGCGTCTGCGCTCGAGCCGCTCAGGCAATGAGGACCGGCGCGCCCTCCTCGTCGACCCAGAGCAGTCTCCTCCCCCTCAGGAACCGGTCGTCGTCCTCATCCTCTTCCTCCTCGTCGGCCATGTCCTCCTCTCCCTCGCCCTCGCCCTTGCGCCCTCCCTCGCCCACTCGAACCCCTCCCTCGCTCCTCGCCGCCTCCCGCCTGCGCCGCCCGGCCCGCGCGAGCGCGCTCACGCTCACCTGCGCGAGCAAGCCCCTGAGCGCGAGCGCGAGGTGCGCCGGGCACATGATGCGGAGCATGGCGGGCCAGGCGCTCGGGCCCTCGGCTCCTCCTCCTCGTCGCTCCGCTCCTTCGCCCGCCGCTTCTCCCGCCCCTCGCGCCTCGCCCGCTCGCCCGCCGCCGCCCTCCTCGATCTCCTCGTCGGGCGGCCACCACGCGTCGCACCTGACGACGCCCCAGCCGGCGCCGCTCGCGCCGAGCTGCGCGACGCAATCCCACACGGCGCGCACGCGCGCGTCGGTCCACTCGAGGCGGCGGTGCCCGAGCGCGTCTTTGCTGCTCGTGCTCGCAGTCGTGCTCGTGCTTGTGGTCGACGAGGAGCGGCGATGGCGAGGCGGGCGGGCGAAGAAGGCGGGGACGGCGGGCGCGCTCTTTGAGTCGGCGGTGGCGGTGTTGCCCGACGAGGAGGTGGACGGCGACAAAGGGCGCGAGGCGACGAGGCTCGGGAGCGCGCTCGAGAGCGGGAGGAGCCACGCGCCGCGGCGTCCGGGCGCGAGGGCGGCGAGCGTCGCGGGCGAGTCGAGCGGGAGGGCCGAGCCCGGGTGCGACTGGCCCTGAGTCTGGGCCTGGGTCTGCGAGGTCGAGAGCGGGATCGAGGTCGAAGTCGAGGTCGAGGTCGTGCGAGAGAGGGGCGCGGCGACGGGCGCAGGCGTCCAGAGCGGGTCGACGAACGAGTGGAGGACGCGCGCAGGGTGCTGCCGCGCCGGGTTGGGCGCCTCGCCCGGGCGCGGTGGACGGGCGGATTGTGCGTAGGGCTGTGCGGTTCAAGAAGCTGAGTGAGTCCACTGAGCGCGAGGGAGCGCACAGAGCACGAGAGGAGGACTTGTCGACGCACATAAGGGATGCAGCGCTGGATCGCCCCTCGCGCGAGGTCCGGGCGCTCGGGCTCGTCCTGCTCGTCCTGCTCCTCCTTCTCCTCGAGCGGCACCGGCTCGACGAAGACCGGCCGCGAAGGCGGCGTCGGCGGCACGAGCTCCCTCGCCCGGCTCGAGCCCGCGCTCGGACCCGCACTCGCACCCTCGCGCTCGCCCGCACCTGCGCCGCCGCTGCCGCCCAGACCGAAGCTTGCGCGCCTCGCCGCCGCCTTGGCCTCGCTGCTCCTCGGGCTCTCGACCCGGACGCGCTTGCGCTCGCGGCCGGCCGTGCCAGGAGCGGCGGGCGGGGCGTCGCTCCAGGCGCCGGCGACGCGAGGGTGCTTCTTGAGGATGCCCTGCGTCGGCTGCGGGGACGAGGCGCGGCGTTTGTTGGGCCGAGGAGGTGCTGGTGGCGGTGGAAGAGGAGGAGGCGAAGGCGAAGGCGAGCGGGTCCAGTGCTTGAAGGAGGGGAGCTGGCGCGGCGATGTCGGGGCGGGAGCGGGTCGAGGGTCGGCCGAGCGGAGCGTGCGAGGTGCAGCTGCTGAAGGAGGCGCGGTTGAGTACGACTTGGTGTTGGCTGCGCGCGCGAAAGAGGGAGGTGAGCGCGTGAGGCCGACGACGAGGAGGAGCGAGAGGGAGAGGAGAGATGGACGGACCGAGAGGCACGTAGGGCGGGTCAAGCTTGCAAGCTGGCGACGAGTACGAGGTCTTGGGCGGGTCCCACAAGGAGCGGACGAGGCGGCGAGCGGCCTTGGTTCGCTGAGCGACGAGGGCCGGGTCGGGGTCGCCAGCAGGTCGCTCCGGGTTGAAGGTGTGGACGGTGAGGGTGCAGTGCTCGGGCATGGCTCTGTGCTCAGCTGGTGAGGGAGCGCTCTGGGGCCATCGCTGTCGAGAGCCGTGATCAGGGCGACGACGACGACGAGGGCCGAGATGAGGACGGCGAGCCTCTCTTTCCCTCGCTCTACTCACGCCCAGCCAAGCACTACAAGCACACACGCCATGTCTTCCGCCGGCCCCGACAACGCCAACCCGACCATCCACGCCGCGTCCCACGCCCCGACCCGCCGCACTCGCCTCGCCGACCTCGACCTTCAGGACGACCTCGACCAGTGGCAGCTCCTCCAGCACCACCTCGAGCACGGCGACCACCTCCCGGGGGGCGACCATGCCGCCGTCGACGACCTCGAGGACTTGATCGACCAGGACGAGATCTTTGGTCCGTCAGCACCCTCCCCTCCTCGAGGTGGCGCTCCCTGTCCTCCAGCGCACCCAGCTGACGCTCGCCCCGCGCAACAGACCTCATCCGCTCCATCTCGGATCCAGAGCACCCGCTCACGCTCGAGCAGCTCGCCGTCGTCTCGGCCCCCCAGATCACGGTCCGCAACGGCACCCGGCCCTCGGTCCTTGTCGAGTTCACCCCGACCATCCCGCACTGCTCCATGGCGACTCTCATCGGTGCGTCGAGCCTCTCCACGCCTGTTCGGGTCGGCTTCTTCTCGAACGAGAGGGCGCCGAGCTGATGCGGCGCTGGTTCGGACCACAGGCCTCTCTCTGCGCGTGCGCCTCCTCCGCAGCTTGCCCGAGCGCTTCAAGGTCGACATCAAGGTCAAGGAGGGCACCCACCAGAGCGAGAACGCCGGTGCGTCTCGAGCCTGTCCCCCTCTCGCACCCTTCTTCTCGCCGAAGCCTGACCTCGAGCGCCGCACTGACCCTCGTTGCATACCGCGCTCGCAGTCAACAAGCAGCTCAACGATAAGGAGCGCGTCGCAGGTGCGTCCTCCTTCTCTTTCGGCCTTTCCTTGTGCCAGAGCGGCCGCTCACACCCTTTCTCGCCGCCCGTCCGCAGCCGCGCTCGAGAACAGCCACCTCCTGTCGGTCGTGCAGCAGTGCCTCTCGACGGCCGACCAGCGCATTACGGCGTGATGCATGCACTCGCTCTTCATCTCTCACTTCCTCGCCCGCACCACCGTCTAGACGCCCTCCTCTCCCTCGTCCCCCTCGGACTCCCTCTTCCTCGCACTCTGTAACGCTGCCGTACTTGTTGTCGCCGTCGCGCTTACTCTCTTTCTCGCTCGAGAGCTTGCGTCGCACTTGCTCGTCTGTGCGCGGGGAGAAGTGAGGAGAAAGAGAGTGCGCTCGGTCCTCGTCTACCAGCTGCTCGGCCCGCACTCGCTGCCGCCCCCTCGCCCGCACAGCTCGTCCTCGCTCGCCCACAAGCTCACACAGCCCTCGCCCTCACACCTCGTCCGGCCTGACGCCCGCCCTCCAGCACTCCCACCGCCACCGCCACCGCCTCGCCTCGGCGCGCACGGCCGGCCACAGGAGGGCGCCCTGCATGCGCCACAGCTGCGTGTTGTACCGCGCATAGTCGGCGCGCGTGTGCTCGAGGTACTGGGCGTAGAACGACGCGAGCGCGACGTCGGACGCGCCGCCGGCGACGGGCGACAGGGCGGCGCTCGGGCCGGGAGGGTACGCCTCGTCGCCGCGCGCGCCGTCGCCCGCGCCCTCGTCGGACGCAGCGCGCTGCCGGCCGAGGAAGGCGTCGCGCTGGCGCAGGAATTCGGCGTTGTGGCGGGCCCAGAAGGCCTGGTTGAAGGCGTCGAGGCGGTACCGCGCGAGGCGCCACGCGAGGTCGGCCGTCGCGAGCGCGTGCTGGACGTCGCGCAGGCGGGCGAGCTTGTTGGCGCGCGCGGCGGTCGAGGCGGTCGAGGGCGAGGACGACGAGGCGGCGGTGGGGAACTCGGAGAGCGAGTAGGGGTGCGCGGCGGCGGGGCGCGAGGAGGAGGGGCCCGACGACGAGGGGGAGGAGGGCGAGGCGACGGCGTGGAGCGAGGGGAACAAGGGTGCGTAGTAGACTGGGCGAAGGTTGGACAGCGGGCAGGGCGGGCCGATGAGGTCGCGCGAGGGCGGGACGAGGGTCGTTGCCGACGCCGAGTCCGCGCTCGAGGGGCGGACCCGGCGACGGGGCGTAGTGCGGGCGGCTGCAGTGCCTGCTGCCGCAGTTGCGCTTGTGGACGAAGCGGCGGCGACCTGGGCGAGAGGGCGTGCGGGGTTCATCTTGGCGGAGAGCTGCTCGAAGGAGGGCGAGGGCGAGGATCAGCGGGCGAGCACTCGAGGTCGAGCCGGTGTGTGCGGTTCGCTGGGAGCCAGGATACGTGAGAGAGACCTTGCGTACCTGTACTCGAGGCCCTGGTGCGGTGTGGGCGAGCTTGTCGAGGACGAAAGTGGGCGAGCGCAGATGAGGCGAGGGCGAGGTCGGGCGGCGCACAGGGCGAGTGCGGCGGGGGTGCGAGTCGGCTCGAGTGCTGAAGGCGGAGCGTGTGAGCTGGTAGAGATGCGCGCTGCTCGTAGGCGAGGGCTGGTGGGCTCAAGACGACGACGACGAGCTGCGTGCTGCCGAGGGTCGGCTCGTCCTCACCTCGTCGACTGGCACAGGCTGCACGGAAGAGGAGCTCAACACCACCAGTCGGCTCTCACAAGCCCACACAAGACCCGCCCCGCCCCGCGCAAGCCCGTCCTCGCCTCGCTCGCCCGCTCCCCACCTCGCGTCGCCATCCTCCGGCCCACCCGGCTTCCCTCCCAGCTGGCTCTCCTCGCCTTGAGCCTCGCCAGGGCACCCGTCAAGCTTCTGCACCTCTCGCCCACCTCGCCCACCCTCGTCAAGCGCACCATGGCCTCGGCACCACCACCTCTCCCCGACCTCGACCCGGTCACAAAGGTGCGTCTCCCTCCCTCTCGCTCTCTTCGAGCTGTGCTCTGTAAGTCGCACCTGACCCTCTCGCCAACTGCGCAACAGCTCTCGCCCTACGTCACGCGCATCCTCGGCCAGGTCAGTCGGCACCACTCGCACTCGGTCAACTTGGCGCTAGTGCCTCGACGGCGAGCATGCCTGCTGACCTGGTGCTTCGTCGCCGTTGACAGAACCCGGGCAAGTTCACGCTTCAGGGCACCAACTCGTACCTCGTCCATGTACGTCCCTCCCTCCTTGAACGCGCGCACTCCCTCCTCCCCTCCTGACCCTTTCCTTCCCTCGCACAGCACCCGCTCTCGCCCTCGCTCCTCCTCGTCGACACCACCGGGCCCTCGTCCTCATCCCCTCTCGCGCCCTCCGCCACCTCGGCCTACACCGCGCACCTCCTCTCGGCGCTCGCGCGCCACCCGGCCCAGCCCGCCCGCGTGAGCGACGTCGTCCTCACACACTGGCACGGCGACCACGTGCGCGCGCTCGGGGCGACGCTCGAGGCGCTCGCGACGAGGGACGGGGCCCGCGCAGGCGCAGGCGCGGGCGAGGGAGCGGGCGAGGGAGCGGCGAGCCCGCCGAGGGTGTGGAAGATGCCCTGCGCGGCGGGCGATGGCGGCGGCGCGTGGGCGTCCGAGCAGGGCAAGGACGCCGAGATCGAGCACGAGCTCGAGCGCGTCGTGCACGAGGGCTGGGTCGAGCTGGTGGCATTGGTCGAGGGCGAGAGCGAGGGCGAGGGACGGGCGCCGAGGGCGCTCAGGCCGCTCGTCGACGGGCAGCGCTTCTCGCTCGGCGCGGCGAGCGGTACCGCCGTCGACGATGGCAACGACGACAACGCGCCCGTCGAGCTCGAGGTCGTCCACACGCCGGGCCACACGAGCGACTCGGTGTGCCTCGTCCTGCGGCGCTCGGACCCCTCTTCCTCCTCGAGCGCCTCCTCGCCCAACGGCGCAGCGTCGCCGCCACTCGCCCTCTTCACGGCCGACACGGTTCTCGGGCACGGCTCGTCCGTCTTTGCATCGCTGTCGGCGTACATGGCGTCGCTCGCCGCCCTCTCGGCGCTCCTCCCCTCGTCGTCGTCGTCCTCATCCTCATCCGCCAGCACCGCCGACGCCCGCTCGGGCATCAAGGTGCCGCTCTATCCCGGGCACGGCGCGCCGTGCGACGATGCGGCGGGCAAGGTTGCCGAGTACCGGCACCACCGCGAGGAGCGCGAGGCGCAGGTCGTCGAGGCGCTCAAGGGGAGGGCGCAGGACGAGGACGCCATCTCGGCCGGCGAGTGCGTCCCTCTCTCTCTCTGTTCGCTGTCTTGCGCTCTCTCTTTCGGCGGCGTCTGCAAGGATCATCAACTCGTCGATCGATGAGCGCGCACTGACCCTCGCTCCTTCTTTCGCTCTCTCTCCTTGCGGCGCTCCTTTCTTCTTTCTTCTCTCCTTCCTTCCTCTTCCCTCCCCTCCCTCTCTTTCTCCATCTCCCCTCCTCCTTCATCGCCGTCACCCACCCCTCATCTCATCGCCCACCCTGCAGCCTCACCACCCTCATCTACCCGCCCTCGCTCCCCGCCTCGCTCCACCCAGCAGCGACGCACTCGCTCCTGCAGCACCTCGGCAAGCTGCACGAGGAAGGGCGCGTCGAGCGCGTGCCGTTTGCGCCGTCGGTCGAGGAGGGCGGCGTGGGGGAGGAAGCGGGAGCGAGGAAGGCGCCCGAGGGATGGTTCGACGGCTGGCGCTGGGTCGGCGAGGCCGAGACGGCGCGTGCGTCGGGCGAGGCCGGCGAGGAGACGGCGGGGAGGTTGTAGCTTGTCGAGCCAGCGTGTCGGCCCTGGCTCGAGGCGTTGCAACGAGAGCGCTCAGGCCTTCTCTTTCCTTTCTCTCGCTCGGGTCGTCCTGTGCTCGCTCGCTCGCTCGTTCTCTCGAAGCGAAGGCGATAGAGTGAAAGGGCACACAGAGAGCATCGTTGCCATGGCAAGGCGTCGTCGTCTGGACCGAAGAGGGGGAGAGCTAGGCTGCGCGTGCGGGGAGAGGGAAGGTGGAAGAGCAAGCGAGGAGGAGGGAGGGGACTAGGCGGAAAAGAGAGGGCGAGCTGCATGATACAGAGGGGAGCGAGGAGAGAGCGCGAATACGAGGGGACTGATGCACGAGACGAGGAGGAGGAAGAGAGAGGGAGGGGGAGGAGAGAGGGCGACTAGAGGAGGAGGGCGGGGCATGACGACCAACTGAAGAGGGGCACTGACAAAAGAGGGGAGGGTGGCACAAAAGAGAAGAGAGGGTAACGAACAAAGAGCAGGCGCAGGATATAGGGGCAAGAACGAGGAGGGAGGGAGGAGGGAGAAGGCGGATGGCGAGGGTCGAGGCGCACTCACGACACGAGCGCAGGCGCCGGCCCGGCGCTCGGCTGCACGCCCGCGAGCGGCGACAGCCTCTGCGGCGTCGACGAGTTCGAGTCGATGACCGAGTCTGCCTGCGACGACTGCGACGTCGGCGACGAGCCGCCGTTGCCGTGGGGCGAGTACGGGCTCGACGACGACGACGCCGCCGAGTGGAGCGGCGACGCAGCGCCGAAGTTGAAGAAGCCGGCCTGCGACGACGGTGACGAGAAGCCGTTGCCGCTGCCGTTGAGCGAGCCCGCTGCGCCGACGGGCGCCGACGCCGGACCCGAAGCCGAGTTGCCGCCGCCGGCGCCCGCCGCGCCGAGGTGGAAGCGGTACCGGTCGAGGAAGTTGCTGAACTCGAGCGCGTTGCTCGGGCGTGTCATCGAGCCGCCCTTGGTGCCGGCCGCGGCGCCGCCGGCCGACGCGACGGCCAACCCGGGCGGGAAGCTCGGGCTGTCGGGCCCGACGCTCGTCGCGTCGCTCTCCGGGCTGCTCAGGACGCTGCTCGCGTTCGACGACTCGCTGTCGCCGCGGCGGCCGTGCCCGTGCCGCACCGTCGAGAAGGACGTGAGCGACGACGAGCTCGAGAGGGTCGAGCTCGTCGAGTCGGTCGCCGGGCTCCACGGGTGCGCCACCTCGTCGCAGTCGCTCGTCTCGGCGCTCGTGCTGCGCTCGGACGGCGGCGGGCTGCGCAACTTGCGGCTCGAAGAGCTGGTGCTGCCGCCGCCGTTGGCGACCTGGGGGAGCGGCGACGACGAACGAGGCGGCGAGCCTGCCGGCGACTGGCCCGACGGCGGCGAGGGCGCAGGCGACGAGAAGGGCGAGTTGCGACCGCGTCCCTCGCGGAATGCGGGCGGGACGAGCGGCGAGAACGACGCCGCCCGAGGCGAGGCGACGCTCAGGCCGTGCGCCGACGGCGACGTCGCGCCGTACTGGCCCGGGTGCGAGCTGTAGCGCGTGTGCGCCGACGTAAAGTTGCCGTAGGTCGTCGAGTCCTGGAGCGGGAGGTACGGCAGGCCGCCGACATTTCCGGGAGGAGGAGGAGCCGGCGAGGGCCCGCCGCCGTAGAAGTAGCCGGCCGGCGGCTGGAGCGGGCTGTGCGGGCGAGGCGGTGCCGAGGGGAGGGTCGGCGAGAAGTAGGCCTTGCTCTTGAGGGCGCTCGTGCTCGACGCGCCAAAGTCGGGAGGAAGGGACGCCCGAGGGTCCTCGAGGGGCGAGCCGGGCACACGGTGCGAGTTGATCGGCGCCGACAGCGACGGGTCGTAGACAGTGGCGGGGTGGCCGCCGACGAGCTGCATGTGCGGCTGCTGAGAGGGCGAGAAGTTGGGGAGAGGGGGAGCGCGAGAGCGCTGCGGCGAGGTCGAGACCGGGTCGAAGAACGGCTTGGCGGTCGCCTGCGCGCAACAGCGAGAGGAACGAGAGTTAGTATCTGCACTGGGACGAGGAGGAGGTTTAGAACGCTGGAGGAGAGAGAGAGACGCACCGGATCCTGCAAAGAGCCAGCCGGGAACCTCGGGCCCTTGCGCTCCTTCATGCCGCCGCTCGTCGCCGCCGCCGCGCCCTTGGCCGCCGCACCCGCACCCGCTTGCGCCGCCGCACCGCCCGACGAGAACATCTTGAGCGAGTTGCCGAAGTCGTAGCGCCCGCTAAGGCTCGCCGCCGGGCCCTCGCCGCGCCCGCTCACGTGCGTCTCCGAGTAGCTCCTCGAGTCGGGCCCGAACCCGAGGCGGAGCGTCCTGCCCGCCGGGAGCCCGAGCGAGTTGTGCGACGCGCTCGAGAAGGTCGAAGACGACGAGGCGGCAGCCGCCGCCGACTGCGAGTCGCCCGTCGTCTCGTCGTCGTCGAACGCATCGTCGCGCACGAGGCGGTCGAGCTCGCGCCGCAGGTCGGCCATGCGGTCGGCCGCCTGGCCGGCATTGGTGACGCTCCAGGCCGTCTTGCGCTGCGCCGCCGCCGCCGCCGCCGCGCCTGCACGAGCCGCCGCCGCCGCTGCGGGCGCGAGCGGCACGCGCTTGAACTCGACGCGGTAGTTCTGGCCGTCGTTGTTGTCCCACGTCTCGCGCCCGCCAGCCGTGTAGCGGATGGCGAGGTACATGACCTTGTGGTCGATGTTGGCGAGGAGGTCCTGGAGGCGGATCGTGAAGACGAACCGGTCGGCCTGCCCGCCGGGGAGCGCCTCGTGGTGCTCGCCCGAGACCTCGCTCACCGTCTGCCACGTGTCGAGCGTGAAGCGGACGGCGACCCACTTCTCGAACGCGAGGTTGCGCACGCGCACGATGCCGCGGATCGCCTTGCCGTCGGGCGTCAAGGTGAGCGACTCGACGTAGGCGTCGCGGTCGGTGCGCGAGTGGGTGGGGAAGTTGGGGAGGACGAGCTTGAGGGTGCCGGCTTGAGCGCGCGCCATGGCCGGGAAGGGGAACGACTCGGGCTCGTCCTCGGTCTCGGTCTCGATCGGGCTGCCCGTCCTCGAGACGGCGGCCGGGCGCTGCTGCGCGAGGAAGTGCTTGACGTGCTCGAGCTGCGTGTCGAAGTGGACGTATTTGGGGCAGATCGGCGTGGCGGGCGCCGAGCGCGGCTTCGAGAAGTCCCGCCGCGACGTGTCGGCCTTGAGCGACGGGCGCACGAGCTCGCCGCTCTTCTTGCGCACCATGAGCGCCGGCTTGGCGACCATCATGTCGTCGGTGAGCGTCGGCGAGGGGAGGGACGACGACGAGGCCGAGGCGGACGCCGAGTGGCCGAAGGGGAACGCGTTGTCGAACACGCCGCTCGAGGTCGACGCTCGCGGCGTCTCCTGCCCGGCGGCGGTCGGCGTCGTCGTGCCGGGCGAGCTCGACCGCGGCGAGCCGGCGCGAGCGTTGTCCGACGACTCGTCCTGCGACGACGGCCCTGGGCTCGCCGGCCGGTTTGACGCGGCGCCCGCGGCCGGCGTGAGCGCCGTGAGGCGCATGCGGCGCTGCTGCCGCGGCAGCGTGTTGTACGTCGGCCCGCCGGGCGAGGTCGAGCCGTCGGTGCGACCGTTGGGCGCCGAGGCCGGCGACGAGCTCATCCACGAGTGAGCGCGGCGGCCGGCGCCCTTGTCGTCGGGCGTCGCCGGCTGGACGAAGATGAAGTTGCTCGTGCTCGCGATCGGGTCGGACGAGTGCGAGCGCTGGTGATGCCGCGCAGGCCGCTTGAGCTCGGCGCGAGGCGCGGCGGCGGCGGCAATCGCGGGCGAGGGAGCGTGGTGGAAGTGGTGGTGGTGCGGCGCGTGGGCGAACGACATGGTCGCGACGGGCGACGACGACGACGAAGGTGGGCCGACGTAGGGCATGGCGGAGCTAGGCGAGCGAGGAGGGATGCCGAGGCGAAGTCGCAGTCCTGCGAGCGGGGAGAGGGTGCGCAGCAGCGCGAGCTCGTCAGCTCTCTTGCGCACGAGTGAGCGAGATGGAGACAAGGACGCACCTGGCTCGAGTTGTAGCTGGCCCTGTTACGCACTGCTGCGCGCGAGCTGGTTGATCGTGCTGATAGCGGGCGCGTGGAGGAGGCTGAGGGCGGTGCTGAGTCTGCATGCACGCAGGGCGGCGAGGACAAGGGAGGGTCAGCTCTCGCGCGCTCGAACAAAGGGGCGGACTGCTAGGTGACAAGGCTGCGCAGGCCTCTGCCGAGCGTGCTGCGCCAGACCGAGGCTAGCAGCCTCGCGGCGCACAGCTGGGCTCAACGCCGAGTCGCGAGAGGCCATCGAGCTCGAACGGCGACGACGACCCGCTCGCGCTCGCTAGCGCTTGTGCTGAGCGTGTGCGATGCGCAGTGCACCGTGCACCGACGCGATCGCGCACCCAGACAGGGGAGAGGTGAGCGAGAACGCACCGCTGATGGATCGGACCTCGGCCGCCGAGCTGGACGGGGTGCACTCGAACGCGGGCTGGAGCTGGCGCGGGCGGCTGCTGAGGCGCAAGGTGGTGCGCGCAGGGCGAGTGGTGGTGCAGGTGGAGCGGGGCGAGGCGGGGCGTCAGCTCGAGAAGGCCGAGAGGCAAGGCTGGGGGGGGGGCGGCGGAGCGAGAGGCGAAGGGAGGGGAGCGCGACGCCGACCGACGGATGGCCACACCGAGGCGAGGCGAGGACAAGGACGCACCTGGCTGCGGGTGCACTGGGCGTGCTTTTTGGGTGGCTGCTGGACCAAAGGCGACCGGCGAGCGGAAAACGCAGACGAGAGGCGGAGCGAAGGGGGGGAAGTGGAGTTGACGCGCGATCGGGCCGGGGCGGCCAAGGGAGAGGCAGAGGAGCTCCTCGTCGTCGTCCGTGGGTGCTACTGGTGGGGGCTGCCTGCGGCTACGTGCGCCGTGTCGTCTGAGCCGCGGCAGGCTGCACTTGCGGCGAGAGCTGGGTGCCGTCGGCGGAGGTGGGCCAAGACGAGGGTCGGTGCGCGCGCGGCGGGCGGGAAGGTCAATCTGCTGCTCGGCGGCGGCGGCGGCGGCTCGCTTCGTCTTGCTCTGCTCGGCGAAGGACACGAGCTTCAAAGCTCGAGGTGGCGCGTCGAGAGCTGCTCACCAGGCTCTCGCGCGACCTCACGGCTCGACGAGCTCAGCAGCTTCCCTTCTACCCCTCCTCCACGCCCAACCGTAGCCCCGTCGATTCCCCGCGCCGGGAGGCAATTACCTCTCGAGCCTGGAGACGGCCGAGTCTCCCGCGAGCGGGATCAACGACCCCCACCGCCGTCGTCGTCCCGTACGAGCGAGCGCGCGACCTTCGCAACTTGCCTTCCTCTCGCGCCGAGCGGCCACCTGCGATACCATCTCGCCTGCTCTCGCTGTCGAGCTCGAGGACTCGTCTGTGATCGAGCACGCGCGCCCGTCCGTTGCCAAGTTCTCCAGCCTGTCCCCCTTTGCGACCGCGGTGCCTCGCGCAAGGGCCGCCTCGCGAGGGGCGATCTGCAGCCACGGCTTCCGGTCCACGCTTCCGCCGCCGGCGCCCACTCGTGCGACTGATGGAGCCCGCGATGCCGTCGTCGCCCGCCTGGCCCGCTCCTTCTGGCCTCGGCTTCGACGCTGCCAGATCCGAGCTGGAGCTCTCCCGCCCTTGAGCTGCGCTTTGGCCTTGACCTCGACCTTTAGCAGGACGGACATTCATTCGATCTGCGCGTGCTGAACAGACTCGAAGGGTCCGTGCAGACACGTCCGGCCGCTCGTTTGCAAATCGACTTTGCGCCGGCCCGTCGGACGGCGAGCGAGAGAGCGAGAGGCGCGAGCGGGGCGAGACACGCGCGGGAAGTGCAGTGACGAGAGCCATCGATGCTGCACGAGCTTGCGCTGCTGCGGGCTCGCAAAGATTCGGCTCGCGCTTGCGAAACTCGGCCGGCGGCCGGGAAGAGTGCTCAGCACGCAGCTGCGGACCCCGCGCAGGAAGGTGCCGCTCGGCGAGCGATCTCCGTGCCTTTCGATCCGGCGCCGACCGCTTGGTCCGCTCACGGACGGACAGTTGGCAGCTCGTCGTCGTTGAGCGGGTCGTCTGCAGCGGTGAAGGTCCAAGCGCGCCCGGACCTTCGCGCTTTGCCCCTGTTCCCCTCATTCTCCTTCCTCGCGCTGTGTACCATTCATTCACTACATAAGCGACCGAGGATCCTGTGCGCGCGTCTCGATGGGCCGGTCGAGACCAGGAGCCTTCGCCTTGAGAAGGCCCGCTCGGACCCTCTCCATGGCCGCCTTCTTCTGCTCTCTGGTTACGGCTCGTCGCTCGAAGGATGCTGAACAATGCTCAGAGCGCTGTTGGGCTCCGGAAAGACCAGGTACTGCGAGCTCACGGTCGAGCCTTCTGCTCCTTGGCCAGCATTTCAGCTCAGAAATCGTGCGAGAAGCTGTCCAGCTCGTCGCCCAGTGGGGCTCATCCGCGAGTACCCGTCTCGATACGACGATCGAGTGATAGCAAGGCCTAACAAGTGCAGTAAAGCGCCTTCGGGATCGATGCTCTCCTCCTCCTCCACCACCTTCTCAACCCGAAAGTCGTGCGACGCTCCTCGCCGGATCGTCTCCCAGAACGCTCTATCGTCGTTTCGACGTCCGAAAGACTCATCGAGAGAAGTTCAAACTCAGATGAAGCGCAAGGTCGCGCTCTGGAGCGACGTGGCCCTCCTCAATCGCCGAGAAGGCTCGCGCACCCGCGCAGGCGTCGTCACGAGACGTTCGCTGGCTTCCAGACCTCGTCTGCTGCCCGTATCGATCGCACACACCCGCTCGTGGATGTAGGTGATCGTGCGCGGCGGTCAAGCCGCGCGCGAGCCGGTCGACGCCCCGCGCGCGCACTCTCGTCTCGCTACCGCTCGCTCTTCCTCCTCGCCTCGTCGCAGGTGCGGCGTTCCGCTCGGCTCAAGGGTGCAATGAAAATAGCTCGAGACGTTGCCGACCTTCTTAAGCCGAGGCGCGCAGAGGGAGGAGGAGGACGAGGTCGGAAGCGGGCCACCGAATGCGTGCGGCGTCGCTTTGCAAAGTGGCGCTTTCCTTTGTCGGACCCCTCTGGTCGATCGGCCCTCTCTCCAGCACAACAAACGGAGCGGCGCCGTCTGGGCCACGCATGCGGGGGGACCCTGCTGCACAGACAGTTGCTCCGAGGCGCTTGATCAGGCAGCGTATGCGTCGACGGTATGTCACTGGGGGACCCAGTTCTGGTACCACGGCGCGCATGACTTGCCGGCGCCCACTCCTCGGCCGGGTTTCTTTTTTCTTCTTCGCCTTTTGCCGCTCCTTCTCCTATCTCTGTGCTTCTCCTCGCGCTCCCTGCCGGTAAGCGTTCCTCCAAGGTCGAGGCTCGAGTGACTGCGCTGCCGCGCTCGACACGCTTGGCTCTGAGCCGCTCGCCGGCGCCGGAAGCGCGTCGATGTCAGTTTTTTGACCGCGCCTGCGCCTCGTCGCCCTTTTTGCGTATGCTCTCCTTGCACGTTCGATGAGAGGTCTCTGGTCCCCAGAGCGCTTCGCAGGAGGGACGGCCGCGCTCTGGAGCGACTCAGTCCTCCTCACCCGCCTTCTCAGCTCGGAACTATGCAGTGAACCTGTCGGGTCAACCGGCAAAACGTCCCTACTACTCGATAGAATGTCTGCGATGCGCTAAACCTGCGCAAGACGCGCTACAAGGCCCGCACGAGCCGCGATTCTAAAACAGACTGGCCGTCGGCGCCAACTACGTTCTCCCGCCTGGGGCGTGCTGTCGACCCCGGAACAGCTCTGGATCGTTGAGTCTGTCGAGCAGGAGCGCTAGGTGGAAGCGCGAGGCCGGACGAGCCGGCCTCGAAGCAAAAGAGACGTCGGCACCTGCCTTACCCCCTCCTTACTCTCGGTCCTTAGCGTCAACCAGCAAAAACGAAGGGCCCGATCCCGGAATTGAACCGAGGACCACCTCAATGCTTGACTCGTACAACGAGCTGGCTTGAATTCCCGAATGAGGTATCATGCTACTAGACCAATCGGGCTAATGGTTACTCCGCCCGCATGGCAGCAGCTACAGATTCAGAGTACTATTGCCCGGCCCGCCCGGTTGACCTTTCAACAACTTTCGGCGATTCGATTAGTCCGAAACTGACATCTTCTTGACGCGTTACAAAGCTACTTGACTTTGCTTAGTACCGCTCTCGCCGCAGGACACGAGAAAGCCTCAGAGCGTCGAGGAAGAGTAGCTCGTGCGTCCCGGAGGCAACAGGGAGCTCGAGCCGGACCGAGAGCGACATCTCCGTGTTTGAGAAGGTCAACCTCGTCTCGACCGAGCCCAAAAGCAGCTCTCCGAGCCCCGCAGCTGGGCAACGCGCTCTCAGTGAAGCAGGAGACGAGACGGAGAATCGCAGTGCAGGAACGAGGAAGATCTGAAAGCAGGCTGGCTAGAGCAAGATGGACCTCGAGGAGGGGCCCGTGCGGCGCTCCGGGTGGTAGACCGACTTGGCGAGCGAGTGGTGGGCGTGGTGGGCGAGCTCGGCGCGCTGCGAGCGAAGAAGAGATGTGCGAGTCAGTGAGAGGGACTGTGAGCGAGGAGAGGCTGCGAAGCGAGGGAAGAGAGGCTGCGAAGCGAAGGAAGAGAGGAGGAGGGGCTCACCCTCGCCTGCGATGCAGACCCCGAGGAACGACGGCTCGCTCTTCGTCAGCTCGAGCTCGTTGGCAGGGCGTCGAAGGAGGGAGAGCGAGTGCGCACCTCGAGCAGAGGCTTGAGCTCCCGCATGATCTCGACGTACTGCCCGACGGTCTCCAGGGCCCGGTCGTCGTGCGAGACCGGGTAGATGCGGTGGAGCTGAGCACCGTAGCGTTGGACCTCCCGCTCGCCGGCGCTGCGAGCGTGCGCAGCGGTGAGCCGAGGCAGGCACGCCTCGATGACCTCGAGCCCGTGACGCCCGATGAGCGCGTTGTTGATCGCCCGCCGCAAGGAGATCAAGAACTGCGTGTGGATGACGTCGGCGCGCTGGTCCTCGGGGATACCGCCGGCCCGCACGTTGCTCTCGAAGACCTCGGCGGCGAGCAGGAACGCCCAGCGCATGATCATGAGCGCCGTGTGCTCAGCCTCGGAATCGGGCGCGACGCTCGCGGCGAGGGCGAGCTGCTCGATGATGATGGCCATGGCGCCGAGCCAGCCGTTGGCGAGAGGATCAGGGTCGACCTCGTCCGGCACGACGACGACCTTGATGTGGACGGCGACGAGCTGATCGCCGACAACCTGCGGCGTGCGGAGGTGGTAGAGGTGCGTCTGCGTGCGCGTCGAAAGGTCAGCTGGCTCGCTCTCGAGGCAGATCTGGAGGAGGGGGAACGAGCGCACCCCGAATGGCTGATGCAAGGCAGGGTCGTCGACGAGACGCTGCTCGGGTCGGCGGTGGTCGAGCCTGTGCATGACTCTGTCGCGGTCGGCTGCGCGTACGCGGACCAAGATAGGCTGTGAGGCAGTCAGCTCGACGCCCGAGCGCAGCAGAGAGGAGTAGAGAGGGAGTGACGCACGGAGAGATCGGTCGGGAGCGTGATGTGGACGAGGTGCTGAACGCTCATCGCGACGTGGCGTTCATCGTTGATCGCACACTGTACTGCCACGGCGAGTGCGGCGAGCCCTGCGAGCGTACGAGATCGTCAGCGAGAGACGTGAGAAGGGCAGCGAGGAGGAACGAGCGCACCTCCAATCGCAAAGTCTCCGACGTCAGCAGCGACGAGCGGCCTATGGACCCAGTGATTGGCGATGGTCGCGTTCGCGCTGCCAGTGACGGCGAGGACGGCAGCCATGGCACGATGAACGGTTGAGTGGCGAGAGAGAGGGAAAAGAGAGAGCAGGAGCGGCGCAGGCGAGGGGGACGCCGCGCGGCGGAGAAGCCGAGGAAGCTCCGAGGCGACTCGCGTCCGCCAGGCGTTCAGGAGCACCAGAAGAGAAGGACGCGCCGCGCGCACGTACGAGAGCAGCGACCGCCGTGGCCGGACCGCTCAGGAGAGCGCAGACGAACGTTTTGCTCGCACGGCTTCGCCGTGGCCGCCTTCCCTCTCGCGCTTCTGGAGAAGGATCAAAGCTATCTGTACAAGCTACTCAGGCGCTGAATGCTGCCCAGTCGACGTGCAGCAGCTGGAAGCCGCGAGGAAGAGAACTCGACTTGGGAAGGTCGAGCGCACGAGCCTCTTCGAGCTCGTGGGCCTCTCTCGCTATCAGCTCCTCCGCTTTGCCTTCTGCGCATCCGAGAGTCGCGAGCGCGAGGCCGACTACAAGAAGATGGTGCCGAGGGTGGGGACAGAGCGCAGTGAACGGTCCCGCCGAGCTCAGCCAGCTACAGCAAGACGCCTCTCTCGGCCTCCTCGAGCGACTCTGCGGCTCGGCTTCTGAAGCGCGAGAGGGGTATAACGTACTCTTGGTGTTCCATGTGCGAGATGCGCTCCATACGATAATTACCGTCCGCCCTCGCCGTCTCGATCAACCTCGTCCTCCTCGCGCTCGGCGGATATGCCTCCCAGCCTCGCGCACCGCCTTCTACTGTAGCTCCTGCATCTCATCTGACTGTCTCGACGCCGGCGCCGGCGAGTCGCTGCGACAGCGCACGAGGCTCGAGCGGGCGCTCAGATCTTGCCGTGGAGGAGGTTGCTGATGATGCTGCGGCCTGCGAGCGCGTCGAGCGGAGGTCAGCGCAGCCAAGACTCGAGAGGATGATGAAGGAGGAGGAGGAGAGGGACGCACCGGTGAGGCGGACGGTGTGGTAGAGCGTCGGGATGTCGAGGGTCGAGAAGAACGTGTCGGCGAAGCCAAAGGGCAGCATGAGCGGGATCCAGCCTGCGAGCAACATGTGCGTCAGCGTGTGCATCCCTGAAGCCACACAAGGATGCCGCGCGTGCCGTCGAGCAGCACACGGGCAGAGAGAGAGGGCGAGCAGGAACGCACCCTGAGCGAGCTCGAGCGCGAAGCCACCGTCCTTGGGGAAGATGTACTGCTTGACCTCGCCGCGGACGAGGTGGTGCATGTCGCCCGGGCGGTAGATCTGCGAGGGCGAGAGAGGGGCGTCGGCACGAGCTCGAGCGCTTGCGAGGGGGAGGAGCAAGGGGGAGGGGACGCACCTCGGGCTCGAACGCGCCGGCCTTGCTCGCCCACTGCTCGCCCTTGAGGATGTGGAAGTAGTCGTCGGCCGTGTGGCGGCCGGTGTGGCCCTCGGTGCCGAGCGGGGTGCCAAAGATGATGAGGTACTCGGTGATGCTCGCGTGGACGATGAACATGGTGCCCATTGCGCCGCCGGCGTTGTTCCACACCCACTCGCGCTCTGCCGGGGTGTAGCTCGCCGGGTCGACCTTGCCGTCGGGGCCGGTGACGAGCGGGGTCGAGCTGAAGCCCGTGTTGATCGTGTACGAGGGGTGGTCGTGCGAGAGGGTCGTGATGATGTGCGACACGACCGAGACGGTGTCGTTGCCGTGGAGGGCGAGGGCGTCCTTGCAGAGCTGGTGCAGGGCGGGCGGGTCGAAGATGTACCACCGAGACTGTGGGCGAGGAGTGTAGGGGAGGAGAGGTCAGCGGAGGGTCGACCAAAAGGGGCGTGAGGGAGGGACGAGACGCACCTTGACCTGCTCGAGGACACCCCAGAGTGCTGTCAAGACGGCCAGAGCGACGCCCGACACGAGGAGGTTGCGGAGCGAGTAGCGCGAGCGAGGGCGAAGGCGGACGGGCGCGGCGCCGACGGGGCGGGACTTGCGGGCTGGGGTGTTCATGCTGGAGGTGCGAGGAACAAGGGCAGCTCAGCCGAGTCGAGCCGGGTGCAGGGCGAGCGCGGTCGTTCGATCCAAAGGGAGAACAGCCTGAGCCGGACGAGCAAGCGCCGCGCGCCGCCTCCCCTCTCTCCCCTCGACAGGGGAGCTCGAACGGGCTCGAGCCACGCCCACTGGGCGCTCCAGAGCTGACCCAAGACGCGACTAGCGCGGCCAGAGCAATCGCTGCTCGTCGAGCCCTCCTCATCGCCAGCGCTCCGAGTCGCTCGTCTCGGGCCTTGTCCTCGTCCAGGTCGCTCTCGTACCAGCTATGCGCCCGTGCAGCTGCCTGCTGCGCTACCTCAAGCCACTCGAGCGCGACCCGGCCAGCGCCGCGGTCCTCGAAGCTGCTCTCGCTCACACTCGCTCCCTCGTTCAGAGCATCGGTTCGTCCCCTCCTCTGCGCCTCTGCCCAGTCCTGCGTTCTGCATCGAGCTGACCCGAACACTCTGCGCTGCAGGCCCATGCACCACCCACACCCTCTACACCGCCCTGCACCACCCTTCCTCGCCCCCTCTCCCTCACCAAGCTCCGCGCAACGTCCCTCCCGTCAAGGACCCCGTCCTGCGCCGCCGCCAACCCCGCACTCCCTCTCCCGCACCATCCGCCGCCGCCGACCCCGCCGCTGCTGCCGCCCAGTGGAGCATGGCCTTCCTCAAGCGGCGCGTCCTCAAGCCCCTCCTCGCCGACGGCGCGCTCGTCAAGCTCACGCGCGAGCGGTGGGAGCGCACGACGGGCGCGCCGCTCCCGC
>Ga0308169_10000953_pt1 | contig 36863 bp, 26 predicted proteins | sample PhyBR1_2_FD_202139 | JGI IMG/M metagenome (GOLD analysis project Ga0308169, IMG submission 202139) | Phyllosphere microbial communities from UC Gill Tract Community Farm, Albany, California, United States - DLSLSB.R1 | ecosystem: Host-associated > Plants > Phyllosphere > Unclassified | place...
GCGAGCGAGAGAGGGAGAGTGAGAGTGAGCTCGAGAAGGCGAGGAACGGGCTCGAGCGAGAGGGAGAGGACGGACGATCCGCGGATGACGAGCGAGCCCGCCGCGCTATCGGCGTCGCCGGACGACGAGCTGCGAGCAAGGATGGGGAGAGAGTCAGGTCTATGCTCTCGATCAGCACGAACACGGTCGGCGCCGGACGACGTCTACCGCGCACGAGGCCGGCAAAGATGAGCCCGACCCGACTCACGCAGCTGCGCCCGAGGTAGTCGCCGAGCCGCTCATGGCCGCCGAAGACGCAGCCGAAGCGACCTTGGACGCACCCGAGGCGGCGGCCGACGTAACGGCGGCACCGGCGGCGGCGGCGGAGCTGGCGCCCGACGAGGCCTTGGTCGACGACGAGCCGGACGAGCCCGACGAAGAGAGGCTGCGGACGAGCAACCGCTTCATGCTCAGCTTCTCGCGACTGACGAGAGGGGCACAGGCAGGAACGCGGAAGCTGGACGCACCAATCGTCCGACCCGCCCGAGACGACGACCGCTGCCGATGAAACAGTGGCGCCGTTCGAGTCCGTGATCCACAGCGTCACGTCGGTGCCCTCTGCGACGTCGACGGGCTTCCAGCTGACGCTGCCCGACGCGTCGGCGACCTCGCCGCCGGACCAGAGCTGCTTGGTCTGGTCGCCCGAGGGGCGCGCGACGATGGTGCACGGCGGGGCGGCGCACTGGTAGGTGAGGGCGGCGGCGGTGCACTGGTACAGCGAGGGCGTGTTGATGAGGTTCTGGGCGAGGGCCTGCGAAGGAGGAGTGGGCGGATCAGCTCGGTGCTCGAGGTGCAAAGATGGCGGGGGAGAGGGGGAGCGGACGCACCGTGCTGGCGAGTGCGAGGGCGGCGGCGAGGGTCGAAAGGCGGGCCATGGTGAGGATCGGTGGCGAGGTTGGCGGACTAGGGTGAGCGAGGAGAGCAAGAGAGAAGAGCGAGAGGCGAGCCGTTGCCGCAGCGCCGAGACGAAGAGGAGCCGGCGTGCGGACGAGGCGGTGCGAGCCATTGACGAGCTCAGGAGAGTCCGTTCCAGATTATTGCCCGCCTCTGAGCTCACTCCAGAGAGCTCGTGCGAGATCGTACTGCGCTCGAAAGGCTGTGCTGACGCCGCTCGAGGCCGGAGCAGATGAGGAGAGGAAGCGTCGGAAACGTCGGCGAGGACAGACGGGCAGAGCGTGGCGAGCTAGCCGAGTAGGTACGAGGTGTAGAAAAGGCGAATGGACCCGCCAGAGTGGGCCCAGAGCGAGGTAGACAGAGCAGCTCGAGGGCGAGAGGTGAGGAGGAGGACGAGATGAAGGTCGACCTCCTCGCTCCGCCGCGACTCGACCAGACAGCTCCGCCACCTTCTTGCTCCACCACTCGGTCCACCAGACACAGCCACACCAAGTCGCAGCACCACCCGAGCCCTCCTCGCCGCCGCGCGACCTCATCAACCTCGCGACCCTCCCCCACTCCTCGTCTCGCTCGCCATGCCCAAGATCAAGACCAAGTGCGTGCGCGTCCACTCGGTCAAGAGCACCATCGAGCTGCGCTGACCCGGACCCGCCCCGCCCCGCAGCCGCACCAAGCCGCCGCCCGAAGGCTTCGACGAGATCGAGGACATCCTCGAGGAGTACAACCGCAAGATGCGCGACGGTGCGCTCCCCTTCCTCCTCCATGCTCTCTTCCGCACGAGCGAGGCGCGCAGGGCGACCCGCCCCAGCTGGCGCAGCGAGCTGACCCCGCCCCCCCTCTCTCCCCTCCTCTCCTCGCGCGCAGCCGAGGCCGAGACGCACGAGGGCAAGCGCAAGACCGAGAGCCTGTGGCCTATCATGCGCATCACGCACACCCGCAGCCGGTGCGTCAGCCTCTCCCGTCCTCTCGTCGCGACGGCCCTGCCTCGCTCCGGCCTCTCGCGGTGTCTGATTTCGGAGCGCTGACCCACCCGCACCCTCTTCCTCGCGCGCAGCTACATCTACGACCTGTACTACAAGCGCGACGCGATATCGAAGGAGCTGTACGACTGGCTCCTCAAGCAGGAGTACGCCGACGCCAAGTGGGTCGGCTCCCTCCTCCTCGACTCGCCGCTCCTGCGCTCTGTCCCCGAAGCGGCGCGCATGCAGCGGCTGCGCCCAGGGGAACGACCCTGACCCTCATCTCCTCCGCAGCCTGATCGCCAAGTGGAAGAAGTCGGGGTACGAGAAGCTGTGCTGCGCGCGGTGCATCCAGTCCCGGGTGCGTTCCCTCCTCCCTCCCTCTCTCCCTCCCGCTCTCCTCGCCCGCACCGCCCGAGCCTGACACCCTCGACATCCATCCGCCGCCCGCAGGACATGAACTACGCCGGCTCGACGTGCATCTGCCGAGTGCCGAAAGCGCAGCTCAAGGAGGGCGTCATCGTCGAGTGCACACACTGCGGTGCGTCGCTTCGTCCCTCTCTCTCTTCGGCTCACGGACGCGACTCCTTCGTCGACCTCGTGCTGATAGTAGTTCACGAACGGTGTCGTACAGGTTGCCGAGGGTGCGCGTCGACGGACTGAGCGGCGTAGTCGAGCCTCGAGGGCTCTCCTTGTACAACCCAGCATGGCTCTCTCTTTTCTCTTTCGTATCGAGCGAGAGCGACGAGCGACGAGAGCCGAGGAGAAGCAAAGTTCTCAAAGACCTTCTACTCTCGAGCGCGAAAGAGAGAGAAAGACCTGCATGTTGCTCGTCGTCCCGACCGCTCACCTCCTCGGGCCGCTCTACGCCCCGCGAATCATGGTCCTCAGCTCCTCCTTGCGCACAACGACCTCGCCCTCGACGGCCCTCGGCTCGACCCCGACCTGCTCGAGGCACTCCTCGTACCGCGCGACGCTGACGGCGCGCAGGTACTTGAGGACCTTTGCGCGGCGCGCGACGAGGAGGCGCAGAGCCTGGCGGTTCTGGACGTCGCGCGGCGACGAGACGAGGTGAGCCGAGAGGGAGCGGATGCGCATCGTCAGGATGGCGGCTGCGGGCGAGGCGGGCGAGGCGGGCGAGGGCGTCAGGAGGTGCTCGGGGCTCGACGGGCGGAGGGGAGCGAGAGAGAGAGAAGGGGGACGCACCCTGCACCTCGGGCGACGCCGTGTCGCCCGGCGAGCGCCCAAACGCGGCCGCGATCCTGCGCGTGTTCTCGACCTCGATCCCCTTCGAGTCGGCGTTGCGCAGGTCGACGATGCGCATCAGGGCGTCGCGCTTGTGCTGCTCGGCGTCGGTCGCGCGCTCGAACCGCTCGAGGACGACGGCGTCGACGCGCGAGGGCGCGCCGCCCTCGCTGTCCGAGAGCGTCGCGCGCAGGGCCGACGTGGCCGGGAGGACGGTCGACAGCTGCTCGGCGGTTGCGGCGTCGAGGCCAAAGTTGAACAGCTTGGGCGTGTAGCGCTGCGGCGAGCCGTCGGCGGTGCTCGTGCTCGAGCTCGAGCTGCTGCTCTGGCCCTGCTCGTTGAGGATGGCGCCCGGCGACGAGACGGAGGACGAGGTGTCGACCTGGACGACGTCGCCCCAGACGTCGTCGCGGCGGAGGAGGATCTGGTTGAGGAGCGACTTGTTCCACAGGTCGTCGTTGCCCTTTGCGTGGCCGTAGACCGGGTCTGGGCGGGCCTGGTCGTGCTGGCGGACGAGCTGGACCTTCTTCTCGAGGTTGGCCTTGCGGACGAGGCGCGTCTTGCGGCGGGCCTTTGACTCTTGTGCGGGTGCCGAGGACGAGAAGGGGCGAGAGTGGGAGGGCTGGGTGGACGGTGTGGGTGCTGGCGAGGCGAGGTGGGCCGTGGCCCGAGAAGTCGAGGCGATGAGCGGAGCTGGTTGGTGAGGAGGACGAGGAGCGGCGGTCAGCTTGCGGGACTCGCGGGTGCAGCGCTGTGTGCGTGGAGTGGGGACGCACCTCTTGCGGACTGGACTGCAGCTCGGGACAGCATGGCTAGCAGGGGTGGAGCGGGACGATGAGCTCGTCGCTGCTGCTCTCGCCTCGTCCTCCTCCCTCACCAGCATCAGCTGCTGCAGTCCTATCGCTCTATCTGGGCCTCGCCAAGCTCGCGCAACCTGCTGCACATCGGCGCAAGCGCCAGGTCACCTCGAGGCCCGCCTCCTCGCCCATCTCAGCCTCGCCGCCCCGCCTCCTCCCTCTCTCGACACGGCACGCCATCCGCTCGACTCCGGCACGCCTTCGACCCAGTACAGCTTAGCGCCACCAGCAGCCCCCTGCCAGCACACCGGCCGCGATCAATCGCACCGCGGCCTTGTCGCTCGAGCAGGCAACTCGGCGGCCCATCCACCTTGGCTCCAGGCGGCCGTCCAACCCCCCTTTTCGCTCATTCGCTTCTCGCTCGAGCAAGGCGTCGCTCGCCTGCCGCTTCGAGCCCGACGCTCGCCGCGGATCCATCTTCGCGCGCCCCGTCCCGCCCGCTCTCGCTGCTCGACAAGCCGTGGGGCGCCGACTCGTCGAGCGCTCGGCGGCGCGTGGACCCGCCCTCGCTTGCCCGACTTGGGTCCGCTGCACCGTCGACCCGGGTCAGACCTCGGGTCGGTCAATCTTCTTCGAGGGCTCTGCACCCCCGATTCTGCTTCCGAGCCACACGGCTCTTCGCTCGCCCCCCCTCGTGCTCGCGCTTCCTTCTCGTCGCCCTCCTCCCTCCCTCCCCCTCACCGTCGCACGCCGCTCCTCGCCTCGAGCCGCTCGCCGTCGCACGTCCAGTCGTCGCGCTCCTCGGCTTGTCGACCAACCTCGGCTTTTGACATCTCGCGCCCGCGCACCGGAAACTCCGTCGACCCGCCTTCCTCCCTCTTTCCCTCGTCCTCTCTCTCTCTTTTCCTCGCCGCACCGACAAGATGCTCCACCGCATCCACTGCCTCCTCGTCCTCGCCGCGCTCGCCCTCCTCGCCGCCCCCGCCGCACGCGCCTCGCCCACCGCGCTCGACCTCGCGCCCTCGAACGCGACCCAGGCCGCGCCCGCACCGGCGTTCCAGCTCAACCTCGCGCAGCGCATCTCGACGAGGGTCAAGCAGCTGCGCGAGCGGCGCAGCCCGACCAAGACGAGCCGGATCGGGCTCGCCGGCGTGCGCAAGCGCACTTTCTCGGACGAGCTCCTCGACCTGATCAAGGGTGCGTGCTCCTCTCCTTCTCCTTCTCACGCACGCACTGAGCGATCAACTCGCTGACGCCGACTCGGACGCGCTCGCAGGCGTCTCGAACGCGTTCGCCGCCTCGTCCTCGTCCTCCGCGTCCGCCTCGCCGCGCCCCTCGCACGCCCTCGCCGCCGGCTCGGGGGGCAAGCCCTCGCCCTCGCCCGCGTGGGCCTCGCACGCCGCCCTCCAGCGCCGCAATAACGGCCCCTCGGCCACGTACCCGACCGCGACCGCGGGCGCCAAGCCCGGCGCGAGCCAGGCCGCGCACGCGCACGGGCCCGGCGCGAGCCAGGCCGCGCACAGCACCAAGCCCAAGCCGGGCGCGTCGCAGGCTGCGCACGCGCACAAGCCGGGCGCGAGCCAGGCCGCCGCGGGCGCCTCTCAGGCCGCCTCGGCGTCGGCGGCGCACAGCGCGCCATCGCACGGCGCGAGCCAGCTCGCCCAGCCGCAGCCGCAGCCGTCGGCGCTGTACGACGCGCGCGGCAAGGCCGAGAAGGTGTGGGACTATGTCAAGCGCGCGATCCGCGAGGAGCCGTGGGAGACGCTCGACTCGAGGCTCTTGTGCCCGGTCGGCGAGCAGGCTTGCCCCATGTGCGTCGCTCGCGCGCTCTCTCTCTCTCCTTCCTTCTCGTCCCAGAGCGAATCGTACAGGTCTCTGACTCGTCCTGGTGCTTCTTCGTCGCAGCTTCCCTCGGATGGGCACGTGCGTCGCGCTCTCCTTCTCTTGAGCTCGACCGAGCGCGCCCAAGGAGCTGACGCTCTTTTCCTCGTCCGCAGGTACGAGTGCCTCGACACGCGCTCCGAGCTCGAGTCGTGCGGCGGCTGCAGTGCGTCCCTTCTCGCTCTCTCCTCCCCTCGCGCTCTCCCCCAACCTGACCTTCCCAAACCGCCCTCGCTCCTCCTCTCGCCCGCGCGCAGCCTCCAAGGGCCTCGGCGAGGACTGCACGTCGATCCGCGGCGCCCAGGGCGTCACGTGCGAGGGCGGCGCGTGCCACGTCTACACGTGCCAGGTCGGGTGGCAGCTCGACGCTGGGTTCCGCCGCGAGAAGGGCGGCAAGGGCCGCTGCCGCAAGGTGCGCGCGGCGGCGCCGGCGGCGCAGCACGAGGTGCAGGAGGTCGTCCTCGGCGCGCAGGGCCTCGAGAAGCGCGACGAGGGCGTGTCGGCGGCGGCCGTCGAGGCGCAGTGACCTCCTCGAGCGCTCGAGCCCCTCTCGCTCTCCTCTCCCTCCTTTCCTTTCCTCTTCTTCTTTCTTCATCTGTGCCCCTTCTGCAGTGCCCCAGACCTCATGTAGCGCTCGCCTCGGCAGCAGAACCCCCACAGACACTCGAGCGAAAAGGAGCCGACGCGCCGACGACCTCCTCGCCGACGCCGACCGGCTCTCTCCCTCCTTCGCCCTTTCGCTTCCCTCTCCCCTTACTCGCCTTTCGATCTCCCAGCTTGTATAGATAGACCTTCCTTTCGTCCTGCCTTCGCCCTTTTCTTCGGTATTCGCGCTCCTTGAGCATTCCTTTTCGGCTCGCTTTCGCGGCGGCCGGTCGAGCGCAATGGACAGTCTCTCGATGCGCTCTCACTCAGCTATCCTCGCAAACTCTCGAGAGCGCACGATGAGAGGGAGAAGGATAACAGCGAGGGAGCGCCGACGAGTCGGCGTTGCTCAGCTACAGCGACGCTCCTCCTCCTCCTCGAACAGCTACGGCTACACGCGCGCCCGCCCCGCTCACTTGGCGCCGCCCTTCTTCTTCTTCTGCGACACCTTGACGTTCCACTCGCTCACCTTGGGCGCCGGCGTCGCAGCGAGCACGGCCGCCATGCTCGACGGCTTGCCCGCCGTGCGCACGGTCCCCTTGGCAAAGATGCTCGGGTATCGCACCGCGACGTCGTTCTTGCGGCGCGTCGTAAAGTCGGTCGCGAACCGGCGCCCGTCGAGCGTCGACGAGTTGGCGTACACCGAGTCCGAGATGATCTCGAGGACGTCGGCCGACGCCTCGAGCGGGAACGAGAGGAGCATCTGGATGAACTCGTCGACTGCGAGCGGGCGAGAGAGAGTGCACGAGTCAGTGATCGTGCTCGAGGAGGAGGGCGAGAGCGGATGAAGAGAAAGAGAGGCGACGCACGAGGCACGTTCAGGCCCTTGAGCGCCTGCTTGGTCCACGACAGGAACTCGGGCGACGGCGGCGGCGGGTTCTCCATGTCGTACACGGTCGTCGCCGACGACGAGCCGTTGACGTTGACGCTGCGCGGCGCCGACGTCGACGAGCGCGCCGGGACGGCGGCCGTGATGACCGACGAGGCGGCCGGGCGAGCGGCGGCGGCGGCGGGCGCAGGGCTCGCGGCGGGCTTGGCGGGGAGGCCGGTCGAGGCGGCGACGCGAGCAGCGGTCGAGCTCGTCGCCGTCGAGGGGAGCCCGGGGACCACCGGCTTGGCGCCCGGCGCGGCGGGGCGACCGACGACGGCGGGCTTGACGGCGACGGTCGTCCAGGCGCCGCCGACCTGCGGCGCGGCCTGCTGCGCCGTGCCGGCGTAGCCCTTGCCGACGGCGGGCTGGCCGGCCTGCTGCTGGGCGGCGAGCTGCGCCTTTTTGCGCTTCTCCTCCTCCTCCTGGATCTCCTTGAGCGTCTTCTGCTGCGCCTTGGCGGCCGCGACGGGGCTCGCCGCGGCGGCCGGCTTGACCCAAGGGGCAGCGCCGCCGGCGGGAGCCTTGGGCGCAGGGACCTGGGCCGGGCCGGCGGCCCAGCTCGCCGACGAGGGGAGCGTCTCGGCGGCCGCCTGCGCCTCGAGCGCCGCCGCACGCTGCGCCGCCTGGATGTTGGCCTGCGCCGCCTGGACGCGCGCGGCCTCCTTGCGCTTGGCGGCCTCGCGCGCCTCGGCCTCCTGGATCTCGCGCAGGGACGGCGAGGGTGCGGCCGGCGCAACGGCGGCGACCTTCTTTTCCTCCTTGGCCCAGGGCGCCGCCGCGCCGGCCCTCGACGACGCCGACGGGGCGGGCGAGGGCGAGGGCGACGGCTCGGCTGCCTGCGCGGCCGGAGCGGGAGCGGCCTTGGCCTGGGCGACAGGCGAGGCGGCCTTGGTGGCGGCCGGCTTGGGCGTCTCGACGGGCGCAGGGGCCGGCTTGGCCTCCTCGACGGCGGGAGCCGACGCAGGGACGATCGGGATGGGCGGCGCGAGCTCCGCAACGCGAGGCGGCTCCTGCTGCTCGACCGCCGGGGCCTGCTGCGGCTGCTGGACCGAACCCCACGGCGACTGCGGCTGCTGCGGCGCCTGCTGCTGCTGCTGCTGCTGCTGCTGCTGCTGCTGCTGCTGCTGCTGCTGCTGCTGAGCGGGCTGGGCGAAGGGCGACTGGACCTGGGCCGGGCGGCCGATGGGCGACGGCGCGCCGGCGCCGGGCGCCTGGGCGAACTGGGCGAGCGGCGACGACATGGCGGCCTGGTTGCCCGTCAGCGACGCCCAGGGCTGCTGCGGCTGCTGCATGTGCTGCTGCTGCTGCTGAGGGAGCTGCTGCTGGAGCCACGAGCCCGGCGAGGCGGACCCGGCGCCCGGCGCGAGCTGGCTCGGGTCGAAGAACGGCGACGACGGGAGCGACGGGCGGCCGAACATGTCGTGCCCGAGGCCCTGCTGGCCGAACGGCTGCTGCTGCGGCTGGCCGAGCTGCTGGCCCTGCTGCTGCTGGGCGAGCTGACGCAGGAGGTCCATGGGCGACTGGAGCGGCGCACCCGGCGACGCGAGCGGCTGCTGCTGCTGGAACAGGTGCTGCTGCTGCGGCTGCTGACCGAGACCGGCGCCGCCGAGACCGTTCCATGACGGCGCGCCGCCGGCCGAGGGGAGGGGAGCGCCCCAGGGGTCGAGCGACGAGGGCGCCTGGCCGAACGCCGACTGCGGGAGCGTCTGCGGCTCGGGCGCAGGGCTCGGCGCGGCGCTGCCGAACGCCTCGTACAGCGACGAGCCGGGCGCGGCGCCGCCGAAGCGGCCCTGCGCGACGGCGGCCGTGAGCTGCTCGAGGGGCGTCTGCGCGCGCGCGCTCGACGTGCCCCAGCTCGACGCGCCCTGCGGCGTGCCCGGCGCGCTCGAGAAGGCCGAGGCCGGGGCCGACGGCTTGGGCGCGAGGAACGGCTTCTCCGAGTCGCCCGTGCGGCGCACGAGGTTCTCGAGCGACTCGAAGTCGGACTCGGTCGTGCGCTTGACGCGCAGGTCGGGCGTGAAGAACTGCTGGCGGTACCAGTCGTGCATGGTCGACGCCGAGAAGGGGCCCTGGACCTGGCCCGACGGGTCGCGGTACTGCCACATGACCTCGGCGGGCGGGAAGGCGCCGAGACCCGGCGGCGGCGCCGCACGAGACGGCGTGGCGGCGCCAGACGGGGCCGACGGCTTGGCGAGGAGCACGTCGTCGGACGGGTCATCGAGGGCGAGCGAGCCGAGCACGCTCGCGGCGAGGTCGGGCTCGTTCGAGAGCGCCTCGCCGTTCAGGGCGGCCGAGCCCGTCGGCGGCGTGTTGTCGTTGCCCTCCTCCCACGAGTCGGGGACGGCGCCGTTGTCGCCGAGCGAGGACGCCCTCGACTCGTCGTCGGGGAGAGGGAAGCGGCGAGAGCCAAAGGCCGAGGTGCGCTGCTGCAGATCGGGAAGAGGGGCACAAGTCAGCGCTCGAGCCTCCCGACGCTCGTCAACAAGTTTTGGGAGAGCTCCACGCACCTTCTCAGCTTCCTCGGCCTCCTGTGCGGTGCGCCTCCAGCGTCCACCCTGCCACACGCCGTCCTTCTTCTCGCCCAACGCGCCCGTGCCCGCCGCCGGCTCGTCTTTCTTCTTGGCCGGCGTCGCGACCGAGCCGAGGATGCCGCCGAGGACGCCGCCCGTGATGCCGAGCGGCGGCGGGCCCGCCGAGCGCTCGCGCGTGCGGCGGTCGCGCCCGGCGGCGAGAATGTCCTTCTCGATGCTGGGCGAGCGCAGCGACGGCGAGCCGAGGCCGCGGTCGCGGTCGCGCGGGAGCGTGCCGAGCGACGACAGGTCGAGCGTGGCCGACGCGCCGTTCGAGGTGGCGCCTGCGGCCGAGAGGGACGAGTCGGTGCGGTTGAGGCGCGACGGGCGGACGTTGGGCGGGTGGATCGAGGTCGAGAAGAGCTGCGAGACGAGGCGACGTCAGCTATCACTCATCGTTACAACGTTAAGCCCAGAGCTGGGCCCATCGGCTCGGCTGCGCACAAACGGAAGGAAGACGCCGACGCACCTCCTTCTCGCCCTCGCGGTAATCCTGCAGGAGCCACGGCTTGTGGCTCGAGCCGCTCGAGCCCAACAGGTCCCTCGTCGCCGTCTCGTGCGAGGCGAGCTCGATCGGGCGCCGTTTGGCCTTGTCCTCGTCGTACAGGCTCAGGAGGAGCTCGCGCGAGTAGACGAACGGCTTGCCCGCAACGCCGCTCTCGCCGTCTGCGCCGTCTGCGCCGTTGGCCGAGGCGCCGGGCGAGACGATGGCCGAGAACGAGCGCGCCGCCTGCGCTTGCTGCTGCGGCTGATGCGGCTGCTGCTGCTGCTGATGCGGGGCCTGGTCGTGCCCGTGCGAGGTGCCGTTGGTGCCGTTCTGGAGGAAGCTGTCGCGCTCGGCGCCGGGCGAGAAGGCACCGAGGGAGGGCTGGGCGGGCGGCACGACCGGGCTCGGGCCGCCGTGCGCCGAGGAAGGAGGGTGGGCCGCGGGCGAGGAAGAGTTGGCGGCCGAGGCGGCGGCGTCTCTGAACGAGCCGGACGTGCCGTTGCCGCGGCGGGACGGCCGAGTCGGGGCAGCAAAGCTGAAGGCGGATCCGGGACCTCCAAACGACATGGTGCGGTGCGGTAGAGGGGGTTTGGCGTGCGAGGGAGGAGAGCGAGGCGGCGAGGGGAAAGCTTGACCTTGGAGCAAGGGCGCGCCTGCGGGGTGCACAGGGGTCAGCTGTGCGTCTACGAGGCTCGTCTGCAGGGTCGCAGGGCCGACTCACGCGCTGGAGGGCTGATGGAGCGAGAGCAAGCTGGTTCCCGCGTCCCAGCTCCTTCTCCTCCCGCCCGTCCTCACGTGCGACAGCTTTTTCCGCCGCTCTTCAGGTCAGAGCGAGTCGCTACGCAGCTCGACAGTGCGCTCTGATCACAAGCACCGCAGAAGAAGCTGGCGCGACCGAGGACAAAGCGCCATTTTCGCGGCGAGACGGCTTCCTCGCTCTCGCAGGCTTTCACAGCTCGGCGCGCACGCTCTGAGAGACGCACAAGATGCGGAATGTGATAGTTGCGACGGTACAAGGAGCGCGGGCTGCCCCGATACACTCTACCCTTCGCGCCCGCCGTGTGCTCCTGCTGCGCGTCCTTGACATCGCGCTCGTCTCCCGTCCGACGCCGAGCGCGACTCACGCCTCGAACTCCTCGTCCTCGCCGGCCTCCGGGTCGTCCGACAGGTCCTCGTCACCGTCGAGCGACTCGTCGTCCTCGTCAAAGTCGTCGTCGTCCTCGGCCTCGAGGTCCAGGAGCGACGCGACGCCGTTGCGCTGCGAGCGGGAGAGGGCGAGGGCGTCAGGGCATGCTCGTCGCCAACAGGGAGACGATGCTCGGCAAGAAAGCTCGAGAGGGTGGAGAGCTGGAGAGAGAGAGAGAGGAAGGCGGGACGGACCTTGTGCCGAGGCACCTTCGAGCCCTCACCGTCCTCCTCGTCGTCGTCAAAGTCCGAGTCGACATCGTCATCGTCGATCTCGCCGAACCCGTCCGAGTCGCCGCTCTCGTCGTCGTCGTCGCCTCCCGGCCCGAGCACGACGTCCTCGACGTCGCCCTCGCTGTCCTCGTCGCCCTCGAGCCCCTCGCCGAGCTGCTCGTCCTCGTCGTCCGTGCTCTCGCCCTCGACGTACCGCCGGCCCGTGGGCGCCGCCTTGATCGCCTTTGCGCCGCTGCGCGCCGTCTGGGCCCGCGCGCGGTCCTGCCGCAGGTCGATCTGGCTCATGACGAGCTCGAGGCGGCCCTGGAGCGCGAGGAGCGGCTGCTGCAGCGCAAGGCGCTGCGTCAGGCTCGCGTGCAGCGCCGCGAGCCGCGACACGAGCGACGGCACCGTGACGAGGAAGCCGACGTGGACGACGAGCGTCTCGCGCAGCCAGCCGACGAGGGCGCGTGCGCGCTTGGGCGACGCGAGGCCCTCACGGCCCTTCTTCTGCTTGCCGAGGCGGTCGACGATGGCCTCGAGGAGCGACAGGACGAGGCCGCCCGACGGCAGGCGCTTGACGGTCGAGCGCACGAGGTTGTGGTTCGAGTGGGCGAGGCACGACTCGAGGAGCGGGCCGTCCTGCGAGTGGAGCGCCTGGACGAGCGTCGTCGTGAGCGTCGTCGCGGGCACCGCCGGGCCGACGGCGTCCTCGTCGTCGCTGCCGAGCTCGACGTCGTCGTCGTCGAGGTCCTCGGACCCGCTCGACTCGGACGCGACGTCCACGTCGTCGTCGAGACGAGCCGTCCTCGCCGCCTTGCGCCGCTCCTTCTTCTGCGAGACGTTGAGCGCCTTGAGGCGGTCGGCGAGCGTGGGCTCGGCCGCGTCGACGTCGAGCTCGCCGGCGTTGACCGCCTCCTCGTCGTCGTCGGACGCCGCAGCCGCATCAGGGGCAGCGGTCGCGGCGGCGGTCGACGACGTGTGCTCGCTGTAGCGCGACGGCTTGGGCTACAGCGGATGGCGAGGTAGTGCGGTGAGGGGAGGAGGCGGGAGGAGGGAGAGGGGACGACGAGGAGGAAGAGAGGCGGGAGGAGGTCAGCAAGGAGCGCGTCAAGGTGGAAGTCGCAGCCGAGAGGATGAAAAAGACGCACTGCACCCGCAGAATCCGCCGCGCCGTTGCCGACGAGGAGGCCGGCCGCGCTCCGTGCGAGCTCGACCTTGGAGACCCAGGCGCCATGCTCCTTGAAGGACTGCGAGCAGGACGAGCGCAGAGCGTCGTCAGTCCCTGATCGCTGCTTGGAAGGACGAGAGAAGCGAAAGGAGGACGCACAACGACCTCGAAGACCGGCTTGACGCCGCCTCGGCACAGGACAGCCTCGTCGCCCGCCCGGAACGCGACCTCGGCGACGCCCGCCTCGCTCCTGCCGCCCTGCGCCGGCGCCGTCACCTCGCACTGCACCTCGAGCGCGACGACGCCCGCGGCGTGCTTCTTGGCCTTCTTGCTCGGGCTTGCCGCGGGCGCGAACGAGAGCGGGAGCGCCGAGAGCGTCACGTTGCCCGTCGCCGAGTCGACGGCGGCGAGCGCCTGCGCGGCGCCGGCGAGGGGCGAGACGGTCGCCGACGCGACGCCGCTATCGGTGCCGAGGCGGGCGAGGAGGAGGCCGATGTGCGGCGACGAGGTCGGGGTCGACGTCGCGATCTGCCAGACCTGGACGAACCGGTCGGTCGGCGAGTACGAGATGAACGAGAGCTTGTCGACGGCGTCGGACGGCGAGTCGACCGCCGACGAGGACGCGCCGGCCCATCGCACGGAGCACGGCTCGACGTGGCCCGTGCAGCGACCCAGCTCGGTCGCCTTGAGGTCGCGCACCTTGCCCTCCTTCTTGGACGCCGCGCCGAGGTGGAGCGAGTAGACGTGGAGCGACAGGTGCGACAGGACGAGGTGGACGGTGCGCTTGCCGCCCTCGTCGGCGGCCGGCTCGTACCGCACGAGGAGGTCGTCCCACCTGGGCTCCTCGGCGAGGCCGCCGACCTTACCGACGAGCGCGCCCGACGCGACGTCCCACACGCGCACGGCGCCGTCCTGGTGCGCCGACCACAGGTGGCCGTCGGCGCTGGCGGAGGGCGAGACGGGGAGGGCGAGGGCGGTCACGGGCGAGGACGAGGTCGGGTGGGAGAGGGTGCGCGACGCCGTGCCGAGCGGGTGCCACAGGAGGACGGCGCCGCTCTCGAGGCCGAGGGCGAGCATCAACTGGGGCTTGAGCGCCGACGACGACGGCTTGGCGGGCGAGTCGGCCGCCGCTCCACCGTCGCTCTTCCTCCGCTTCTTGCCGCGCTTGCCGTCGGCCGCCGCGGCGCCATCCGCCTGGCCGTCGTGCGCCGACGATGCGGGCGGGACCCAGCACCACGCGAGCGACTTGACGCGGGGCTCGTCGGCCTCGTCGTCGACGTCGGGGTTGGCGTTGCTCGCCCAGCGCGAGACGCACTTGCCGTCGAGGTCGTACACGCGGAGGGTGTGGGCGTCCGGGGCAGCGTGCAGGTGGGCGTAGTAGCTCGGGCCGGCTGCTGCGGTGCTCGGCGAGAAGGCGGTGAGGATGGTTGCGACCGCGGCCGGGTTGATGGCGGTCGTGCGCGGCGCCGTGGCGGGCTTGGACTTCTTGCCCATGGCTGTCGAGTGGCGAGGCGTGCGGTGTCGGGCTGGCAAGGCTCGCAGACAGGCAGCAGGTGCCGGTGTCGGTGTCGAGAGGCGAGAGCTCTCGCTCGCTCTCCGCCGCCTGAGCTGGCTCCAAGCTCGACCCCATCGCCGCGGACTTTGGCCTCGCTTTCCTGCTCGCTCTCTAGCTGGATCGCAGCGCGCATGAGATGCGACAGCAGTCCACAACATTGCAGCAGAGAGAGAGAGACAAGTGCGCCCCGCCCGCTCACTCCTTCATCTCGACGTCGGCAGCTCCCTCCGCCTCGACCGCAGCAGGCGGCCCGCGCGCGTCGTCCTCGCCCGGCCCCGCCTCGGTCGTCAAGCGCGCCGCACTCGTCCCCTGCACGGGCATCTCGCCCGCCTCGCGCATGTCGGCGTCGCCCTCCTGCGCTGCGGCCGCCTCGGCGTCCGCCGCCGCCAACCCGCTCGCGCCGCCGTTGGTCGCGCTCGTCGCCTTGAGCGGCGGCAGGAGCTCCTCGGTGCCGCAGGTGACATTGGCCGGCAAGGGTGCAACGGCGGTGGCGACTGGTGCGTCGACGGGCGCGGCTGCGGACGCCGAGCTCTCCTCGGACGGGATCGAGGTCGGCGCGGGGGCGGCGGTGGTAGCTGCGGGTGCGGGCGACTTGGACCTCGCGGTCGCCGAGGCGACCTTGCGCGACGCCGAGCCGCCGCGGTGCGACTGCCGGTCCCGGCGGTTGCCCTCGCCCTCGTCCTCCGAGTCGGAGAACTCGTCGTCGCGCTGGATCCGTCGGTCGACCTCGGCCTCTGCGAGAGCGGGAAGAGGAGAAGTCAGGTCAGCTCGGCACGAGCAAGAGACGTGCAAGGGGCAGAGAGGGAGGGAGGGACGCACGGTGCCGCCGGACGTTGGGATCCCGCTCGTCCTCCTCGACGTCGTCGTCCTCGTCCATGGCCGTCCTCGGAATCGCTGCGAGCAAGGAGACAGCTCTGAGTCAGCATGCCTTCTCGCTGACGAGGAGAGCAGCCAAAGCGAGCGCATCGTCCGACTCACGCTGCGTCTGCACGCTCGGCGCGGCGCCGCCGGCCGTCTGCCGCAGGTTCTCGAACACCTGCGCCTTGATCTTGTCGAGGTACTCGGGCGTGTTCATGTCCTCGGTGTTGCTCTGCGGCACGTCGAGGCGGTACGTCGGGCCGAAGTACTCGTAGTACTCGTTCATCGGGATGTCTGGGTGCGGCGGCCCGAGCGTCAGCTGCTGCAGGAGCGAGAGCCTGGGAGCGCATCCCAGAGACAGAAAGAGAGACGAGCGACGCACTGGTGCCGAGCTCCATGCCTGCAGCGAGGCCCGTCTCGAACGCCCAGGTCCGTGCGACGTTGCGGATCGTGTAGCCGCCGCCGCCGAGGATGAGGAGCGGCAGGCCGAACGACTTGATGAACTGGACGCAGTTGGCGTGACCTGCGTGCGGGAGAGGAGCGGCGGGATCAGGACGGGCGCACAGGGGGAGAGAGGAGCTGGGGGAAGGGAGAGCCGACGCACCGCGCATCGAGAGGTTGAGGGTGCCGAGGCGGTCGCCCGACAGCGAGTCGCCGCCGCACTGCAGCACGACCGCAGACGGCTGGTACCATTCCATGATCTGCGAGATGACCTGTCGACGGCGAGAGCATGAGAGGAGGGTCAGCTCGAGGTGCAGCTGCGGTGCCGGTGCGAGAGCAGGCCGAGCGGGACGCACCGGCTCAAACACGCTGCGGTAGTTGTCGTCGTTGATGCCGTCGCGCAGCGGCACGTTGACCGAGTAGTTGCGGCCCTTGTTGTAGCCGATGTCCTTGAGGTCGCCCGTCCCGGGGAAGAACTCGCCGTACTTGTGGAACGAGCACGTCATGACGCGGTCGGTCGTGTAGAAGGCCTCCTCGACGCCGTCGCCGTGGTGCACGTCGATGTCGACGTACAGGACGCGAGGGTGGTACCGCAGGAGCTCGAGGATGCCGAGGACGATGTCTGCGCGCGCGCGCGAGGTTGGGTCAGCTACGGCGCACGGCAGGGAGCAGTACAAGGTCGAGCTCGACGCACCGTTGATGTAGCAGAAGCCGCTCGCCTCGGCCTTCTTGGCGTGATGCAGGCCGCCCGCCCAGTTGATCGCGATGTCGCACTTGTCGCGCGAGAGCCGAGCCGCACCCTCTGCGGGCGCATAACGTAGAAGTGGGTCAGCGCAAGTTTCCTGCAGCGCCAAGAGAGGAGGAGAAAGAGGAAGGGGCGCACCCATGGAGCCGCCCGCCGAGATCGAGCAGTACTCGAACAGGCCGTCGAAGACCGGGCAGTCGTCGGCGACGTTGACTGCGAGCAGGTCCCAGCGTCAGCTGGCCGTCTCGACAAGGGCGAGAATGTACAGAGAGGGAGGGGACGTACACCTGCTCATCTCCCTCGCGAGCCCTGCGACCTTGGACCCCCCGCTCCCCTCGGCCGCCGCCTCGACCAAGTCGGGCGTGACGCGCCCGAGAAAGTCAACGTACTCGTCCGTGTGGAACTGCGCCATCTCCTTGCGCGTGGCGGGTTTTGCGCGCTGCGTGCGAGGGTCGGCGAGCTGGGTTAGTTCAAGTCGGGCGCGAGGAGAGGCGCAGGGAGGGAGAGAGCGGGCGACGTACGAAGATCTCCATCTTCTTGTACAAGCCGTAGTTCATAACGAGCGAGTGCGTCATGCGGATGCGGTGCGGCTTCATCGGGTGCGACGGGCCGTAGTCTGCGCGAGTGCCGAGGAGGACGGGGAGAGGAGGGGGAGGACGAGCGGCGGCCGTCAGCAGGTACAGGGCAGCGTGGCGGCTGACAGGAGGACGCACGGTAGTTTCCGATGTCTGCGAGCAGCAAGGCACAGTCAGTGAGGGAGCGCAAGCGTTTCATCGCGGCACCTCCCCTCGCGCACGAGGAGACGAGCCGGCCGGACGCAGTCAGACCCCTCTGGGGGCAGAGAGAGGGACGCACCCGAGTCGAAGAAGTAGCACGTCCGCTTCTTGGTCTCGCCGGCGATCGGCGACATGATGCCCGCCATCTTGTCGAGCAGCTCTGTCGAAGTCGGGGCGGGGGGAGGGCGAGGGCGGTGCGACTGGGTCGTGGGCGTTTGGCGGCGCTGTCGAAGAGGTCCTGGAGGGCTGTGCGACTGGTGTAGCTCGCCGTTAGAGCAGAAGCAGCCGAGGTCGAGTTGTGGAGGACGGAGAGGACGAGTGCCAGCTCCGGCGCCGTCCAGCTGCGCTCTCTCGCGCGGCGGCACGCCTCCTAGTCGTCCCTGGCTGGCTCGAGACGCTCGTCACAGTGCCTGGTCCAGCTCGACGAAGAGAACCGAGCAAAGGAGCGAGACGCTGCTCTCGAGAGGCGCTCGCAGTGGTGCTCGAACAGGGCTCTCGAGGTGATGCGCTCGACGGTGTGAGCTGGATGCGGCAGAATGCGGTTTCTAATCGTTACGGTCGTGACAGAGATGCTGGGAGGGACGAAGTACAACAAGGCCGAGGAGAGAACACACTCGGCGGCCGACGAGACCTGCTCGTGCGCTCAGAGCATGTCGACGCAGTCCGAGCCGTCGTCGCTGGGCTCGTACCCGCCCGAGCAGGCGTGCACGACGCAGGCGCCCTTGCGGCAGCTCGTCGCGAGCGCGTTCGGGATCGCCGAGCAGTCGCGGCCGCCGAGGCCGAGGCACCCGCCGCACTCGGTGTCCTCGAACGACGTGTAGACGCACTCGAAGCCGCCGATGCCGGACGGGCAAGCCTGCGCGCCGTCCGGGCAGCGCGAGGCGGCCGACTGGCGGCGGGCGGCCTTGCGCGCCGACTCGATCGAGAGGAGCTTGGCCGTCGTCGCGACGCAGCGGTGGGTCGAGAGGTTGCAGCTCAGGCCTGTGGGAGGGAGATGGGGAGTCAGCGTGTGCGCTATGAGTGAGGCAAGCAGTCGAGGGACAAGAGAGGGACGCACCGTCGCCGCACGCCTCGGTCGCGCCGCACGCCGCACCCTTGCCGCCGCACACGCCCGACGGGCTGCAGAACAGGCCGTGGTCGACGCCCGACGCCTCGTCGAAGAAGTCGCCGCACGTCTTGAACGGGTTGTCGAACGAGCACGCCGCGCCAAAGTTGGGCGAGTCGTCCTGGACCGGGTCGAGCGCGTCCTCGGCCGGGTACCAGCCCATCGAGGGCGCCATCTTGGCCGACGAGGGGGCGGCCGGGTCGACGACGCGGACGACGACCGACGGGTTGGCGCCGCGAGACGGCCTCGAGGCCTGGAGGCGGTCGGGGCGACCCTGGCGCGCGGCGTGGGCGGGTGAGTCGAAGCGGAGCTGCGAGGGCCCGCTCGACTGGGCGTAGGCGAGGGCCGGGACGAGGAAGGCGAGGACCGAGGCGGTGCGCATGTTGATGAGGTTGGGCGACGAGGAAGAGGGAGGTGTTGAGTGATGCGAGGTGGGCGGGCGTCCGGATCGGGTCGAGGCGGCGGCTGGAGGGAGAGAGGCCTGGGGCGACGAGTAGTGAGAGGAGGTAGGAGGGAGAAGGTGCGAGCCGTGTCGACGCAAGTCGTCCAGAGCGAAGGACGCAACGGTCGAGCGGAGCGAAGGAATGCAAACGCGGCGGCCGTTGTGTGGAGGAGCGCGCGCGACGGCGACGCGACGAGCTCGCGAGGAGGGCCAGGCGGCGCCGAGCTGAACGGCCGGCCAGGGGGGTGACGGCCCTTTGTTGCGCTCGCGTGCAGCTGCCTGCACTCGCTCGACCCTGCTCGAGCACCCGCAGCTCCCTGCACAGGCTCTGCCGCCCTGCGTCGACCGCCCTCTCGACCTGGCTCGCAGCCATCGCCTTCGCCCGCTCGCCCTCCCGGCCGCTGTGGTGGACTCGCGCGAGCAGACGCAGCGGGTGCGTTGGAACGGCCTCGAACCCCGAGCAGCAGTGCACGAGCCGAGGTCGTCGTGAGCGCTAGGTCGACGAGGAGGACTGATGAAGTTCGCGCTCCTCCTTCTCCTCCTCGTCCAACAGCTCCCGCCAGACCTCCACGGTCGCGAGCTACGATCTCTCAGCCGGCCCAAAGCCCCGCTGCGCTCGCGACTGCGCCCTGCTGGGCCTCTCCCGCCGCCGTCACCTCCCCACCTCCTCCCTCGTCAGCCGACTCGTCCGCCCTCGACCTGCGCCCCACTGCGCCGGCCGACATCGATCCGACAAGGCCACCAAGACGCTCGACCAGGGCGCACCGCCTGACCGCCAACCGCCTCGACCCCGACCGACCCTCTCCATTCCTGTCGGCCGCCCCTGCCGCCCCTCGTTCAAGAGCTCGTCTCGCCGCTCCCGCAATCAGCTACCGACGCTGCCGCTCTATGCGATCGGCCTAGCTGTCGGTGCAGCTGGAGCGAGCGTCGCAAAGTGGCTGCCGCCCGGGGCAAGCGCTCGCGCCGCGCGCCTTCCCAACCCGGCGGCGGGCTGGCAGTCTCGGATCCTGCTCGAGAGTCGCGGCCGACGCTTGCTCCGCTCAAGGGTTTGGAGCTGCACGGCCTTGCGTGCATGCCCTCGGTCCAGCCACGCTCAGAGCTGGGCCCCCACATGAATCTTGCGCCGCTCGCTGCTCGACTGGCAGCTCGTCGTCGTCCTCCTCTTCCCTCTCGCTCTCCATCCCTCGCTCGCTGTGCTTCTCCGACTCTCTACGTTCATTACCAACCCACGCATCGACATGCTCAACAGGAAGGCTCGCGTCCTTTGTCTCCACGGCTTCGCTCAAAACAGCCGCGTCCTCGGTGCGTCCTCCTCCTCGTCCTCCTCTTTAACGCCTGCGCACCAAGCTGACTTTAGTGCACGCTGCAGCGGCCAAGCTCGCTCAAGCCGAGCGCATCTTTGACGGGCACGTCGAGCTCGTCTACGTCGATGCGGTGCGTCCTCCTCGGCCGGCAGCTCTCGCTCTCGTCCGTCCACTCGAGCTGACCCTCCTTGATTTGCGCACAGCCCAACATCCTCCTCAAGCCGACCATGGCCTACGACAACAGCCCGGACGAGCCGTACGCGCCCAAGGACGAGCCGCGCTCGTGGTGGCACGCCTTGTCGAACGACGGCTTCGAGGACCCTCGAGAGGTGCGTCCTCTCTCCCTCGTCTGCCTCGAGCGCTCGAGCTAACGCCTCTCCCTCCAGCTCGACCGCACCTTGTACTACCTGCGCACCGTGCTCGAGACGCAGGGGCCGTTCGACGGCGTGTGGGGCTTCAGCCAAGGCGCCGCGACGGCCGCCATCCTGTGCGCCCTCGTCGCCCGGCCATGGCTCCACCCGGCCTTCTCGTCCACCCCCTCACCCGGTGTCGCATGGCCGCCCGCGCCCTTCAAGTTCGCCGTCTTCTGCAGCGGGTACCTGCCGCTCGACCGTCGGTGCGAGTCGTGGTTTGACTCGCCCGTCAACACCCCGGCGCTGCACGTCCTCGGTCGCAGCGATGTCGTCGCGCCCAACGAGCGCACGCTCGCCAACGTGCCGCGGTTCTCCAACTCGCGCGTCGAGTGGCACGAGGGAGGGTGCGTCTCTGTCTCTCTCTCTCGACCTTCTCGTCCTCGCGCACGCACCGTGCGCACCAGGCTGACCCTCTCGCCCGCTCTCCCGCAGCCACTACATCCCGCGCAAGCCGCACTTTGCGCACATGTTCAAAGACTTCATCCTCAGCAAGACGTTCCCCGTCGAACAGCCGCCGCTCTTTCCGCTCTTCGCCCCCTCGTCCGGCGTCAGCCGCCTCGCCTCGCCCTTCGACTCGCCGCGCACGTCCAGCTCGCCGTTCCCAGCCGAGGACCCGCTCATGCGCTCGCCGGTGACGGTCATGCCACTGTCTCCAGCGCTGCGCTGAGCGCCGCGCCGTCGTCCTCTTCCTCCTCCTGGCGCCCGTCGAGGCTCTGTACCTGTCTCCTCGCCCTCGTTCGTCCTGTATCCCCACGTTCGTTCACCTGTATCCTTCTTAGCTTCTGTAGCGTCACGAAACACCTTCGTTCCCTCCCGTTTGGACCGTCTCACCGGCTCGCGCGAGCGCCCTGTGGCGCGAGGAGAGTCACTCGTCGCACCTCGCTCGAAGGGGCTCGCACTTTGCCGCACTGCCTTCGAGCGCAGATGCGCTACCGGTTACGCACGCTCGCCTGCCGTCAGGCTGCCGTCGAGAGATGACGCTCTCATCGCTCGAGGAGGCGGTGCTGACGGTTCTCTCGCTCGTCCACCTCACCTCGCCTCGCAAGATGCCCAGCGTCCTTTTTGTCTGCCTCGGGTGCGTCCATTCGCTCGCTCGAGCGGTCTGTGCGGTGCGCTCGAGAGGGCCAACGGTGTCGTGGGTGCGGGGTCGGCCAGGTCGCTCGCAACAGCGCTACGGCCCTCCACATCGCAGCGAGCGCACGGTCGAGTGCACACAGCTGACAAGTGCCTCAATCCGTCCACCTCGCATACGCTCCCTCGCCCCTCTCGACCTCGGATCCCTCGCCTCGACCCGACCCGCTCTCCCCGCTCAGCAACATCTGTCGCTCGCCTCTCGCCGAGGCCGTGTTCGCCGACTTGGCCAAGAAGCGCGGCTACGACATCGAGGTCGACTCGGCTGGGTGCGTTCCTCCTCCTCTTCCCTCTCCCCTTCTTCCTCTTCTCCTCCTCTGCTCCTTCTCCTGCGGAGCGCTGCTGACCCAGCCTCCCGACGCTCGCAGGACGGCCGGCTACCACGTCGGCGAGGAGCCCGACGAGCGATCCGTCGAGACGTGCAGGAAGCACGGCGTTCCGATCAACTCGCTGTGCCGGCAACTCGAGGTGCGTCGCCGCTGCTCCCCCTCTTCCTTCGCTCTCGCTCCTCGCTGACCGTCTCGCTCCCCGCCCGCAGAACAGTGACTTCACCTCGTTTGACTACATCGTCGGCATGGACTCGATGAACATGCGCAACATCGAGAAGGCCAAGCCCAGGAACTCGACGGCGAAGAGTGCGTCCCCTCCCGCTCTTCCTCCCTCTCTCTCTCGCTTTGCTATAGCTGACCCCTCGCTCTCCCTCCACGCCCGCAGTCGCGCTCTTCGGCGACTTTGGCGACGGCAAGCAGATCGCGGACCCGTACTACGGCGGGCCGGGCGGCTTCGAGAAGACGTACCAGCAGTGCGTGTCGTACTCGGAGGGCCTCTTGCGGGACATGGGCTTCGACGAGGGCAAGACGGACGGCAAGTTGTAGAGACGCTTGAGAATTAGACGTTAAGATTGCACATAGCTAAAGGGAGAGAAAGCGAGAGACGGGAAAGGCAAGGCGGGAAGAAGGAGGGAGGGAAGGAACGAGGTCTGCTGCTACACGACTGAGACGACGACGACGACGACGACCGCCTCACCGCCAGGCGTTGTCGTCAAAGTCGTACGAGTACGACCCGCCGCCGGTCGAGCGCGTCGGCAAGTCAAAGTGTGACGACGCCCGGGCCGCCGAGCCCGTCGTCGGCGAGCGGTACGGCTCGTCGCGGTCCCTGCGCCGGCGCGACGCCTTGCCCGACCCGCCTGCGGCGGCGAGAGGGACGTTCTCGTCGACGGCGACGACCGGCGGGCGGACCTTGAAGATACTCGAGAGCAGGGCGTCCTTGGCCGAAGCCGAGGGTCCGTGCCGCACCGACGACGACGACGACCCGCCGCGCTCGTCGCCCTGCCGGCGGCGCAGCTTGAGCTCCTCGTCGGCGCCGCCCCTGCGCGACTCCTTGCCGACCTTGGCCTTGCCGCTCGTGCGCCGCTCGCGCTCGTCGAGCGCCCGGCGCGACTCCTCGACGCGCTCGCCGACGCGCTCGGGGAGCGACGTCACCTTGTCGCGCCCGCTCAGGCCGCTCGAGCGCAGCTCGTCGGCGAGGCGCGCGTCGCCGAGCCCGGCGGCGAGGTTGGCCGCCTGCGCGAGCGTGAGCGTCTGCGCGCGGCGCGCCGAGTCGTCGCGCGGGCGGACGGGGACGGGGCGCACGACCTCGGGCTGCGGCATCGGGATGGGCGCGCGCGAGGTGCGCTGCGGCGAGAGGTGCGAAGGGTAAGAGGGCGGCGAGGGCGAGTCGCGGCGGGAAGGGTCGGTCGAGAAGAAGCGGGCCGTGCGCAGCTTGTCGGCGGGCGGGGCGTCGAAGCGCGAGGACTTGTGGCCTGCAAGAGAGGTCAAGAGGAGAGCGAGAGAGTCAGCTGCATCCTGCGCAGGCACACTTATAGAAAGAGAGAGCAGGACGCACCGCCGCCGCGCTTGGCCTTCTCAAACCCGACTTCCGTCTCGGACCCGCTGTCCCTCCCGCCGCGCCCAAGCAAGTCCACCGGAATGCGCTTCTCGCGCCTCTCGCGCTCGTACGACCGCTGCTCCTCCCTTTCGAGCCCGTCACGCCGCTCGCGCCCGTCCCGCTCGCGGCGCCTCTCGCCGCCCTTGGCGTCGTCGCGCTCGCGCACACGCTCGCGCTGCGTGCCCGAGCGCTCGTGCGCGTACTCGTGCGTGGCGAGGAGGCCCGTCAGCGCGTAGTACGCCGCCGGATCGTGCTCGAGCGCCTCCTGGACGGCGTCGAGGAGCCGGGTGAGGGCCGGCTTGCGCGGCTGCTCGGCCGGGCGAACGTCGTGGCGGCGCGAGTTGTGCCCGATGGCGTCGCGGTGACGGTCGTGGTGGGCGCCGCTGTCCTCGCGGCGGGCGCGCTCGGGGCGGCGGGCGCTGACGGGCTCGTGCGCGTGCTCGCGCTCGCGCTCCCGGCGGGCCGGCTCGTCGTAGTGGTCGCGCCGATCGGCGCCGCGCTCGTCCCTGCGGCGCTCCTCGCGCTTGTCCTCGCGGCGCCGGTCCTCGCGTTCGCGCTGCCGATCCTCGTCGCGCGGCGCACGGACCTGCTCGCGCTCGCGCTCCTGGTCCCGCTCACGGCGCCTCGCCTGCGCCCTGAGCGACTCGGTGCGGCTCAGGAAGGGCGCCGCGCTCGACACGACGGTGCGGCGCGGGAGGAACGGGGCGCGCGCGGCGGCGGCGGCGGCGGCGGCGGCGGGCTCCGAGGCGGACGAGTCGGCGTCGCTCAGGTTGGCGGCGTGCGAGCGAGCACGGCGCTCGCGCGAGGTGGAGGAGGGCTTGGCGGTGCGGTGCTGGTGGCGAGGAGGCTGCGGCGACGGCGAGCGCGAGCGGTGCTGGGTCGACGTGGCGGGCGACGTGCGCTGCGGCAGCGCCGGCGGGGCACGAGCGCCAGCCTGCTCGCCCGCGCTCGAGACGACCGTCCTCGTCGCGCGGCGCACCTCGATGTCGACGTCGAGCTCGACGTCGGACGGCAGCTCCATGATGATGGCGCCGCCCGGCCGAGGCGGGCTGCGCGGCCCGCTCATCGAGAAGTCGGACGAGAAGAAGGCCGACGTGCGCGGCGAGATGGCCGAGGGGAGGTTGGTGGACGCGGGCGAGGCGACGAATGCCTGCGTTTCGGGGAGGAAGGTCGTGATCTGGATGACGGGCTTGAGGGAATCGGTGCTGGTGGGCTTGAGCGCGACCTCGACGGCCTTGAGAGCTGGAGCGCCTGCGGGCTCGTCGTCGTCCCCATGGACGCTGGCCGACGGCGTGCTCGGCTGGGTGACGCTGATGACCTCGTTCTCGCCCATGGCGGTCGGGCGAGTGACGACGAAGGCGGGACGGGCGTTGGACGATTTGGCGAGCGTCGAGTCGCCGCTCTGCTTTGCAGCGTCGGAGTCCTGCAGGAGGTTGGCGAGTCAGCATCTAGGCTCGTCGTCGTAGGAGGAGTAGGAAGGGAGCGAGAGCGACGCACCTGCTTGTCCTCCTTGCCGGCGACGTTGCCCGAGACCGAGTCGAGCGACTTGGCGCCGCCAGTCTCGCCGCCGCCGCTCTCGCGCTCGTCGTCCGAGACCGGCAGCTTGGAGCGTGACCAGGTCGGCGAGGCGGGCGTCTTGAGCTCGCGGTTGCCGCCGTCGCCGGGCGGGACGTCGTCGGTGGGCGAGGCTTCGAGCGACCTGGCCGCAGCCTGGTCGGGCTGGGGAGAGGGCGAGTCGACCGGCGACGAGGGCGTGGCGGTCGCGCTGTCGCCTGGCTCGGAGACAGCGACCTCGGTCGCGGGCCAGCTCGTGGTGGAGGACGAGCCGCCGGGCGAGGAGGGCGTCGCGGCGGCGGGTGCGGCGGTGGCTTTGTCGGTGCTCATGTCGGTCGAGGGCGAGCGAGCGGTGGGAGGGAGAAGACAGGGGTGGCGCCCTCGCAGCTCGCGCCCGCTCGCCGAGCGGACAGGGGCGTCGCTCGGCGGCCGGCGAGGAAGCGGAGAAGCCGACGGACGAGAGGGGTCGAGCGGCGTCTCCTGCTCGCCCGAAGGTCGCACATTTACGAGCGCGCAGCCAGAGCCTCGTTGCGCTCATCCAGCTCGCAGCGAGTGGCGCAGAGGTGGTCGGCAGAGGCGAGGAAGCTGAGAGGCGAGCGACGAAAACGAGGTCGCGGCGACGCCTCTTGCGAGGGCGAACGCGCGTCCATGGGCGCATACAGCCCTTTGTTCAGCTGCTGCGCGGTCGAGCGGGTAGACTTGAGCGCAGCGGGAGGCGGTGAGAGCGAGACGACGAGGACCATCTCCGCCGGACGAGGTCGGCTCGCCCCTCGTCACTCCTCACGTCGCCTGCTCAGCACCAGGTAGGCCACGCTCTAGCTCTACTCAGCAGACACCCTGCCGCCCGTCGCCTCGCCGAGCGACCAGCCCTCGAGCTACCACCCCCGACCACCTCCTCGCGACCGCACCGCCGCCTCATCCGCCTCTGCACGACCCTTGGTGCCCGATTCGAGCTCCTTGAGCCGGAGTAGCTGCTATCGCGACGCCTTCAGCCCGATGTTGGAGCACGGCGAGCTGTGCTCAGAGCGCAGGAGGTCTCGGTCGTCCGGAGCGATGAGGAGGGCGACGAGACGAGGCGGCGTCCGGTGATGTCCGGGACCGGCGTGAGCTCCTCAAGGGTAGCTCGCGAGGCCGATCAGCCCTTGCAGCAGCTCGCAGGTGCAGAGGCAAGCGGAGCACGCCGCAGCGCTCCGCCGCCGAGGGATGGCTCGGCAGCGCAGACAGCCCCCGGTGCTCTCGAGCCTCGCGCTGACCAGCTCCGGACCCGCAGAACTATCTCTCGCCGCACCAACCACCGTTCGCCGCCGACGCCGATCGCACTCGCCTCACCTCCTCCCCCTCCCCCTCCCCCGCCGCCTTCTCCTCCCTCCCTCCTTCGCCCAGCATGAACATCCGACGAGCGACCATCGGCGACCTCATGGAGATGCAGAACTGCAACATTCACAACTTGCCCGAGGTGCGTCGAGCCTCTCACGCCTCGTTCGCCCGCTCGAGCCCTGCTCGCAGTCGCGCTGACCTTCTCGCGCTCCTCCCTTGCAGAACTACACGATGAAGTACTGCGCGTCGTACCTCTCCTTCTCCGAGAAGCTCAGAGCATGCTCGCTGACGAGCCGCACGCCCCGACAGACCTCTACCACGGCCTCACGTGGCCCCAAGTCTCGTTCGTCGCCGAGGACCACAAGGGCCGGATAGTCGGCTACATCCTCGCTAAGATGTGCGTCGCTCCTTCCCCTGCATCTCTCCCGCGCTCGCTGTCGAGCGCAGGGACTGATACCTGTTGGTGTGCGAGCGCACAGGGACGAGGACGCGACCGAGGACCCGCACGGCCACGTCACGTCCATCTCGGTCCTGCGCAACTACCGCCGCCTCGGCCTCGCCAACAAGCTCATGCAGCTCTCTCGTGCGTCGCGCTCTCCTCCTCGTCGCTCGCGGGACCCTCTCGGTGACTGCGCGCCGAGCCAGGGTCCTACGTGCTCGTCGATGCCGGCGCGCGACACACGAGCTGACCCCTCCCTTGTCGCCCGCCCGCAGAGCACGCGATGAAGACGGTCTACGGTGCATCGATGGTGAGCCTGCACGTGCGCAAGACGAACCGCGCCGCGCTCGCGCTGTACAAGGACACGCTCGGGTTCGAGGTCGTCAAGATCGAGAAGGGCTACTGTGCGTCGCTCGTCCTCGTCCTGCCCGGCTTCGGTTCACTCAAGGGTTTGTGCTGACGCTCTACTTGCTCCCTCGCTGCAGACCAAGACGGCGAGGTGCGCTCGTCTCCCGCTCTCTCGCGCACGTTCCCCTCCTCGAGGGACTCGCTCGCTGACGAGATCTCCTTTCGCGCGCAGGACGCCTACTCGATGCGCCTCTTGCTGTAGCTCTCGCACGCCTAGAAGTGAATGAATGGAACGAGCATTATGCAGAAACTAGATCATGTGCGAGAGGCGAGCGTGCGGGAGCAAGGGGATGAGCGAGAGGGAGGAGAGGATGCGCAAATCGCGACGAGGGCGAGGGAACGAGAGTGGGAAGGGAAAGAGAGAAAGGTGAGGATGAGAGAGAGAAGGTACAACACGCGCCGGCGGCTCGACGCCGAGAGAGCGCAGAGCGACCGGCCTTCCTCCGCCGGCCCGCCCCCTCCTCGCTCGGGCTCACACCATGTGCACGTCCTCCTCGTCGCCCTCGTCCTCGGCCCCACTCTCGCTCCCCTCGTCGTCCTCGTCAACCTGCATCGCGTCGGCAGCGACGGCGCGCTGCGGGCCCGGCGCGGGCGTGACGGGCGCCGAGCGGTAGTTGCGCTGCGTCACCGTCGCGCTGCGAGGCCTCGCACCTGCTCCCGCTCCTCCCGCTCCTCCTGCGGCGATGGCCGACCCGCCGCTGTCGTCCTCGCCGCCGTTCGCGCCCGCCCTCGGCGGCGACTGCGGGCCCGCGCCGGGCGCGACGCGCGTGATGGGCACGGTCTGGCGCTGCTGGCCGTCTGCGCCGCCGACGACCATGGCCGGCCCGGGTCGCGCGGCGGGCACGACGAAGCGGTGCATGCCGCCCGGCGCTCCTGCTGCGCCGGCGCCGGCCGGGGCGCCGCCCTGCTGCTGCTGCTGCAGGCTCTGCAGCCCGAGCATGTTGCCCTGCGCCGGTGCGTTGCCCGCCCTCGCCCCTCCTGCTGCTCCTGCGCCGCCGCCGCCCGCAGCGCCCGCCGCCTGCATCCTCTGCGCCGCGAGCGCGACCGCCTGGCGCGCCTGCACCATGGCCTGCGCGCGCGCGTGCTGCGCGTGCGCCTGCGCCATCGCGTGCGCCTGAGCGTGCGCCTGCGCCTGGGCGTGCACGACCGGGCCTGCGCCGGGTCCGGCGGGCGGCGCGGCGACGACCCACCCTTGGCCGGGCTGCGGCGCCGGGTGGGCGGCGTTGTTGCCGAAGCGCGCGGCGAGGAGGTGCTGCTGCTGGACCTGGTGCTGGAAGTGGGCCTGCTGCGGATCGAGCCCGGCGGCGGCGGCGGCGGCCTGCGCGTCGTCGGGCGGGTCCGGGAGCGCGAGCGCCGCCAGGTCGTCGGGCCCGAGCTGGCGCAGGAACTTGCGCAGGTCGTGCACGCCGCGACCGCTGAAGACGCAGAACGAGCGCCGCTGGTGGTCGTTGAAGTCCTTGGGCGGCGCGCGGCAGAACTGCTGCAGGGCGCGCTTGCGGAACGACGAGACGCCCGTGAGCGACAGGTGCGTGACGCGCGGCAGGTGCTGCAGCATGTCGTTGACGGCGCTGACGGTGAGGTTGTCGCAGTACGAGAGGTGGATGCGCTCGAGCGAGGTGCGCGCCTGGAGCGCGTGGAGCGACTCGTCCGTGATGCTGACGACCTGCGGCGAGGGCGAGGCAGAAGAGTCAGCACGCTCGCAGCGGCGACGATGACGACGACGAGATGCGCTTCGAGAGGAAAAGTGAGAGCAGGAAGACGCACCCGGACGAGGCCGATGCGCTTGAGCCTCGGGAGGTTGGCGGCGAGCTCGAACACCGAGGCGTCCGTGAGGTTGCGGCAGTCTGCTCGGCGGGAAAAGACGGTCGTGAGTCTCGAGCTCTCGTGCAGGCACGGCGGCGAGGAAGGAGAGAGGTAGAGGGAGACGCACAGGCGAGGTCGATGTAGCGCAGGCGGGTGCAGGCGCGGGCGATGGCCGTGACGGCCGCATCCGTGACGCTGCGAGGAAAAGAAAGTTGCCTCATCAGCACGTGTCGCTCATCGTCGCCTCGAGAGAGGGACAGGGAAAGGAGACGCACTTGCTGACGTGCCCGAGGTGGAGGTAGTGCAAGTGCTTGCCGAGCCCGCAGATGGCAAACAGGCTCTCGTCGGTCAACCTCGTGCACTTTGCGAGCATGAGGTTGCGCAGGCGCGGGCAATACTTGACGATGCCGGCGACGGCCTGGTCCGTCAGGTGGCTGCACGCCGTCACGTCGAGGTACCGCAGGTGGTCGTACGGGCGCACGGCGGGCGGCGAGCGCAGCGGCGTCGGGCGCGCGATGAGGGCGCCGGACGACGTGAGGAGCGTCGCCGACGAGGGGAGCGCGTCGGGGTGCGCGGGCGTGCCGGCGCGGGCGGGCGAGGCGGCGCCCGAGCGGACGAGGGGCGAGCTGTCGCGGTGGTGGTGCGCGGCGTCGTCGAGGTGGTGCGGGTCGTCCCTTGTCGCCGGCGGGAGGAGCGTCAACTGGCTCGCGTCGGGGAAGGCGTCATCCTCGAGGAGGACGCAGCCCGGGAGCGACACCTCGCGCAGGGCGTGCGACGACCGAAGGAGCTGCATGACGGCGAGCGACGTGATCGAGCTGCAGAAGGCGAGGTCGACTTCGAGGAGGAGGGGGCAGTGGAGCGACAGGAGGATGATGGGCGTGTCGGTGAGGAGGTCGCACTTGCGGAGCTTGATCTGCGGGCGCCGGCGAGCGCGCATCAGTGACCGTCGCCCGGGAAAGGCAGAGGAGCACGAAAGAGAGGGACGCACGCGTCGTAGGAGCGGGCACCCGAGCGCGATGGCCTCGAGGCCGCGGTCCGTGATCCTCGAGCAGCCCGAGAGGTTGAGGCCCTGGACCTTTGGGCAGTTTGCGGCGAGGGCGACGAGGACGTCGTCGTCGACGTTGGGGACGTCGGTGAGGTCGAGGGCGACGAGGCGGTGGCTCTGGACGAGGAGGGCGCACATGGCGGCGCTCGACAGGCTCTTGCAGCTCGTGAGCGTGATGCGCTCGAGGCGCGTGCACGGCAGGAGCTTGGCGACGACCCGGTCCGACATCTCGCTCGCGAGCGGGTGAAAGTTGATGCGCCGCACAAAGTCCGGGTACGGGAACGTCTGCTCGGGGAGCGACAGGACCTGGAGCATCTTGTACAGCGCCGCGACCGACGTGAACGAGAGCTTGTGCCACAGGAGCTCGACGCCGCACTGGCACCACGCCTTGCACACGCGGAGTGCGGGCGCGAGCGAGGGCGGCGGGAGGAGGCGCAGGATGTGGAGGAGGATCTCGTGCGGGAGCGACGACGCCGGGATGAGAGCCTGCTCGAGCGCGTACGCGGGCGTCGGGCTCACGACGACGCCGCCGCCGCCGCTGCCGTCGCCGTTGTGCGCGCCCTGCGATGCGCCGCCGGCGGTGCTCTGGCCGAACGGCCACGACGAGGCGCCGGTGGGCTTTGGGGTGGCGACGGCGGGCGCGAGGTGCGACAGCTCGAGGGTCGAGGCGTGCGGGTCGTCCGGGTCGCCGTCCTGGTAGTCGGACTCGTCGGCCGACTCGTCCTCGTTGTCGTTGCCGGACGCGGACGCGTTCGAGGGCGAGCGGGACGGGGTCGGGGGCGTGTCGCTGACGAGGTGGGGAGGGAGCGGGCGCCGAGGTGCGCCGGCGGTCGACGAGGGCAAGGTCGACATCGTGAGGCTCTGCGAGCGGGAGGCGCGAGTCAGTCTGCTGTGTTTCCTCGTGTGCAGCTCGGTGTGCAGCAAGCTGCGAGCCGGAGCGGGGAGCTGATGGAGCTTGCGTGGAGGGACGAGATGGAGGAGAGGGGCGGGGTGGTCGCGGCCGATCTGGCTCGCGCGGTGGGACGGGTGGACTCACTGATGAGAGGACGCTGTCTGTGTGACCTTGGAGCTTGAAGGCGAGCTGGCTGAGGTAGAGGTGACGGGTGCCGCGAGCGAGGTGACGAGGTGGAGCGGCGACCGGTGGGCGAGGTGAAGGGGCGGGTGGGAGCCGGGTGCGCCGGGCGTCGAGGGTGGGTCGAGCCTGATCGAAGTCGAGCTGTGGTGTGCTCGTGCTTGTCGAGAGAGAGGGAGCGTGGAAGGCTGAGCGAGGCGAGCCCGGTCGGGCGGGTCTGGGCCCTCGCAGGCCTCCCCTCGAGTCGCCCTCGCCCGCCTCGCGCCTCCCCTCTCCCCTCCTTCCTCGCCCCTCCCCTCGACTGCCACCAACACCGCCTCCTCTCTCTCGCCCACCATGGCCAAGCGCCCTCGCACAGACGACCAGCTCACCGGCACACCCTTTGCCCCTCGCGACCCGGCTCCCGACTCGGCCTCGACCAGCAAACACGCTCTCGAGGTGCGCTCCAGCTCTCTCGCCCAGCTTGCACCGCCTCACCTGGCTCACCTCGTCCTGTCCACAGCCCGACACGCACACTGCGCCCATCTCGTCCCTCAAGACCGCCCGCCACCCCGACACCAAGCTCTCCAAGCTCGTCGCCATTGCCCCCGCTCCCACCTCCTCCTCCGCCTCGCTCAACCACGGCCCTGGTGCCGCGCCCACCACGACGCCCGACCAGCCGCCCAAGAAGAAGAAGAGCAAGAAGTCCAAGTCGACCGACGCGCCCTCGCTCGTGCGTCCCCTTCCTCGCTCTCGCTCCCGGCCCTCCTCACGCTCACCTTCGCTCCTCGCGACAGGCCTCGAACGCCGCCGCCTCGTCGTCGTCCGCCTCGGCCGCTCACCTCGACCCGACCCTCGACCCGACCCTCGCCGGCCTCCTGCGCGACGAGTCGCACAAGGCGCCCTCCTCGGCCTTCCCGGCGGGCGACATCCCCGTCGACCCGTCCCTCATGCAGCTCGCCGACGTCGCCACCGCGCCCGCCGCCGGTGTCGTCGCGCCGCCGCCGACCGCCGGCAAGAAGGAGCGCAAGCACAAGGACAAGAAGGACAAGGGCAAGGGCAAGGCGCCCGAGGGCGACGCCGAGATGGGCGCCGTCGCCGAGACGCCCGCCGCGCCCGCCGCCGCCAACGTCGAGGCGCGGGGCCAGGACGTCGACATGGCTCAGGCCACCGACAAGCCCAAGAAGCGTCGCGGCCGGCCGCCCAAGGTCAAGGACGCCGCCGGCGTCGTCGCTCCTCCTCCTTCGGCGGCGGCCCAAGCGTCCGGCAGCGGCGCGCCCGCTCCCGCCGCCGGCGGGTCGGCGCCTCAGCTCCAGCCTGCGCCGCTCGCCGGCAGCGCGGCCGCCAACTTTTACGAGGAGCTCGTCACCAAGTGGATGAGCTCGAAGCAGCTCAAGGAGATGGCCGAGGCGGCAGGTGCGTCCCCTCCTTCTCTCCCTCGCTCGCTCTCGTGCGCGCGCGTTCAAGCACTGACTCGGATGTCCCTCGTGCGCAGGTGCGACCTACTCGTCGGGCAAGTTCACGACGACCGAGGACGCGGCGATCGACGCCATCGTGTCCGTCTTCTGCGCAGAGCGCAGCTACACGCCCGACGACTTCCGCGCGTTCCTCGTCGTCAAGCGCTCGCCGGCCGACAAGGCGGCGCAGCGCGCCGACGCGCACGACCTGTGGGAGCGCCTCGGGCGCGCGCTGCGCACGCGCCCGCTCCTCGCCATCTACAACCACGTGCGCGCGCGGTACCCGGCGCCGGACGCGTTCGTCGCCAAGGGCGAGCGCTGGACGGCCGAGGACGACGAGCGCCTGCGCGCGGCCGTCGTCGAGATGGGCAACAGCTGGGAGCGGGTCGGGACGGCCGTCGGGCGCGCGGCGACGAGCTGCAGGGACCGGTGGACGAAGCAGCTCGTGGGCGGGCAGGCCGACAAGAAGAAGACGGGCGCGTGGACGGGCGACGAGGAGGAGCAGCTGAGGGCGCTCGTGCAGGAGCACGGCAACTCGTGGAAGATTGTCAGCGAGAAGATGGGCGGCACGAGGTCGGCGACCCAGTGCCGCACCAAGTGGTGCGTTCCCTCCTCTCTCTCTCTCTCTCTCTCTCTCTTCGCCGACGAGGTGGTTGTACACGACGCTGACTCGAGGCTCGTGCGTGCGTGCAGGAACGACTACCTCAAGCGCCGCGACGTCTTCTCGACCTCGACCCCGACCGCTGACGCCGCCGACGACGCGCAGCCCGACACGACGCCGGCGTACAAGTGGCGCCCGGAAGACTCGTCGCGCCTCGTGCACCTGTGCGTCGTCGTCCCCCTCTCTCCCCGCCTCTCGCCCTCTCTCGTTCGCGCTGACCCCTCCCCGCTTCCCCCACCGCGCAGCATCGCCGCGCTCCAGCCGACGCCCAACTCGCTCGCCGACCTCCCCTGGAGCGCGCTCACGACGGCCGACCCGGAGCTCGAGCCGCACGGCCCCAAGAACCTGCGCGACCGGTTCCGCACGCTCGCGAGCTACGCCGCGAGGGCGATCCGCGCCGAGAGGGGGTGGGGCGAGGGAGAGGAGGTGGCGTTCTCGGGTGCGTCGCGCTCTCTCACTCTCTCGCTCTCTCTTTGCCTCGCCGCTGTTGTAGAGGCAGGACCTGCTCCTCCTCCCGAGCATCTCACTGACGCCCCTCCCCCTTCCCCTCACCCTCCTCCCTCCTCCGCCCGCCCGCCTGCCCGACAGACATCCTCCCGCGCCTCGTCGCGCAGCACCCCTCGGCGACGGGCAAGCCCCTGCGCCGCCCGCGCGCCGACCCCAAGCCCAAGCTGCCCAAGCCGCCCCCCGAGGCGGTCGCCGCGGCGGCTGAGGGGGCGGCGGCCGACGGTGCGGCGGGCGAGACAGCGGCGGCGGGCAATGGCAAGAAGAGCAAGAAGGACAAGAAGGGCAAGGGTGTCGGCGTCGGCGCGGGCGAGGAGGGCGCGCCGGCGGTCGAGGCTGGTGCGGGTCCGAGCGGGGCCGCGAGCGGGTCCGGCGCCGGCGCAGGCGCCGGCGCTGCGCGCGCCAAGGCGCCGTACAAGAGCAAGGAGACGGTCGAGACGGAGGACGAGGCGAGCGGCGAGGACGGCGAGGACGACGTCGCTGTCTAGGGCGGGCGAGCGGGCGAGCAGGTACGAGGGAGCGGGAGGAGCTTGGCTTGGTTAGCAGGACGGCGGCGAGCAGGGCTCGTCAACGCTTGATTTAGTGCAGCAGTGCAGTGCATCTCTTGCTTTGCCATCCTCAGGCGTGCGAGCTCGTCAGCGAGCGAGGGAGAGCTTGCGAGCCGAGGCGCTCTCGGACCTCGTCGCGCGCGCTCCCTCTCTCTCTCTTTCGACAGTGCTCGCTCCTCCCGCTCGAGCACTTGCAGAAAGGAAAAGACATGCAGTACATCGTTACAAAGAGCGCGCTCCTCGCGCAGGAGGGGAGGGCGAGGACGAGGACAGCCGAGCGGCGCGAGGAATAGGGTAAAGGGCGACTGGACGGCGAGCGACGGCGCAAGGAGGACCGAGATGGAAGGCGAGACGTCTAGGAGGCGGTGAACTGTGCGAGAGGAGGATGGACGGCCGTCAGCTCGGGCGAGAGGGCGGCAGCGCGAGGAAGAGAGTCGAGACGGACCCGCAGGATGAAGTTGGTCACGACGGCCGCAAACAGCGCGAGGCACAGGACGGTCGGGCCTGCAGGAGGTCAGAGAACGATCGTCAGACACTGTCCACTACTGCTACTCGCTCGAGCCAGAGTTTCGAGGGAGAGAGCGTGCGAGAGAGAGACGCACCGAGCCGGTCGTCGTAGGGGCCCGAGCCGCGCTTGCGGATCGCGTTGGCGCGCCAGTGGTACGTGACGAGGCTGTGTGGGAGTCAGAGCGAGGAGTGTGGGGGTCAGGGGCTGTCGTGCTCGCTCGGTCGCCGAGGACGAGGAGGAGAAGAAGGGAAGGACGCACGCGTAAATCATGATGCTCATCGCTGTACGTCGAGTGCAAGAAGCAGTAGGGTCAGCGCGCCATCCCAGAAGGAGCACACGCGGGCCACACAGCGAGGCGAAAGGGACGCACCGACAAACGTGAACATGCCCGCGCTGATCTTGCCGACGCGGTCGCCAAAGTTGAGCAGGCCGACGGCGAGGCCGCCGAGGACGACGCTGCCGGGCGGGGCGGGGCGGGTCGAGTTGAGTCGAGGGCGGTGCGGGTTGGAGGAGCGGTGGAGGTGACGAGGAGGGAAGAGAGGGAGGAGGGCGTCAGGGCTTGGCTCGAGGGTCGACGAGGAGGAGGAAGAGGGGCGACGCACGTAAAGTTGAGCCACGAGAGGAAGGTGCGCTCGTTGGCGAAGAAGACCTTGGGCTCCTGCGCGGTGCAGCCTGGGGTCAGGTCGGTATCGAGGGAGAGCGCTCGAGGTGGGGCTGTGTGAGAGAGAGGAGGGCGGGGGACGCACGACACGGACGGGGAGCGCGATGCGCTTGTCGCGCGAGCGCTGGAGGAGGGGCTGGGTGGACCTGTGTCGGGGTGCGCCCGCAGGCGAGCGACGGTCAGCGGTGGTCCACGAGATGGCGCGCGGACTGATGGGAGAGGAGCGAGGGGGGAGGGGCAGGAGTGGGAGAGCGGGGCGGCTCACATGGCTTGACGGGGCGCTATCGGGTGCGGGAGAGGGGTGCAGGGAGCGGTAGCAGCGGCGAGCGGGCGAGGAGAGCTGCGGCCGTGAGCTGAGCGAGCTGGTCGCTCGCCGCACGTGGGCTGCAACCTCGCCCTGCTCACCTCCCCTCGGGGCGAGTGCTGAGCAGCGTGCACCTCTCGACTACATGCTCACGGACAAGCTCCTGCTGCGCGATCACCCGTGGGACGCCTCGCAGGCCCCAGACAACCTTGCTCGCTCGCGCTCTCAGCGCTCTCTCTCGAGCTTGCGCCTCGCACACGACCTGCTCGCCGTCGGCCGACCCTTGAGCTGCACACGTCGTCTATGTTGCACGGCGAGGTAAGACCTCAGGCCGTGAGGCCTGTCCGCGCCGAGAGGAGCGACACCGGGTACAGCGCCGCCGCGACTCGGCGCCCTTCCTCCTGCAGCAGGTTGTACGTCGACGCCGCGTTGCGCTGCGGGCGAGAGTGCGGGTGTCAGTAGGGACTCGGTGCGAGAGGAGAGCGGGCGCAGGGACGCACAGAGTCGAGGACGTCGACCTGGATCCCGAGGCTGTTGAGGTACTTCTTGAACTGGGGCGGCGCAAACTGGGTCGCCGTGCCCGTCCCGACGAGGAGGATCTCTGCGCGAACCGCCGCAAGAAGCGGGTCAGCGCGCCGAGCTCGACGAGAGCGAGGCCGACCACGAGCGAGAGGGACCGACGCACCTGGTCGCGGGCTCAAGGCCTCGAACACCTTGACCTTGTCGACGCTCCAGCCGTCCCACTCGAAGCCGCGCGGGTCCTTGCCCTCGCGGGTCGGGTGCGCGACGTCCCACAGGAAGCACTGGCCGTCGATGAGGAGGATCGGCGCGGGGACGACCATGCCGTCCGAGAGGGTGAAGCCGGCTTTGGGCGAGAGCGACGTGATCGAGACCGGGTCGTTGGGCGTCGAGTAGATGATGTTGGTCATGCTGTGTGCGCGGGGACCATG
>Ga0308169_10000954_pt1 | contig 36801 bp, 47 predicted proteins | sample PhyBR1_2_FD_202139 | JGI IMG/M metagenome (GOLD analysis project Ga0308169, IMG submission 202139) | Phyllosphere microbial communities from UC Gill Tract Community Farm, Albany, California, United States - DLSLSB.R1 | ecosystem: Host-associated > Plants > Phyllosphere > Unclassified | place...
TTCTCTTCCTCAGTCTTTCCAGCAACCTTGTTGCGCCAAAGAGCGAACGAAGTGTATTGGTAAACGAATTCATCGATGCTGTGAGTCGTCCCCGTTACAGTTAGTAAAGGTTCCTCACGCTCGACTAACCGACAATTCAGACTCACATGTTGTACAACCAATCGATGGGGAGGGAAAGAGGGACAGGTCCGGGAGAGTTGAGGATCAAGTTGAACAACGAACAATAGTTCTCGTAACTTGCGATACGATCCTCCAAATCGGGTTGAAGGCGTGCGATAACGTGACGGTAATAGAGTTCTCTGTATAGAGTCAAGAATACCTCATCTACATACACCAAGCCTTCGACATCAGTCACTTGCAAGATGAGAGGGATGAAGAAGAAAGAAAGGTGAATGTACCGTGATTTACGAGAGGAGCGATAACTTCTGCCTCTGGCCATTCAGTCTTGGCGAAGAATTTCTCAGTGAGTCGATTCCATCCCGCTTCGTAAGCAGATTGAATGTCTGCGAGGTTGGGTTGTTGGGCATTGAGAAGAGTCCACAATTGAATCAAGTAGTGTTTGACGGGTTCGGGGACTGAGGCGAGGGCTTCGAGAGCTTGAGCTTGTGATGCAGCAGCTTCAGCGATACGTTGTTGTTGCGCAATTTGCTCTAAAGGGAACGAGAGGAGGGGAGAGAGTTGAGTCAGTTGAAAGGGAATAATGAAAAAGGTTTCATCACTTGATTGAGTCTCCCTCGACAGCTAGAACTACATTGACTAGCTGAATGCGATCCCTTATAGTCCGTTGTGTGCTTGACACGGTTGTACCTAGTTCGTGAGAGTGAGAGAGTGGAAGGGATTGGGTGACTTACCATTCTCTGCATCCGTGTACAATTGATCTCCAGCTTGCATACCGAAATCTACGCCATCCTCATAGAAATCTTCATCGACGTTAACTTCGTACGCTTGCATTCTTGATTCGCTGGGAGTTGGGTGAAGAGAAGTAGCGAAGTCAAGTCCTCTCGCCTTTTTTCTCAATACAAACTTGTTGTATTCAATTCAAGGAATAACCCTCTCCTCTCGCTCCCACTCAAACTCCCGAGACCAAGGCAATCATGGCGACTGATCATGGAGTAACAGAGTATCCCACACTGCTACGTACGCTCTCTCCTTTCCCTCTCTTCTCTCTCTTCTCTCTCGTATTCTCCCAACCCCCCGCTAATCGTCATCCCTCACCTACCTCTTCCTTCATCTCTCGAACAATGTAAACAGGCAGTGAACATATGAGCTTAGTACAAGTAAGCACCTACTCTTTCTAATCAGCGAGTTGGGAATTGGAGAACTGATCCAAAGTACGGAATTTTAGTTGTTCTGTCCGATTGATGTAGCACACGCCACGGTTGAAGCACTTGGTGAACTAGAACGCATACAATTCAAGGATGTAAGTCGTGAAATCCTCTTCTATCGCTAGCAGTGCTTCAGCTGATAGAGGACCTTGACGATTACAGTTGAATCCCGATGTCAACCCTTTCCAACGTACCTACGTTTCTCAAATTCGTCGATGCGACGAGGTGAGTCCAATCATGCTTGCCTAGTCGCCGTGTCAACGACTGACTGGCGACATTCGCTTCCTCACAGGCTGAACGACGTCTTCGATTCCTTACTCAACAAATCTCCGCCCAAGGCATCTCCCTTCGTCCCTACGAAGAAACTCTCGCCTTACTCTCCGGCCGTTCCGGACCTCAAGCCCTCGAAGAGCTCGACTCCCGCTTGTCTGAATCCGAACAACGCGTTCAATCGATGAACAATTCGTATGAGAACCTCGAGAAACGCGCTTTGGAACTCGAGGAAGCGAGGCAGGTGTTGAGGGAGACGGATATTTTCTTTAATGAAGCGAAGAATAGGAGTGGAGAGATTAGAGGGAGCTTCGATGGAGGTAGAGGAGATGATATGGATACTCCTTTACTTGGGGATGTCGAGGGAAATATTGCCGCGAATCAGGCGCAAGGGGGAGATGGGAATTATGGTGGATTCGAATTAGAGTGAGTCGAGTCCGTTCTATTACTCTTCGAAAGGAGACTGATAGGAAGAGGCTTGTCAACACAGATTCGTCGCTGGTACTATCGATCGTGCGAGAATGGGTACTTTCGAACGAGTTCTCTGGCGAGTACTTCGTGGTAACCTCTACATGAACGTCAGTCTTACCTTTCTCTTCATCACTCCTCAACTTCGAGCGGACCTGATTTAGTAAGCTTTTGACTCGACAGTACGCCGAAATCGACGATTCGATCTTACCTGTTCCTACTTCCGAAGCTGGATCTCAAGCTGGAGGAGAAGAGAAGAAATTGAGGAAGAACGTCTTCATCATTTTCGCTCATGGTCAAGATTTACTCGACAAGATTCGAAAGATCGCTGAATGTACGTCGAGTCTTTACACGCATCTTCCTCGTCCGAAAAAAGAGACTGATGCACGAATGATACGATGTACAGCTATGGGAGCTACACTCTTCGCCATCGATTCTGCCGCCGAGAAACGAGAGGAGAAACTTCGAGAAGTGACTTCACGACTCGAAGATCTTCACTCTGTCCTCTACACGACGAACCAAACTCGACGATCCGAACTCCTCAAGCTTGCCGAATCGATCACTGCTTGGTGGGCGATCGTTAGGAAAGAGAAAGTTATCTTTTCGACTTTGAATATGTGGCAATGGGATCAAGGGAGAAAAACTTTGATGGCGGAGGGATGGGTTCCTACTAGAGATATTGGGAACGTTCAATCTGCATTGAGGAGAGCTTCCGTGAGTCTGACTTCGATTCTCAGCATTCTCCTCGAGGAAATCGCTGAGATCCAGACGTGTTGGCTCACAGGAAAACGCTGGAACCTCAGTCTCTGCCGTCTTGCACCAACTCCGTACTCATGCGACTCCTCCTACTTTCCACCGCACCAACAAGTTTACCGAAGGATTCCAGAACATCATCGACGCTTACGGAATCGGTTCTTACCAAGAAGTCAACCCTGGATTGTTCACCGTCATTACATTCCCCTTCTTGTTCGCAGTCATGTTTGGTGATATCGGTCATGGTATCCTCATGACGCTGAGTGCGTTCAGTTTGATCTTGTTGGAGAAAAAGTTCACCAAAGGAACTGGTTCAGAGGTTCGTCGTTTCATCTTCTCCTTGAGTCAGTACACGAGCTGTGGACTGATATTGAGAGATGCGGAACAGATCTTCGACACGTTCTATTATGGACGATACATCATCTTCCTCATGGGTCTCTTCGCTATCTACACCGGTTTCCTCTACAACGATATCTTCTCCCTCTCCCTCCGAATCTTCCCTTCAGGATGGGAATGGCCCTCCGAGATCGGTAGTGGACCCGTCGAAGCTCTCTCAACCGGAAAGACCTACTTCATGGGTCTCGATCCTGAATGGCATGGATCCGACAACATCCTCATTTTCACCAACTCTTTGAAAATGAAGATGTCTGTCGTTATGGGTGTCATTCACGTGAGTCTCTCTTCCATTCTCCACTCGTCTCGTCAAGAATGGTCGCTGATGATCGGAGCGCGAGTGAGTAGATGTCCTTCGCTATCTGTCTTCAAGTCTTGAACCACCTTCACTTCAAGAGACCCGAATTGATTTGGGCCGAGTTCCTTCCTCAAATCCTCTTCATGGAGTCAATTTTCGGTTACCTCATCGTTTGTATCATTTACAAGTGGTCGGTCGATTGGGATGCTGCTGGGAAAGCTCCTCCTAATTTGCTCAATATGTTGATCAAGATGTTCTTGTCACCTGGAAACGTACGCTACAATCTGTCAATCCATCACTCACGCATGTACTGATTGATTGTGTGGAATGTTTGCGTAGGTCGACCCGTCGGAGCAACTTTACGCCGGACAATCTTTCGTTCAAGTCGTCTTACTCCTCCTCGCTCTCGTCTGTGTCCCTTGGATGCTCTGCACTCGTCCTTACCTCGAGTATCGCGAGACGAAACGAATCAAGGAACAAGGTTACCAAGGTATTTCGAACGGACACGAAGGAGGAGATTCGAGTGCTCAAGAGACGGACGACGAGGAAGGTGGTGATGGACATGCGGTCGCTATGCAAGAAGAGGAACAACATGAAGAGCACGATATGGGTGAAATCATCATTCATCAAGTCATTCGTAAGCATCTCACGTTCCTCGTTTAGTACTCGTTCGCAACTCGTACTAATGGGTGGTAATTCGATGCTTAGACACGATCGAGTTCTGTCTTGGATGTATCTCAAACACTGCTTCTTACCTTCGACTTTGGGCGCTCTCGCTCGCTCACGCCCAACTCTCAGAGGTACTCTGGAACATGACGATCGAATCGGCGTTCGAGATGGAAGGTGTCATGGCCATCTTCTTCCTCGTCGCCATGTTCACAATGTGGTTCGTTCTCACTATCGCCATGTACGTCTCTTGCTCTCTTCCATCTCCCGCCTCAATCGAAACTGATGCTAAGATGAGGCACTGCGTACAGTCTCTGTGTCATGGAAGGATTGTCTGCATTCCTTCACGCCCTCCGATTGCACTGGGTCGAGTTCAACTCCAAGTTCTTCCAAGGTGCCGGAACTGCTTTCGAACCTCTTTCTTTCATCGGTACAGACGAGGTACGTCTCTCCCACTCTTGAAATTGCTCCGAAGCGTCGCTGATTTGATGGCCTTGAGATGTACAGATCCCAGAAGGAGTCATTCAGTAAATCTTTCCAACATCAACCTATATTTCTCTTCTCTGTTCTCTGTTCGTTTTATAGTCTGTCGCATTCACCCAACACTCTCCTTTTTGCGCATCCGCTTACACCATCACCTCGAATATGCCCTTTACAATCTCTTTCTTTCTCCTTCTTTCTCGCTCAACTCACTTTTGCAAAGCGACGAGCTTTTTCAGCTCACAACTGTTGGGCAGACACGACCTGGAACTACGAGAGGCGAGAAAGCGTGATTGAGAGAGACTGCTGCACGCGAGACACGAGGGAAGATCGCTTCAGTCGAAAAACGCAGACTCGAACTGATTCATTTCAGCTCGTGTTGATCCTGAAACTTGAGTCCTTTAGCACAGATATGATATTGACACCGCCTGCACTGGCCTTCACGCTGAACTACGCCTTCCTCGGCCCCTCTCTCTTCTTCATTCCGTGCAAACCTCGATTTCCTCCTTCGAATCCCTCCTCCTGACATCCTCCATCGGGAACAACTCCTCCATCCTTCCAACCCAGTCTCTGAGCCCTCCTTTCGGTTCGAGGAAACATCTATCGAAGAGTTCAGGGGAAACTGATCGTAGCAGTTGAAGATCTCCGAAGAGTGCGAAATCCTGTGACTCGTCGGAAGGGTCAGTCATTGATCGCGGTGAGGAGAGGTCGGAGAGGTAAAGAATGTGAGGCTTACGGTCATTCCGGGTTGGGACGAAGAAGTGAAGAATTCTTGGTTCTTTGAAGAAAGATGTTGCCAGAGTCGTTCTGCACCTTTTTGGACAAGCTTCACTAGCTCGTCTGGGGGCGACAAATCGAGGCATTGAGTCAGCGATGAGCTCGGTACGGGAGAGAAGGGGAAATCGCAGGCTGACCGTCGTTTGAATTAATGATCGATTTCCAAGTTCCCTCTCCTAGTCTCCCATCATCGATCCAATACTCTGCAGTCTGTGCGATCCAGCAACTCTATTACATTAGCATCGCTCGCAGAGGTAAGAGGGAAGTAGCAGCGTACTTCCTCATCGAAAAGCCTAACGATCCTCTTTGCGTAAAGTGAAAAGATCGAACACCAAAATTCACCTCTCTTTCTTATTCCCTCTCTTCTAGCTAGATCTTCATCCGGACACGCAACACCTACTCGGTACACCATCTGCCGTCAGCACGGAAGGAGAGAGGAGAGGACAGGAGAGGAAAAGCGTACTTTTCAGAATTGAATCGAAGTTATCAACAGCTGCTGAGTACTCTTTGACTGCTTTGTCATACTCTTCGGAAGATGTCGCGTGGAAGTCGGAATGAGAGTGAGAGGAGGGAGTTGAGGAGGGTAGGAATAGGTTCGGTTCGGAAGGGTATGATTCATCTAACCATCTATTGATTGATGCGACCGGGCGATCAGCTGGGATCGGTAGAGGCTAATAACAAGAGGGACGTACAGTGCGATCTTGGTGCTGTCCATCAGGAATTGACCGTCTGGTTTGCGAATAATCGGAGCTGAATCAAAAAGGTTTGCGAAATCTCGGAATCAGCTCTCTTTGTTCCCAGACTCAGCCTCGCGAGTACTTACCGCTCGCCAATTCAACACCCAGCTTTTCTTTCCATCCCCCGAACCTCAACTCGTGATAAGTGATGAATTTTGTCTCGAATTCGATGTTCTTCCTCAATAGGGCTAGGCGAGCTCTCATACAGAATGGAGAGAAAGAAGGGCCGGAAGAGGTATCGGTAGGGATGAGGTCGTAGAGAATTATGGGGGATGGCATTGCTGTAAAGAGGGAAGGGAAGGAAGGAAGGGGAAACTTGAGAGTGGGGCCAAAGTGGGTTTCGAGGTCGAGTCAATGGGCGAGGTACTCGGTGGCTGTCAGTCGTTGATCTGAGTATTCCAAAGAGTAGTGGTGGAGATTAGTTGGATTAGAGTGAAGGGTAAGAGTGAAAGAAGCGAACTGGAATGTTTCTCTGTCAACAACTCTCAACTCGACAACTCACAAACTACTCGAAATCACTTCTAGGCACTCTCAGACCCTATTGTAAGGACACTGTATCTTTGACCGTCTTTCCCTCGTCACTCCAGACCCGAATTCCAGTCCCTGATTTCGTTCATCTAAATCCTCATCTCACTCGACGAGCACACCTCTGAGCACCGTGTTCACTATCTTGATCAGCTTATTGACCTCTTGCTCTCGTCCTGCAGCCGTCATGCAGACCGTCAAGCTCTCACCAGATGTCAATCGAATCCTTTTTGTCAAGGTGAGTAACTCTCTTGGATTCAGCCGCTATCTGTCGGTACTAAGCTGGTCCATGGGCGTGTTGTTTCACAGAATTTGAACTTCAAGGTGACTGGCGAGGATCTCTATGATCTATTCGGACGGTACGCCCTGCCCTCTCTCTGCTCTACAGTCGATCATCTCTCTGCTCTTCAGTCGATCATAGGAGGAACCAGAGCTGACGCAATATTGATCTCGTAGATATGGTGCGGTCCGACAGATCCGAAGAGGTGTAGAAGGGAAAGCGAAAGGTACTGCATTCGTCGCTTACGAGGACGTGATGGATGTAAGTCGTCGATATTTTCTCATCAGCCCATCTGTTGGGCACTGATGAAATCGTTTCGGTGGATTACAGGCTAAGAACGCTTTCGATCATTTGAACGGTTTCCATTTACAAGATCGCTACTTAGTCGGTGAGTGCCCTCTCTACGACTCAGCGTTGAGACCGTGCTGAGCTTCGATTTGGCGTTCTTACAGTGCTATATCACAAGCCAGCGCAACAAGCTTTGAAATTGGATTTGGCGAAACGAGAAAAAGATTTGGAGGAACTCAAGAAAGCGCACAATATTCCGGATAAACAAGATTAGAGTCGCTTGTTGAGTGTTCAGGGAGGGTTAGTGGTCTCGAGCTCTCGGAGAGGCCGATCAGAAACCGTGTTGTAACGATAAAGAGTTCCCTTTCTTCGAGATGCGTTCCCTTTCTCACTGTCTCCGTTCAGCGAGGCTCGTGGCGAAGGAATATCAATCAGGAGGAGGGCATACTATAAGCGAGATGAAAGGCAAATGAAAAACAGAATAGCAAGAATACGTATCAAGTCGAGCTCGAAGTTCCCCTCCAAATCGCAATCGCTACGATCAACATTGTGATCAGAACCCCAACTCCGATATAGAACGCTCCTTTATGAACTGCTCATCTCTGACTTCCGTCAGCTGGCTTCAGGTCAGACTGACGAGAAAAAGAATGGCTCACAACCGAGAATCTTTCCCCTCGTGTATTTCTTCCACAATCCTTTGCCCTTTCCATGCTTCTTCCTCCTTCCTCCTTCTTCATCCTCACTTCCACTACCACTCTCATCGCCGCTGCGGCTCCCTTCCGATCCGCTTCGAGTAGAATCCGACGATCCTCCCTCGTCTCCGCTGTGATGACCGTGTCGAGATTTCCTGCTCTTCGTTGACCCGTGCTTCGACGCATGAGAGTGTCGACGACTGCTGTTCTCACCCTCCTCCTGATCCGATCCAGTAGAAGCAGAATCGAGATCGAAATTCTCTCCTTCCTCATGTCGATGCTTCTTCCGATGCTTCCCTCGTTCCTCATGAGCGCTCCTCTGTCCTCTAGAATTATCTGACGGTCTGTCCTGATCCTCTTCGCCGTTTCGTGCTTTACGATGTTTCCCTTCCTTTCCAATGAATTGTTCTTCATCGCTCAATCCCGCTTCGTCTTCTCCCTCATCCTGGTCATCCTGCGGCGTCGATGGCCGAGAGTGACGCGATTTGTCTTTCTTGTTTGAGTGTCCGCCACGAGGTGAATGAGATCTTGATCGAGAACGGGAGTGCGCGCGAGATGATTTAGGGTGATGGTGCAAGAAGGAGGAGTGTCTGCCCATTCTCTGTGTGTAGGCTTGGCTGAGGAGGTGCGCTGAGAGATAGAGTGGGGAGAGGGAAGGGAAGAGAGAGAGAGAGAAGCGAGATTGCGGCAGTAGGGAAGAGGTTCGAACCGTAAAAAAGCTCCGAGCGATTCCGCGGGCCAGAGGAAAAATTTGTCAGCTCGACGAGAAGAACCAGCGATTATTCTCGAAAGCCGTGAGCGGTACTCTGTCTCGCGGAGTCGCGGAGAGGGGAGGAATGGATGGAGGACAACTTCAAATAGATTTATTTTCAACTTTGTACTGTAAACTGCCAAACGCTTATTGACGCCTGAAGTCGGTTTGAGCACGACCATAAGTAGCGAGAGCTTTAGGTTTGTTATCCAAGATTTTCTCGATCTCTTCCATAACTTCGTCGGTGAGTTTGGGGAGGATATCGAGAGCCTCAAAGTTTTGAACGAGTTGTTCGGGCTTGGTCGCTCCGAGGATGACGGTGGAGACGTTAGGGTTCTTTGCGCACCATGCGAGGGCGAGGGCAGCTTGGTTCGAAGCTCCAAGCTTCTTTGCGAGGTCTCCTAACTTGCGCATCTTTTCGATCTTCGCCTTTCCAGCATCGGTCTCGAGCTCCTTGACGGTGTCGGCGTACATTGAGGAAGTCTTGAAGCGAGAATCCTCGGGGATCTATCGAGAGTGAACAAAGTTAGGGTTTGAGGGTGAAGAGAACGAACGAAGAGAAAGCTTACACCGTCGTTGTACTTTCCGGTGAGCTGTCAAGCAACGCAATTCCGATATTAGCTATCTACTTCGGGTACAAGGGAGTCAGTGCTGCTTACCATGCCTCCAGCGACTGAGAAGCGAGACAACGAATTCTGTCGTCAGTTCAGGTCAGGGATGCCTATAAAACGGAAAGACTAACGAGGACTCCAGATGGTTGTACCGTAAGAGTATTCCCTGAAAAGATCGGCGTACTCCACTTCGAACTTTTCACGGTGAAGCATGTCTGTGGAAAGAGAGAGAAGTCAGTCTAATCGATTCTTGCGACACGAGAGTCGGTAATCATCGAAACGTACTGTATTGGGGCTACGAGAGAGGTGATCAATGTCAGTAAGTGATAGCAGAAAAGGTAAGGAGGCCTGGAAAACTCACTTGTTCAACGATAGGTCGGATCAAGTTGAGGCGGTCGGCGATTCCGATAGCTTGGGCGATTTGAGCAGCGGTCCATTCACTAGTTCCCCACTATATAGTTGAACCAGACACATCATGGGGCGTTGACGGGGTGAAGAGGGGCGGGACGGGTAGAGTAAGAATGAGATCGGATAAAGACGAATCGTCAATTTTGAACGATCACAAAAAGGGAGAGACAGAGAACTTACGTAGAAGATCTTGTTCTGTTGGATGAGAGTGTTCATAGCGCGAACAGTCTCTTCCATAGGTGTACCGTAATCAGGTCGGTGAAGGAAGCAGACATCGACGTAATCCATTTGGAGACGTTCGAGCGATGCCTTGAGACCTTCGATGATGTGCTTCCTCGAGTTTCCCTTTTGGTTGGGGTCGGATTTGCCGGTACCGAAGAAGATCTTAGCTGATCACAAAGAACGCATCAGCTCAAAACGCTCAGAGCGAAAGAGAGGTGGAGAGGTGCACTAACTAGTCACGACCAACTGCGAGCGATCAACGTCGAGAGCCTTGAAGGCCCTTCCCATCTCCCTCTCGGACTCTCCGTTCGAGTAAACCCTGCGGAGACGACATGTCAGTCAGCGAGAGGTTCGCGAAGATAATCGAAAATCTAGTTACTCGGCGTTGTCGAAGAAATTGACACCGTGGTCGAGCGCCGTCTTGATGATCTCGACGACGGGGTCACCCTTGACGGTACCACCCTAGAAACGCCCGAAGAAAATCAGTTTTTTTCGCTTCCGTCCACAGATAGTCGTTCCAAAGCTCGCAGTCGTCAACCAGCCTCCATACGAAAGTACTGATACTCTAAGCCCAGAGTCTCCTAAGGGTCGGAAGATCATATTCTGTCAAGGAGGAGGCGAGGGGAGACGAAGAAAAGTGGAGGTTAGCACGCGGGAGCATTTCAACTCAGCTCTACAGCTCTCATGACAGAGGGACATACCTTGGGGTCGTATTCGTAAGGCATTGTATCTGTAGAGGCTTCGAAGCGAGAGTTTGCAGAAAATCAAGAGGGAGAAAGAAGGAAAAGAAGGAAGAGACTTTTCGATGCAATCGTCACTCCGAACCGTCCCCACTTGAAATTGTTTCAAATCGATGCTGAGTGATCTATTGATTATACTCGATCTGTTGTAGTCGAATTGGGTCTGTAGCGAGTTGTATTGCTCTGTCAAAGGGAGCTTGATTATTTCGCAATCTCGTTTCGAGCTGTTCTGCACGATCAGTGCAGCGTATCTCGCTCAAGCTCTGCTAGGCTCACTAGACCGTCGAAATAGAGTGCTGAGTCATGCTCATGAGAGGCTGGACGCCTTTGTCGTCGTCGTCGAGTCGCCGGGAGATGTACTTTTCGATCGCAATTTTCTGCCAATTGGGGCTAATCTCCGTCAAACCTGGCTCATAAGACCTCAAATTGAGCCAATATCGAAGTTCTGTGAGAGTTTCAGGCTCGTAGGGGGAGCAGGAGAGGCTAGGGCAGCGTTGAGCTCACTGTTTTTGATCGTAAGTCCTTTTCAGCAGTTCTCCCGACACTGCTCGACCATTCTGAGCCTGAGTCAGGTCATATCAAAGCGTGACTGTCAGTCAATAGGCTCATGAGAAGAGTTGCATCGATCCCTTTTAACCTTCTCAGGTCTTTCCCTGTCAACATCCTGCTTTCTTCCTGAGCTATTCGAGCACCTTAAGCAACATAGTATTGTTTCAGGGCTAGCCGCCTACCCAGGGTGGTGTATAACGTTTCCCGCGGCATCGAGGAGGTGCGTGCGGGCGGATTCTATATCCGCAAAATTCTCGCTCCCAGGGTCGCTAGTGGTTTAGTGGTAAAATCGACGCTTCCCATGCGTTGGCCACGGGTTCGATTCCCGTCTAGCGAAACTGGTTCGTATTTTTTTGCCCCTCTGCAAACTTGTTTTTGCCAACTCCTCTTTTCGGGAAAATTCGGCGAGTCTACGGTGGGAAGGGTGTCTGAGGGCTTTAGAGAGGTCTCTGAGAGCAACACGGGACTGTACATGAGCCCACAAGGCGTGTCAAGTGTCAAATCGAGCATCGCTAGACTTGCGAAGAAATCGAACGTTCAATTGCTCCTGTGAATTCTTAGTTGCCGCCGGATGGGACGGGCGCTTTTTGCTGTGGCTTTCAAGCTATTTGAAGCGGTCTTCCAACCAGAGACAGTGCTGACAGGCTCGAGATCAGGTCGTCGCCGTGAAAGAAGCAAAAAGTGATGCAAAATGCGAAAGACGCAAAAAAAAAAATGTTTTCCCCTGCCGGGAATTGAACCCGGGTCTCCTCGGTGAAAGCGAGATATCCTAACCATTGGACTACAGAGGATATGAGAAAGAACCCAATAAGTGACATACTGTCGCGCCGCACAGGCCTCCCGGATCTTTTTACCGCCATTCTCGCAAGCCCTGAGCCTAGGGATAATCAGAGAGGAGATGTAGGTGAATAGAGAGGCTGTCGATTAGCACGAAGCAAGATGATTAGAGTTTCGCCTGCGTTGAAGCCACAAAACGGCTTTCGCAAGTCGTCGTCGAAAGCGTTACTAATCAGCGACAGATGACCCGGTATTGAGTTGATGCTCAACATATACAGGTCTGTCATTGCGGAGACAGTGACAAGGATCGAGAGCAGCGGGAAGCGACAAGGATTGAATAAATCTGGTTTGCTCTCACTTATTCGAGCTACACTCCCCTCTTCACTTCCTCAATATCAGAGCCTCAATATCAAACAGATCTCACTACGGACCTCGTCTTGATAAACAGACTCGAGCTTGGGAACAAGGGTTCAAAAGACCGCTCACTTGAGAGACAGCTCGACGTTGAAGCGAAAGACAGCTAAGATTATGACGACAAACTAAACGAAACATACAAAGAAACGACACAACACTAAGACAAGATATCCTCCATCTCCCTCATCGCCGCCATCGCTTCATCATCATCCTCCTCCTCCGGTTGCTCCTCATCGTAATCTTCATTCACTTCGGGCTTCTTGGCAGCGACTTTCTTCTGCTGTGTCTGCTGTGCCTCCGCCTCGAGTGATGCCATGAGTGCATCATCATCTCCAAACAAATCCTCCAAATCTTCCTCCCCGAACCCATCTTCCTCCTCTTCCTTCTCCTTCTCCTTCTCCTTCTCTTTCAATTGTGCCTGCGCTTGTGATTGAGAGCCTTTCCGGTTGAGTCCAGCAAAGATCCCTTCCTCAGGTTCCAAGTCGAAATCTTGATTGAATTCGGGATGTTCTGAATCGGGTTTCGAAGTTTTCCCACTCTTCCAATCATCTTTGTATTCCTTCAACGCTTTCTACATACTCGATGATACGTCAGCCTGATGATTCTGTTCGCAAAGAAGGAAGGAAAGGCTCACTTGAAGTGATCGCTTGTGACAGAGTTTCTCGACGGATTGTAAAGTGTCGCGGAGGTTCGTTTTCGGATACATCTGATGAGTCCATAGTTGATACACTGATAGAACTCGTTTCAGATCTTGCGCCTGAGCAATGCAAGGGCGTAGGGAGGACGGTAGAGAGCAGAGAGAGAATAGCGAAGTTTCGTCAGCTTGCGAAATCGATTCCGCGATCTAAGGAAAGTTTTAAGACATACCTCGTGACCTTTCCCTTTGATCTTGATCTTCTTGATATCACCAACGAGTCTCGGAAACCCCGTAGGACCTAGTAGACGAGTTTCATCCATTCTCGCAACAATTTTCCTCTTCTTGACCGGTGCCGCATCCGCATCCAAATCACCCTGTAACGCGTCGTCTAATCCATCTCCCGTCCCCGTTCCAGTCCCGTCTCCCAAATTGAACAAATCATCAAACGCTCCTCCTAAAATCCCATCTCCGACTGTCGGTGATTTCTCGCGTGTTCGATTCGAGGAAGGACGCTGCTTCTTGTCGTACTGATCGAAATCGAATGGTGTATCGTCGTCGTCGTCTTCTGCTCCCAAGAAAGTTGCTCGTTTCTTTGTGAGGGTTGTCGCGTCTTTCTTTGCGTTGAGAGCTGCTCTGCGTTCGGTTGTACCGCGTGTTGAAGATCTAGGTGGACTTGAATGATCTGATGACATCTAGGCTTGCCTTTGAAGTGGTTGAGAGGAAAGGAAAGTGAGGAGTTGAAGGAAGAAGAGCAAAGAAGTTGGTCTCCTTCCTCCCACTCACTCTCAAACGACTCAGTGAATCAAGTATGTCATTACAGCACTTGTTATCTCCCTCTGACGACCCTTCAACTTCTACGAATCGATCTCAACCTCGACCTTATGCTCCCACTAAACGATTTACTCCTCCTTCCTCAGTCCTCATCCCAATCTCAAGAGTAGAACTAGCACAGCTCTCCCAATCAAACAACAACCCCTTGCGGAGAGGGACAAGGCAACCTTCGACTCACCTCCATGATTCTCTACCTCACAGACCAAATCCTCCTCCTCAAGGATTACCGCAGAGACCACAGAGAGTCGAAGGGAATGGACAAGGGCAGTATGAGAGAGGGAACTATAAGAGACCGGCGGAATATGGCAATGGGAATGGGAATGGACCTCCTCCTTCGAAACGAGCGAGACCAAATCAAGATACTTCAGTAGTAGCGAATCATTGTGCGTCTGCAATCTACTCTTGAGAACGTCTTGACAGTGCTGACGTAAAGTGTTTCCCTTGTAGATAACGCTCGACCCAACATCTCACGAGAAACTCGATTAGAATCCCCGATTATCGGTTTGAAGAACTTTAACAACTGGATCAAATCCGTCTTGATTGCGAAATTTGCGAGGAGAGAAGGAGACAACGAACAACCGAGAGTGAAAGTGTTGGATTTGGGTTGTGGGAAAGGAGGGGATTTACAGAAATGGGCGAAAGCTGGGACTGATGAATATGTTGGAGTCGGTTAGTCCTCTCTCACTATGCTTCTATCGTCATACCTTTGACTAGACTGACTGATAGGTCTGTTCGAGTGGACTAGATTTGGCGGCGGTTTCAGTTGAACAAGCTAGATCGAGATGGGAGAACATGAGAGGGAGTCGATTCCCTGCAGTTTTCCGTACTCTAGATTGCTTCGAGGTGAGCGCACATCTAGCTCTCTTCTCTCTAGTACATCCTCACTGACCTCTCCTCATCTCGTTTAGGAATCGATTACCGAAGTTCTACCTCCGAACGAAGTCGTTCGACCATTCGATGTCGTTTCAATGCAATTCTGTATGCATTACGCATTCGAGACAGAAGCAAAAGCACGACAAATGTTGGACAACGTCTCTCACTATCTCAGACCTGGAGGAATCGTGATCGGTACAATTCCAGATGCCTCGAATCTACTGTACGTCTCTCTCTTTCACTCCATCCTATCTCATAGCCGATGGTGAAAGATGTCGTTGCGTACAGGGAGAAGTTGGCGCAAGTACCTGAAGATGAATCTCAATTAGCGTACGGAAATACGGTTTATGGGATCAAATTCGATTCGAGAGAGGCACCAGATCCGTCAAGTCAGTTTGGGCATCGATATACTTTCTTTTTACAAGATGCGGTGGAGGAAGTACCGGAATATGTCGTGTATTGGGATCAATTCTTAGAGTGCGTTCAAACTCTTTCTCTCTGTTGTCGCTCTCGTCCCTTTGCGATCCGCCCACTCGCTTCGACAAATTGCGTACTGATTCTCTCTTTCTCTTCTTGATGGTACAGACTCGCAGCCGAATATGGTCTCAAACCTCACTTCTCCGCTCCTTTCTCCGACATCTTCGCAGACGAAGCCGAAGATCCACTCTTTGCGCAATTGTTGACGAGGATGAGAGTAGTCGACAAGGATGGGAATGCGGAGATGGATGAAGATCAGTTGGAGGCTGCTAGTGAGTCTCTCTCTCTTTCTCGTTCTTGGGCGAGAGCTGATCTCGAGATTGCGAAATAGTGTTGTATCTGGGTTTCGCGCTCATCAAGGAGTAGCGTCTACTGTCATATATGCAGGTTCGAATGACCCACTGTTGCCGTTCACCTCCTGTCTTCAGCTTCGGAGATCTCGCAAGTTCCGCGGTTTCGGCTAGTGGAGCGATCTACTGCTTTCTCTTCTGCTCCTCTTCTCTTCTCTCTCTTCCTTCACGTCATCTACCCTCACATCTACCAGATGGAGTTCTCGACAATGATGGGTCCTAAGGAGCTCTACACTCCGATCAGCGAGAGTGGAGACTCTGAAGCGACGGTCGCTCTTTTCCCCCAAGGTACGTTCCTGACCTTTCGAGTTTGTTCGCTTGTCACGATACAGCAAACGAACAGTAACGACTCTCTGTGACCACAGACGATGTACCTTCTTACTCAAAAGCCGTTCTTGACACCTTGGTATGTAAATTCGTTTCGGCCAAAGACGCGCTTCAGCATTTCAACGACTGGATCGCACAATGTGGAGGCCTCGAAGAAGCATACGCCGCTCAGAATCATGGTGAGAAGTACTCCATGCCCGAGGAGTGGGTCGAAGTGAAAGCTGTTTGCATCAGACAAGTCTCTGAGCTATCACTTGGCGAGGAACGCGAGACTCACATTTCGGTTCGAGCAGCTCGAAGCAAGCCCTCATCGCGACAATCCCAGCTGAAAGAAAGATCAACTACACCGGTGATGAGCTGTCGATCTACGAGAAGGCCGTCCACATCGTTGACCCTGCCGAACGCGCTCTCTCTGGATTACTCGAAGTAGGACATCGCTGGGACTGCCGCATCAGGTCTCTTACACCAGTTCACATTCATGTTAATGGGCAATCCATGCACTTGACATTCGAAGAAGAGGTAGAGCAGCGCTATTACGCAAAACGTTTGTTGCTCGTTCCAGCTCTGCGAAAGCGTTCATACCAAGGACACAAACCCGTCGACGCGCCTCATATTGTATGGTACGCCAAGTTTGCCGATCTTCTCAGCCCGGAGCATCTTGGTCATTTGGAGAACTTGAATGCTTTGCTTTGAAACCCTCTTTCAATTGTGTAGTCGTTTGTGCAACGGTTTCAGTGTCTTAGCTTCCGAGACTTCGTCGCTCGCTATCCGGTACTGGGCGACTTCCACCGGGTATCGAATTCGAGAAAGGAAGAACGACGATTGCGATACTACTTTGAAAACTCAGATTCTGTCTACTCCCTTTAAACCTGCCCGATCTCAAGCCTTCATCTCGCTCTCCCCATACGGAGCGGGTGTATCTCCCTCCGCCTCGACCTCTCCTTGACCTGGAATCATAATAGGTTTCTCCTCTTGCGCCAACCCATAATCGTAGAATCCTTTTCCTGATTTCTTACCCATGTATCCGGCTGAAACCATTCGCTGAGATCAATAGAGACGGTTTGAGTGGTAGCGGAAGGAAACAGAGAGGGAAGGGAGCTTACGGAAAGAAGTACGGATGGTCGATATTTGGAATCGCCAGTCTCGGTGTGAAGGACTTGCATGATCGATAAACAGGTGTCGAGCCCGATGCTAGAGACGCCATTGAGTCAGCTAAGGAACCTTTGACAGGAAAGAGAGCGAAGTGGTCGGGAGGGAGGAAAGTGGGTGCGAAGGATCGGACGATACGATGAATGAAAGAGGAAAGCTCACAAATCAGCGAGTTGTAGAGGACCCATAGGGTGTCGCATACCTGTCGTCGCAAAGTTCTGATCAGCGAAAGTGCGATCAAAGAGAAAAGAGGTAGACTCTTACCCAATTTCATCGTTTGGTCGATGTCCTCCCTCGTTGCAATTCCCGAATCCAGAACCTCAATGGATTCGTTGATGAACGGCATAAGTAACCTATTCGAGATGAATCCAGGAGAGTCTCTCGAGGTAACGACGGTCTTTCCCATTTCTTCTGCGAACGTTTGAGCGGTCTTGAGGACGAGAGGATGTGTTTGTAGTGCCGGGATCAACTCAACGAGAGTCATGATTGGTACAGGGTTGACTAACGAACGCTCCCAAGTAAGTACGGCAGCGATGAAGAAGAGGAGAGAGATGTCGACCTTACAGAAATGGAATCCGACGACACTCCTCGACCTATCCTCACCGGTTTCCCTCGAGATTGCACTCGCAGCAAGTTTCGACAGACTGATTGAGCTAGTGTTACTTGCTAGAATTGAGGAGGGTTTGAGATGAGTCGCCAGATCTTGAAAAATGGATTGTTTGACTTTGAGATTCTCCGAAACAGCCTGTTCACTCCCCCGATCAGCCTCATCCACAGTGCGAGGGATGAAGAACGTTACCTCGATAGCCAAATCGACACCGTCTTCCCCTCCGAACCCAGAGATGCCTTCTACAGTTCCGATTCTCTTTTTCACTTGCTCCATTTCCTCTTCTCCAATTTTACCCTTTTTCAATTCTTTCGCCAATAGTGAATGCATGAAATCTACACCACTCTTCAATTGTGCTGGGTTGTTGTCACAGAGGAGAACATTGACTCCTGCCGTCTGTCGGCGTTGCATGGGTGAGAAGGAGGCCTAAACGAACAAGAGGTTGGAATTTGCTTACTCTCGCTGCAACATATGCAATTCCAACACCCATCTGACCACTACCAATGACTCCTACGCTCTTGATCGCTCCTCTTGAAGCTGAAGTTGAGGAGATTTGACGGAAGTGGGGAATTGAGGGGAAGAGAGAGGAAGAGGAGGAAGAGAGGGAACGAGGGAGTAGTCGTGTAGATCGTAGCATACTTGTAAAGGTCGAATGTGCGAGTGTGAGTGAGGTGGAAGAAAAGAAAGGTATTTCAGCAGCTTCTCTGCTGTTTCATACTAAGCGGTTTACCGCTCACTTTCGGCTAACGTCGAACACTTGAGAAGGGCATTTCATTCATTTGCGTAGTATGTATCAAAGCACAGAAAACAGAAACAGTTCGAAAAAAGTCGTAAAAAGCAAAGCGAGAGAATCCATTTCTTTTCCTCCTGACCTCCCTTCCTTCATCCAAGCGCACTCTCTCCACTCCTCCACTCATTCCTCCAACTCATCCTCCTCATCATCTTCCTCTTCATCCTCGTCCATTCCCATTCCCATTCCCCCTTCGTCCTCTTCCTCAGAATCTTCCATCGCTTGTCTCCCCGGCAACTCGACCGCAGGGGGTGGTAATCCAGTCCCCAAAACCCTTCCATGTGACTCACCATACGCAGGAGGAGGGGTTCCATCCTCAGCTCCATCTCGACCAACACGATCTTGTACTTCTCCCATCACGATTCCTCGGGAACGAGATTGACGGAGAACTGTACGAGGAGGAGCAGGAGCACGGGGACGAGGAGCGGGGGAAGTCGCACGGGGTACGACGGGTGGTGAGGGTTTAGCTGCTTGGGCTTCTCGAACGAATTTCTCTGAACCACTCTCAGAAAGAACGAATGTAGTCAGAATCGAATTGTAGAACAGCGAGGGAGTACGTACCTCTCTCATCCTTCTCACTCCTCAACCTCCTATCCTCCTCGAATTCCAACAATGCTTTCTCTTTCCTCATCTTCTCAGCATCTTTCTCTGATTCCCTGTACCTTTTCTCCCTCTCCTCTGCTTCCTTTGCCCTCTTCAACGTACTCTCCAATACGTATACTCCCGTCTTCAATTTGTGTAATTCCTTCGAGATGGGAGAAGGGGGGAACACGAGATAAGCGGTGAAATCTATGGTCTGTCGTCGGAAACCGCAAGCGACGAGGTAGTCGTGAGGAGCAGAGTTGGAGACGTTCATGATTGTACGTTGGATGAGAGGGTTGGAAAGACGGATCTGACGGTATTTGGAAGCGGCGGTAGGGTTCGGAGGAGAGAGAATATTGGAGAGTAGTTTTTCGAGAGTTGAGAGAGTTTCAACTGCTTGTGTTTTCGAGCAATTTGGAAGGAGCTACACAGTCGCTGTATCAGCTCGGTACGGATACTGGGAGAGAGAGAGAGGGAAGAAGACGAACTTGACTATCCATTATTCGTGAAAATACGAGAATATCATTGCGAGTGGGATTGAAAGGTGATTCAGATCTTTGATGTGCTTGATCCGGTGAAGAGTACTGGGGAGTATTGATTTGTTTCGCACGTTGCTCTGCTGCTAAGAGCGCTTGTTCTCTTGGAGAGAGTGCGGCAGCGGGAGTGGGAGTGGAGGGAGTGGGAGAAGCTGCTGAAGAGGTGGAAGGGAGTGCGCCAGGTAGACCAGACATTGTACTGATAGGCTGTAGAGTATTCGAGCTGGACTCGAGGAGGTTCTGAGGGGTAGGAAGAAGGAAAAGAGGAGAGAGAGAGAGAAGCGATGTCATCGTTCTTTCCCTCTTCTACCACTTCACTTGCCTCAAAGAATGCTATCACCTAGAACAATAATCAGACCACATCAGCTTCAGCGAACCCTACACAGACAAATCATCTCTCGACGGAATTTGACTTCTACATCTCAACTCTCATTTCCTCGATCGACTAGAACTCCTACTACCGCTTCACAATCCTCATTGGATTCAACAGAAGAGCAACCAGATGATGTGATATCCCACAAAATTCAAAGTGAGTTCCCTCTGCTCTCCCTTCCTCTTCTTCTCGAACTCACTTCGCTCCCTTCACTCCTCTTAGCTATTCCTTTCCAGCTACCGCCAAATCGAGCACTAGATATATCCTATACAGCAGCCGCCTCAACCTTCGGAGTATCAGTCGTCTTCGCTCATTTACTCTCAAGATTCTGTAAAAGATGGTTTGGGTTCTCTCCTGCCGTGTTGGATTCAGGGATTGTAGAAAAGGCGTTCAGAATGGTACTCGTACCAGTGTGGAAAGTGGATCTAGTCATGAGAGGGAAAGCTTTACTGGAAGATACGGAATTGGATCTGAACAGTGAGAATCCCCTGTTTCGCTCTCTCACCATGCCAGCACTGATGTCAACCTCGACGTTCGTAGTCTCTGCTCTCGATTCTTCACTACCAGGCTTCCGCCTCTCACCCCTCGACGAACTCCCCTTAAACGCACCCTTCTCACCCACCGATTCCGTCCCCTTCTCCCCCTCTCAGCACCTCACTCAACACTCCACTCCCGTAACCCTCCTCCCCTTCACCCATCACCCCTTATCGCTCCTCTCCAAGATCGCCTCCTTACCACGAACAATCGAATCGACCGATGGAATCGGCATGAACCCTAAGAGTTTCAAAGAAGTCTTGTTTGCGACTTATCCAGTATTGATGCCTATCTATCTGGGAGAGTTCGAGTTGAGGAACGATCCGGATGAGAAGAAGGTTACGACGGTTCAATTCGGAACGAGCGATACACCTGTACGTTCTCTCATTCATCTCCCCTCCTCGATATGAAGCAGCACTGATTTGGGAGCGCGATGTCAGGCTTTCTCGGTTTACCCTCAATTCTTGAAACCACCTCAATGGCTCCCTCAATCAGATTCCATTTCTCTCTCGATCTCAGGTCGTCCATCAAATCCTCAATCAGGTCAACCAACTCCTCAGTCCGGTGCACTACTGAAACAACTAGAACCTAGATTGACCGAGCTATTAGGAAAGTTACAGGATAAGAGAAGGGATGGGAATGAAGAAGGAATGATCACGGATCGGATGGGGGAAGGAGTGCAAATTGAGGAATTGGTTGAAGGAAACGAGAGGGTCATGGGTTACTCTCAGTGGATGGAGTCAGTACAGATTTCACTCTCATGGGTGAGGTATGGAGTAAAGCTGATGTATTAGTGAGCAGGCAAAATCAGGAATATGTAGAGGCGAGTAACAAGTTGGAAAACGTTTCAGCTATGCTAGAACAGGTTGAGGCGATGGTACGTCTACTCTTCTCCGATCATTGCTCTCCATTCAATCTTCCAGATAATGAAACGATCCTGACTGATCTCTTGTTGCTGTTTCTACAGCCTGATAACGTCAAATCACTCTTGATCTCCTCCTCCTCGATCCCGAAGCTTCAAGACCGGGAGAGTCTGCTGAAAGACGTGACTGCGCAAGTTGGAAAAGCGAAGGATGAAGTTGATCGACTGAAACCGGAATGGATCGAAGGAGCGAGAAGAGCTGAACAGTAGATAGAGTCTTCACTGCTACACTAGACATCCCATCCCTCGAACCAAAGCCGCAGACACTCTGAAAGAGGAAGAGGAAGAGATCGGACTGGAATTGCGGACAGCTTGAGAAGAAGTGAAAGAGTATCTAATTCGCAGAATGCAAAACAGCGTGCATAACCCTCCAGCCTCCTACAGCGCTTCCTCCACCTGCATCAACGTTCATCCAGAATGCGAGGAACAAACGATCAGCATGAAGTTTGGGTCCATGCTGTTTGACTTCTTCGACTCCGACGAAAGCGCTGTCGAGTTGAATTGAGATGGCGTGGTTGAAGTCGATAACGGGCATGATTTGGGGAGAGACGTTCTTCATGTGAGCGCAACCATCTCCAGGAACGGTCCTGTCCGAGAGAACGAGAGTGGTCGTGAAGCTACATTCGAAATTGCGATCAGCTTCATTCTGCGAAAATACCGCTCATAGCTTACTCAATCTCGACATCCCTGATCTCAGACCAGTCGTGATCGGTACTCTTTGGCTGCCTCCAATTTCCGACACTAGCTCCTCTGGTGACCCACATCATGTGCTTGAAAAGTGCGTTTTCGGGAGGAACGATTTCTTTGTGACATCCGATCTGGTCTAGTTCTGATCGAGTATACGTGGGACCGGGCGCTGCAAGCTCTCTCGAATCACAGTCAGCGTACTCTCGAAGACTGGAGAGGGCAAAGAGACTCACGAAGAGTTTGAGGGACGAAGGAAGCGGCAGAAGGGTTGAGCTGGCTCATTTCGAGTGGGGAGGACACCAAGAGAGAGGATGAAGCGATGGAGAGGAAGTGAAGAGCAAGAAGTATAGAGAGGGAGAGATGAGAAAGGAAAGAAAGTCGAATTGCGCCGCGGACTTTCCGAACCTCCCTCTCTTCCCCTCGCCTTGATGCACAGAAGCGCCGGAAGCACATTGCGGAACTTGAAGAGGGAGTCGACCGAGGAGAAGAGCCGGGATCGAAGCTGAGGCGTGATCTTCAAAAAGATCGCTTCGCTTCGCAAGGAGATTCGACCCTCGATTCGCTTCACCCGTACGAATCGTACTCAGCGTGTATGTAGGAAGCAGTACGTATTGCAGGCGAACCGAGACTAGAAGAAAGTACAGTCGAGAACAAGCGAAAGAGGGGATGTCAAGCGTTTTCTGAGATTCGGATCTGTTGAAAGCGAAGATTGTGAGCAATGCGAGAGAAGTTGAGAACGTAGAAACGATAGACGTACTTTGATCAAGGTAAATCACTCAATCCAGGCATCTTGATCAAATGTTCTGCGGTCTGCAAGAATGCATGCTCGACTTTCCAGCAGTATTCTGACTGCCCTGAAACGCCGAGTTCCTCGAAGGCGGGCGAGATGAGAAGTCTCTTAGTGTAGAGACGAATTCCGAGAGGTAGAGAGGCTGGAGACGTGACGCAGTCGCCATCGCAGGTTGTCGACTCGAAGTATGGAGATTTTTCGAAGACAAGCGGCATCGAGAGAGGCTCGTCGGCGGGAGCTATGATATATGCTCTGCGCCTCGGCGGGCTACGTGACCAGTAGATCCTTGAGCCTTCATCATGAGGGCTTGGAAGGCTAGACATCGCGCTAATTCGTCAGTCTCACGGAAACAGCTCAGAACCTCGAGACTCACACTATGCACATACCCTCAACCTCTGCCCATTCAACCACTCCTTCAGCTTGAGCGGTTCCATCTTGATAGCGTTTCATGACTTCTTCGGGAGAACGAACAGCATCGACACCGAGAGTTTCGAGGACAGCTTTGGAGTAAACTCGTCCTTCATCTACATCACAAATCGAGTGTAGAGTCAGCCAAGAGCACTTCCAGGGCTCTGAAGAGAGAGGGACTGGAAGTAGAGCAAGATAAGGACGAGAATTCACGAAGAGGTTCAAAGGCGAGAGTGGCCTCGGAGGGAGACGGAGAAGAACCGAAACTGTAGTCTGACATTCTTGTGTTTGATGTGGAGTGGTTCGAATTGAATAGGGTGATCGGTGATTGGAAAGTGAGAAGGAGAAGAGAAAGAAAAGAAATGATCTCCCAGGATTTTCACAAGGAAGCGGTTTCTTCTGAACTTGCGTTCCCCAAGCTGATCATTCAACCGTAACCGTAGTCTCCCAGTCAACACTATCTGACGGAGCTGCTCTCGACAATTCCTGTCCCTCGACTGACCGGACCTAGTTTTGAATCGAGTTTAGATTCTCTCGCTTCTTCGCTCTACTGTTCTAAACCATACCGTCTCTTGAGGTCCTCCTCACCCTTCTTCGTATCCTTCGGTGTCCGTCCACTATCTCCATTCTCCCGTCTGTCTCTCATCGCTTTCTCAAATTCATCCTTGACGACCCACACGAATTCAGCCTCCTTCTTCGCTGCCTGTTGCGCTTGATTCTTGGTTTGCTTCTTATTCAATCCTTTCACCTCCTCGACTTGCTCCGTCTCTACCGGTGTCGATGTAGTCCCAGATAAGTTCTCCCATTTCGATCTTGTCAATTTAACGATTTCACCTCTCTCCTCCATTCTCGCCAACAAGCCTTGTTTGAGGTATCTCATACTCCAAGTTCCTTCTGTCGATTCTGATTGTCCAGGGAACGCTTTCGAAGCTACTTTCTGTGCTGATTCGGGTAGGAGAGATCGAGTGATTCCTTGAAGAAAGTTGGAAGGAGGTTTGCGAGAAGGGAGAGGTTCGGGAAGGGAGTGGAGGATAGAGTGAAGGCTTTGAGTAGTGCATGGACCTAGATTGGGGAGTTGGAGAGTGAGTATGAGAGGATGAGAGATGAGAAGAAATTGAACAAGTTTACCATTTTCGAGTAAGGTTTTGCGTACGAGGTTGATGGAAGTATTTGCAGTCGTTCTAGCTGCGCTCATGGTGGGTATCGAGTGTTCAAGGTGGTTAGAGGTGCAAAAGATTGATCGCTTGTTTCTTTCGCTAATTCCTCGCGAGATTTTGTTAGCTCGTTCGACCTCTTGCCATTCACTGCAGCTCTCTCCTCTTTCTCACTCATCGAACCCACACTCCTACCGGCCAGAAGACGCGATGTCTGTAGCACCTCCTACTCCTCGAAGTAAACAACACGCTCATCCCAAACCTCATCAACCTCCGATCAGACTACACCACAAACCCTCGAGATTCTCAATCAAGAAACTCTTATTCACAAGTGTAGCTCTAGGAATCTTCAGCTTTGTATGGGCAGGACTCGAATCTATCAAAGTAAGAGTTACAAATCCGAATGTTTACTCATTCTTCAAGAGTCACTAGAGCTAACCACACGATTCGCCTCGTCGTCAGTCTCGATGGTACATCTTTGATCCACCAACACTTCATGCAGTAGCGAAAGAAGCCATCTCCCTTCACGGAAACGACACAGTTTCAATCCTCTCCCACATTGTTACTTCTCTCAAACAGACCCATCCCGATTTCGCCATCAACAACGCCTTCTCCTCTACTCCCCTCCTCTCGGATCCTACGACTCAAGCGATCATTCCCGAATCCTACACCCCAAACGCTAGGGAATGGGTTTGGAATAACGCGGGAGGAGCAATGGGACACATGTTTATCATTCACGCTTCGATTACCGAGTACTTGATCTTGTTTGGAACTCCACTCGGTACAGAGGGTCACTCGGGGAGGCACACGGCGGATGATTACTTCCATATTTTGAAGGGTGAACAATGGGCTGCTAAAGCTGGTGCTTTCGAGATGGAGGTGGGTTGAACTTATCCTTTTATACATCAGAGGAGAGAGCTGATGAGACGACTTGATGGTAGCGCTACGTTGCTGGGGATGTACACCACCTCGTGAGGGGAGAAGTCAAGCAATACAAGTTCCACGAAGGTGGTTTCGCTCTCGAACTCGCTCAAGGTGAGCTCACCTCTCTCTTTCTTGGTATCCTCTACCTGGAAAGACGCTGATGCTGATTTCGTACCTTTCTGCTTTGATAGGATGGATCCCTTTGATGTTGCCATTCGGATTCGCCGATACTTTCTTCTCAACTCTCGATCTCCCGACTCTCTACCACACTGTTAGGATCACTGGACGAGAAATGATCAAGAATTTGTTACACGGAAAGATCTAAACAGAGGAAGGATTTTGGAGGGGTGAAGAAGGAGAAGAGATTATTATAACGGCTTATTCGGGGCGAACGGGGATAGACGGTTCGGGCTTCGTGGTGACATAGACTGGAGTGTGGATCTATTCGAGGTCTTGGTAATATAGTCGACTTTCGAGTGTGCGAGGAGCGAATCTTGCGAAACTTTTTCAGACTCGTTATCCATCTTTCTCAGGCTCGTTATCCATTTCTTCGTTCCAGGCCTCGTTCCTCCTCCCTCATATTTCACGAATTCTGTCGCGAAAGTCGATTTTATGATCCAGCGAAATTGAAAGCACGCTGATTCGATTTCTTGAAATAATCGATAAGACTTGCTTCAATTCGAATATGAAGTTCTTCTCTTCACCTCCAAAATTTCGATAACAAGAAAGCGACATGGCAGGTCGTAGATCACGCCGTACCAGTACTCCTGCTGCCGAGCTACCATCCGAATTACCCCCAGAAGAAGAAGAGGAGGAGGAGGAAGAGGAAGAAAGTGATTTCGAACCTGTCGAACCGAATCTCGCTACTCGAGTCAAACGTAGCAATGCAGGAAACCGTATGAGAGCTCTGTTGGATGACGAGCAAGGCGCAGAAGCCGAGGAACTGTTCAAGGAGGAAGTGGATGATGTTGAATTCAAACAGAAAGGTCAGCTCTTGTGCCCCTTCACTTATGGACTGGATAGGAAGCTGATAGAGTATTTTGAGACCTATTTTAGAGGAAGCCGATGTGTTTGATTCAGATTTCGGAAGTACGGACGAAGGAAGTGCGGGAGAAGATGATGAAGATGCTGGAGAACGCAAACTAGAGAACGAAGCGAAAGCAGAGAAGAAGGTATGTATCGAATAGACTCACTGCATTCAGGTAGACGCGCGTAAGCTGACTTGAATCGAGGAGTACAGGCAGCGAAAGCCAAAAAGAAGAAAGGATTCGTCGCGCCTACTCATCCTTTCGCTCGTACGACCAAAGATCAAGCTCGAAAGGCTGCTAAAGCTGCTCAACCTGTCGCATCGACCTCAGCAAGTACGTTGGATGATGATGGAGTACCGGTTGTCAAGCGAAAGAGAGGAAGTATCGATCCTGCTTTTTTGGCACCGATGAGGGAGAGTTCGAGGCGGAGCGCAGTCGAGTTCAAGAAAGGTGTCAAAGATCGATTAGTCGAGAGTGAGAAACGAAAGGTAAGTCCGCATGTTTTTACTGTCGATCAATCGTTAACCAAACAAGATTTCGTTCTTTCAACAGGCCGTTGCTACGAAACCCAGAAGGAGAACTCAGAAGACTCTCACTCAAGCCGATCTCATTGCAGAAGCACTCGAAACCGAAGAGATCAATCGTGCTGCTCTATTAGCATTCTACGCTGCAGAAGAAGATCGAAGAGAAGCAGAACGCATTGCCGGAATGCGTTACGAGATTATTGGGCCGAAGTTGACATTCTTGAGTCGAACGGAGGGAAGCGTTGCGAAGAAAGACAAGGGGAAGGGAAAAGAAGAGTTGGGGAGGAAAAGGATGATCGAGGTTTTAGGAGAGACGGGTCAGAAAGGGTGGAAAGCTGGTGCAAACGAGAATGGTGGTGCTGCGTCGAGCGACAATTCGACATCGATCAATCCTCAACCTGACGAGAACAATCCTCCGACCAATTCCGTCGACCAATCTTCATCGACTAATCAGCCAATCTCTCGTCAACGAGATCCTGCTGAACCTTTGCCCTGGACTCGCAACTGGCTCGTGTTCGACAACTTTGAAGGGAATAGGGCCGACGAGTACGAGGCGCTGTTCGGGGAGCACGTCGATTGGAGTCAACCCGTTCCTCCTAGAGATGGTGAGTTATAACCTGCTCTCAATCGACCACTGCTGTTACTGCGTGCTAATCGACTCTTTCGCTTTTACTCACTAGATCCAAAACTCAATCGCTGTGCTCTCACCGGCCTACCTGCTCGATACCGCGACCCTCGAACCCTCACACCTTACGCAAGCCTCGAAGCCTACCAAGTACTCAACTCGATCGTCGACGCTCAAGCATTCATCTGGTCAGACTCTCTCGGCGCGTATACTGGCACGTCCGGCTTTGGACTCGCTAGGGAGGTGGAACAAGCCTGGTCTCGCCGTCCTCAAGCGAAAACTCGATATGCCGCATCGACTGATGCTCCTCCGTTACTCCTCCCGATGGCAGCTCCCCCTGCTCCGAGGGTCATTCATGGAACCCGATCAGCCTCGGCCGTCAATGGAGCGCTCGATCATCAGGTCAGACCTCGCATCCCGAAGGAGGACAACCCTTATTCAAGAGAATACGCAAGCTCGGGAGGCACTGGCAGAGGAACACGAGGCAGGTCATCCATATCGCAACATCCAGATGCCCTACCCGCGCTTCCCTCCGCTTTCCCTCCTCTCCCAGTCTCGAATGGCTTCCCTCCCCTTCCTCTGAACACCGCTTCACCTCATCAATCTCAGCAACAATCGCCTCACACTGCACCGCAAGCTCGCTCGATTCAGCTATCGTCGAATGGAGGATTCGGTTCCCCTTCTCCCTTCGGTCCCGCTTCACCTCATTCTGGTCTACCGCTTGTTCCTTCACAATCAACCGGATCGTCGCCCGCACCTAACGCCAACGGTCATGTTCCTTCACCCGCCCTCCCTCCTTTGCCCCCTCAGTAGTTCGTTCGCACAGACATTAATGAAGGAATTGCATGGTCCTCTTTCGTATGTCTCTTCGGGAATCGTGAGATTGAGAGCACGACAACAAAGGACATACTTATTAGATTCGGAAGGGATATAAAAGATACTGATTCTCCTCCTCTTCAAGCTTTCTTCTTCAATTGATCGACATTGCGACGAACTTGAGGATTCCTCTGTTGAATAACGGTGAAAGCGACAAATGCAGCTAAAACGACGAGACCGACGAGATCAGTTTCATCGACGAAAGAATGAGCGAAAGAATCGAACGACGACTCACCAGCGATAGCAGCTAGAACGAAGAAGTTCCTGAAAACGAAGGAGATTGTGCTCGAGGCGAGAGTGATAAGTTCCTCCGCAAAAGTCTTGATGAGGGAGAAGAACGTTTCAAAGATGGCGAAGACTCCTTTGAATCTGTCAGGTTAGGTTCAGGGAGTACGGGACGACGACGAGAGAGTCAATCTCTCTGACTGAACGTCTACGAGGGTAAATGAAATACTCACAGTCCTTTGATGATATCGGCGAGTGATTCGAGGAGAGATGGCATTGTCAGATGCAAAGAGGGATGTGGAGAGAGGGAAGGGGAGAGAGGAAGCGAAGCAAAACAAGTCGGAAAGCGGTGTCCTTTCGCGTGCGTCAGTAGTGATCGACAAATCTCCTCAAGCTGCGAGTTCTTTGATTGCCGCTTCGAGACGAGGTCACGGGATTATCTGTCCTTCTCAAGCGAAAAGCAAACGGAAAGCGAGTTGCAAAAGTAAAAACAAAGACGACAGATCTGATGAGAGAGAGAGAAAGAGCAACGAGAGGAAACATATAGAAGAGGGAGAAGTGAAGCGCAAGTAGAGTCGAAAGCGGGTTGATCAACGTCTAGGATCGGAGTCGTAGGGTCGAGGAAGAGGTCTTGAAGATGAGGCCTGCAATTGATAGAAACTGAGTGAGCAGAAGCTCCGAGAGACAGGATCGTAAAGTCAAACAAACGTTGGGGTATCTAGCCGTTTGCGAAATTGATCCTCGAGCTTGACGAGGGCTTCCCGCTTGCGAGTACTCGGATCGGTGGCTGTGAGAAGTCGAACTATGTCGCGCCCATCCGTTGTCTCTGTGTGAGTCTTGGTAGGAAGATTGATAGGTACGAGCAGGAGATCTTTCGCGTTCACGATACTATAATGCGGGAGAGTCAGCATACGAAAGACATGTGTAAAAGAAGATGAGGATGAACTGACCGAATCAGATCTTCGTTCGTGGTTTGAAAAAGCCAGAGAGGGATCAGGTTCCTCCCTTTTTACTTGTCCGAACCGCTGCAACGGACCGCCTGCTTTCTTCTGGCTCAAGGCTTTCATGACCTCGAGATCTTTCGGATCAGCTCGAGACTGTAACAGCCTTGCCACCTCGCGATTCTTTTCCTCTTCCTCGTCGAATTGTTCCGCTCCTCCATTCGGTCTGATGATATCGTTTTCGCCACGACCTCCGTACGCTTCGAGTTCATCTTCCTCCATTGCGAGTTGCTCGGGACGCTTTGGACGGCCAAGGTGGTCGAACTGCTGAACTGTGTTGCTGATGATGCGTTTGCGTTGGACCGGTTGAGATGGGTGCTGGACCGAGCTGGGAGGTTTAGCACGGCGTGAAGTCGGAGGTGGTGGAGGTGGTGGTAATGGATTTGCCTTGGAGAGGACAGCTTCAGCAATTCGAGTTTTCGCTTCGGAACCATATTTTCTAGGAGGCACAGCAGGATTCTGATCCGTCAATGATGATTCGGATCGTACGCTCTGACCCGAGGTTGGCTTTGACGCAGCTTTACTTGGAGGGATGCTAAGCGAGGCAGCGGATTTGGAGGGAACAGATTTCGAGGGAAGTCGAGACTCGGTTCGAGAGATCGGCCGTTGTTGCATCGGATGATCTCGAGGCAGAGAGGTTGATGGCGTAGTTCGGGGAGGCGATCGACTGGAAAGGGTTTGGGTAGGTCCACCATCGGATCGATTCGAATGTCCACGGGAGATGACAGGTTTGATGTCTTCTTCGGATCCTCCTCTTCTCCGTTCCAACTCTTGACCAGATCTGCTCTTCTCGAGCTGATCCCTCGCTACACGCTCGTTCTCTGCCTTCTCCTTTGCTACTCTCTTTTCCTCCATTCTTTGCCTTTCCCTCTCCTGTTCCTCCTGTTTCCTCTTCGCTCGTTCTTCTTCAGCTTTCTTCTGACTCGCTCTCGCCTCCCTTCCCTCTGTCTCTCGTGCCACTTCATCCGCCCGTCGCTTCTCCTTCTCCCTTGCTTCGCGTTGTACCCTTTCTTCCTGATCTCTGTCGACTTGCTGAACTTTCTTCCTCTTGCTCGAAGACGACGTTGAAGCGTCGATTGTTTCGATAGCATTCGTAGTGTCACGACGCTTTCTCTTGCTAGTCGAGGACGATGAGGGCGCAGGATCAGAAGTTTCTGGAGATCGGGATCTGGAAGCGTGAGAGCCAGCTGAGGGAGGGGCAGAGGGAGAAGTGTTCGCTGCGGGATGAGACGAGGCAAGGGTAGGGTTTGTGTTGTGTTGAGCAGGTTGACGAACACCGTTGACGACTCTCGAACCATCATCGTTGTAAATTCCTTTGAGGTCGGTGTTAGGGTCGAAATCACTAGAACGTCGACAAGGCCAGGTCAGCGTAAGCTAACGTTACAAGGAGCGAGAAGGAACTGGATAACTCACTCCATGAACGTCTTCATTGTCTTCCAAACCTTTCCATTATCCTTGACTTCACTTCCATAACTGCTGATTACGAGCTCACGACATTTCTGAATGATTTCCAGCAGATCTCCGTCTCGTAAATCTTCATACTTCTGAACGAGCATCGGCAAGAACATGAATTCGACTGGTGAGAGCGCCCGACCCGCACTTTTGCCGTTCGGGATCCTCCAGATTCGATGAGGGAATCGCATGCGACTCTTTGGGTTACCCGTCACGAGAGCGCTCGCTGGCCACTTGGAGTCCTTGCAGTCTTCGGCGAGTTGAGGTACGAGAGTGAGATCCTTGAATCGATCGAGTATTCTGCGGACCATTTTGCGCTTTGTCGAAGAAGGGAGTGACAACGTTGCCATCTCTTTGTCTCTGCGGACTTGAGTTCGATGCTGAGTATTTGCGTAACCACCGACCAACGAAGAAACGAGGCAGAAGAAGAGGGTGAGGCCTTTGTTGCGATTGAGTTCAATAATTCGCTTTTCATAGAGCATGGAGTCAGTTTACAAATCTGATAGTCAACTCGAGGGGAAGGAGAGCATACAGGCGAGAACGCGTTTGGATTTTCACATTGTTGCGCTACATCCTGCGGAGCGAAGAGAGACAATAAACCGTCGATCCACCATCTGTATTCTGTATTGATCGCCTTGACCGTCTCTGCGGTTTCATAGAAGAGGAATGTACCGTATCAGTGAATTCGTAGCAATCTATCAAAAGCAGAGGGAGAAACTTACCTGCTCCTTGAAGAGGCATGCCCAATTGAACTCGCCTGAAGATGTCACACTCTTGCTCATACGACAACTCGCGGTAGTATCCGAATCTGAGCTTCTTTTGGCGGAAGATCTGTTGTGCTTCGGGAGTCAGACGATCGAAGGTGACCTTTTTATCCAAATCGTTTTTCTGTCAATAAGTCGTCAAAGATCAGCTTCGCATTCTGCATCCAGACGGTCGGCTTTACGCACGATACCGAATCCTCCATCGAGGAACCTAACGAGGGGACGAGTGAGTCAGCTTCTCGACCAAAGGACGCGAGTTCTGCAAAAGTCGCTCACTTTCGAATCGCAGTACATCTTTGCTTTCCGTCGAGACAATTCCAGACTAGCCTAACACCCGTCTCTTTCTCCTTTCCTTTTCCCTTGTTTCCAACCTTGTGTCGAGCAGGATCTGCAATAACCGTTCCATTGTTTTCCTCCTCATTTTCCTTCTTTGCGCTTGCGTACACATTGAATAGTAGCTCCGGTACATGAACGTTACGATAGATAGATTGTATGAGACCTTCATTCCGGTCTGCCTTCCACTGTGTAGTTGTGAGGGAGGAATGCTGAGCAAACTTGCGAAACGAGGAGAATCACCAAGAATGTGAAAACGTACGACAGGTTCTCTCTGGTAAGCGGGATTGAGGTTGATGCAGTTCGCTTTGAGCAATTCGTACAATTCTAACGTTACACACGAAGAACGATCAGCGCTCGCGTCGAGGGAGAGAATGGAGATGTGAACCATACCTGCGATAGTGATCTCTCCGAACTCTTCCTCTGGCAAGACATCGTCCACTCCATACAATCCTTTCACCTCTTTGCCGTAGCTACTGGTTTGAGCCGCTGTCGTTGTGTAGTCCTCGTCTGGATCTCCTTCCTGTTCCGATTCCTCGTCCGAACCATCCTCTGCAAACCCCTCCCGAGCGCCATCGTTACGCTCATCCATGACAGCATCTCCACCTGAAGGTCCCTGTCCAGCCCAATCAGCACCTTGAGAACTGTAGTCGGCGCGGGGTTGCAATTGCTGTTGAGGAGAAGGGGAACGAGAGGAGGAAGGACTTGAACCATCTCCGAATAGTCCAGACATCTATAAGCGATGCCTAGTAGTCTATTGGTGACTTGAGATTGGGTTCAAGTGAAGTAGGTGAGAGAGGGGGAGTCATTCAACTTTGAAACCTTTCACTTCTTCCCATCACTTCTTTCCACCTCGCCAGAACTCTAGTATGGCGAGGGATCATGCGACCATCACAAATTACTCTCCAATCTCTTCCCGTATACCCCACGTCCTAGCCGCATCTTCTAGACCGAATTCTCCCTCAACTTCCTCTTCTTTCAAACAGCAAGCCTCTCTACTCTCTCAAAGACTCACAGCACTAGATCAAGAGAGACGCAAACTAGGTCCGAATCATCTAGCGAGCTTCATGCTTGGATTGGAAGGTTTAGAGAGTGCGGTTCTGAAAGGGGAGGTTAGAGGAAACAGTCCATGGGCTTATAGGGAATGGCGAGAGGATGATCAATCGACGAAGGAAGATGATTTGCAGGGGGTCCCGCTCAATATGGACGAATGGGAGGAATGGGAAAAGAAAAAGATTGAAAGACGTCAAGCGAAGGAAACTGAATTGGAGCAGGAGGAGGAGGAAGTCCAGGTTGACGTCAAGATGAAAGCCGCGAAACGAAGGAGGACGTCGGAGGAGGAAACCTCGACTGGAATCGAAACACCGAAATCAAGCGAGAACTCGAGCCGAAAGAGATCGAAGGATAGACCGATCAACACCATGTTCAGCGCTTCGAAGCACTCGACAAACTCAGCATCGAGCAAGAAACCCGACCGTACTCTTTCCGTAACGCCTCGAGCAAGCTTGAAGTCCAAGAGTCAATCTTTCCCTTCCCTCGAAACTTTGAATTCGGCTGGAAAGTCGTTATCTGCCGATCTCGACACGAGGAAGAACGGGAATGAGAAGGAGGACTCACGTCGTAGAGGGGAGAGCTGGAGATCAGGCGAAGAAGGTGCCCAAGAGGAGGTGTTGGGAGAATTCGGTTTCGGTTCCCAAGTGAGTCTCCGCCGCTTTCGCTGCTCTAGTCTCGGAGGTATCTGTCACTGACACCCTCTTACGCTCATAATAGATGGCTCTACCCACTTCGACAAACAAACTGATTTCCTCGAACCTTCACTCGACTTCGCAACGACTTCCTCCGTCTCGTTCTCACGATTTCCCTTCCTCCCCAATCGCCCTTTCGGACCCGGCTACGAAGGCCTACACTTCGACTCCCTACCACGGTAAAGGTACAACCTCCACAGCTGCTCCAGCCTTAACTTTCCCGGACCCTTCTTCTCCTCAATCTTCGAGATCAAATTCGCCGGAATCGCATTCGACCAAACGATCGGCAACCTTGCATCACCCAAAGCTCCATCGACTGAGTTCAGTATCAAGGTTGGAATCAGCGGCGAGCTTGAAGGGGGATGAGGAAGGGAGAGAGATCGAGGAGTTCTTGGGACAAGAGAGTTTGGACTGATCTCATGAAGGATGGGGAGAGTAGGGATCGAGCGGAGTATCAGTGGAACGCTATTCAGGGAATGTTGTTTAATGGTTTCTCTATCATGTAACTCGCTATACCTTTTAAATTGTCGTTCGGGTCGATGGGAGATGAGGAAACGCGTCGTTTTGCTTATCTAGCTACATGCTGAAAGCGATCTACACGTCTCACAATGCTTATGATTGAACGAAGTTGAGTCGGACTTCGCGATCGAAATTTCAAGTTGAGAGAAAAGAAAGAATTCCTTCCTCCACTTCACACTCGACAAGTTAAAGAACAACGACAGCACGAGAGGGTTTCACAAATAGGACAAGATGGCTAGCAACAGCCCTCCTCCACTACAAGGCTCTCCTCCACCTCCTTCTTCTCCCTCTCCCTCAGCACCAAATTCTCCCGGTTCCGACGTCTCAAACGCTCCTCCCGCTCAACGGGTGAGCTATTACGTTCAGTGTGCAGATGATATGATGGATGCCGTGTTCAAGCATGAAGCGTTCCTCTTCTCGGAGAAAGAACAACATGCTCTTCGAAGGTTTCGCACTCTCGAATGCAAGTCCACTCTTTCGTGATTCGACTATGCTGGACAGTAGCTAATTAGACACTCTTCTCTACAGATCAATCTCGATACCTCTTCATGAGATTATTCCTTCGCAAACATGGTTGGATTCGATTAGACGGAATAGGTTACGAGAACGACATCACAGATCTCAAGTCAGCATGTGAAGCGTTATGGAGAGTCATTGAGTTTACTCCTTCACCGCCAGCGGTTGAACCTCAAGAACAAGAATTCAAGCCCATCGCAGGACCTTCGACTCCTCCTAAAATCAAAGCGAAATCTCCCAGTCCCGACCCTTACTTTATCGATTTGACCTTGTCAGACGACGACGAAGACGTCAAGTTGATATCGCCGAAGAAGAAGAAGAAGCGATTGGGAGATTGCGATGAGGAGGATGAAGAAATGGATTTGACGAAACTGGCAGAAGACAAGGAGGTATTGGCATTGGAAGATCCAGAGATCGCGTTGGGGCTGTTGACGATGGAAGAACTCGTTGCTTTGGGAAAGAGGATGAAGGTGACCTTGCCTGCCGGGAAAACTACGGTTCGTTCGCTCACTTTTACTTTCGAAACTTGCGTCGAGCTAAGGCCGGAGTCATTCAATAGCGTGGAGAATGGACGAAAGCATTGCTACGTACTTCGAATCAGTCCACACTCTCATTCTTTCCTACTGCAACTCGTGAAAAGGGGAAAGGGAAAGGAAAAGAGACGGAACAGAAACCTTTCGGTTCTTTCGGTGTCGGTTACGATTCGAAAGGGAACAAACTCAAGCAATCAACCGTCGTCGCTCGTCAAGCTCTCAACAGTATCGGTAAGCATGGGCCTGTCTTTCTCCTCTGTTTCCCTGAGCTAAATGATCGCTCCCCGGTTGTCAGGTGCTGTCATTCGACTTTCGCCTACTTACGTTACCCTCTTCAACCGCCTCTCTCTCGTATACCATCGTACATCTTACACTGCTACCTCTTCTCAACCTAGCAAACCCAGCTCTATCACCGCATCGCTCCTCGCAAGATTCGGCAAACGTCGTTATCCCGATTACATCGTTTCACGCTCATTCTCCATCTTCCCATCTCGCAAATCTCTCAAACAATTTGAAGCAGCGATGGAGGTTGAAAGGCTGGTTGAAGAATCGCTTGAGGGGATTTGGGGTCCTGGAGTGCCGAAAAGAGAAAAGGAATCTGGAGAAGAGAAGAAAGCTCGCTTCAAAGAAGGGACCAGGATCTGGGAGGAAGTCGAAGATGAATGGAAGGAGTTGTGTCAAGAAGCTGAGTTGGAGATGAAGCAGGAAGAAGACGATGGGGAAAAGAGAAGACTGTACTATCGGAGGCGTTTTCATCCTGGTTGGCCATTGAGTCGTGCAGCTTACAAAGCTGCCGCTTGTTACGCCAAACTCGTACGTTACTGCATATCTCTCATTCTGCATCAGACTGACCCTTTCGATCGCAGGGTGACCACGAACGCGAAGTCGAGATTCTCCGTTTCCTTCTCGCTCAAACTTCATTCAGACGTGGTAAACGAGGAGATTGGTATGATCGTCTGGCCCTCGTTCTGATGAAGTACCCTCTCGGCGAAGAGCTCATCCTGGGGGAGAAGGGGAAAGCGAAGAAGAAGGAGAAACTGCTCAAAGCGAGGAGGGAAGCAGCGCTCAAGGTCTGTCAAGTCGGTCTCGAAGATCCATACACGCATCTCAGTAGGTTTTTCATCACCTTACCCGTCGGTGGCATGTGATACTGACATTTCTGCCTGACACCAGTCTACAAATCTTCGTTACAACGTCGAATCTCTCGCATCGAATCAGCTTTGGAAGTCTCAAAAGACGAGAGGTCAATTTTCGAGGTACTACTCGCCAAATCAGAGCAGAGGAC
>Ga0308169_10000955_pt1 | contig 36783 bp, 33 predicted proteins | sample PhyBR1_2_FD_202139 | JGI IMG/M metagenome (GOLD analysis project Ga0308169, IMG submission 202139) | Phyllosphere microbial communities from UC Gill Tract Community Farm, Albany, California, United States - DLSLSB.R1 | ecosystem: Host-associated > Plants > Phyllosphere > Unclassified | place...
ACGACCATGGTCATCATGGTCATGACAGCTACCAGATCCACTACAGTGGCAAGGATTACGCAATCGGCTTCGCGCTGTCGCTGATCCTCACCGCGATTCCGTTCTGGCTGGTGATGGGCAATGTGCTGGCCCCGGACATGACCCGCTGGGTCATCCTCGGCTTCGCTGCGGTCCAGCTGGTGGTCCAGATGGTCTACTTCCTTCACTTGAATTCGAAGGCAGAAGGCGGCTGGAACATGATGGCGCTGGTCTTGACGCTGGTGCTGCTGGTCATCGTGATGTCGGGCTCGATCTGGGTCATGCACCACATGAACACCAACATGATGCCGGGCATGGGTGCTGAAAACACCTCCGACATGACCTGACCGTGGTGATGCACGCGCAGCAGCCGCCGACTCTGTCGGCGCAGGATCAGCCCCCGCCACAGCGCTCGCCGTTCGTGCGACGCGTGGTGGCGGTGCTGGCCTTGATGCTGCTCGTGCTGTTTGCAGTTCTGGGGACCTGGCAGGTGATTCGCCTGCAATGGAAACTGGACCTGATCGAACGCGTCGATGCACGCGTTCATGCGGCACCTGCTGCGCTGCCTCCGGTGGCGCAGTGGCCGCAGATTTCCAAAGAATCCGACGAATACCGGGCGGTTGCCCTGTCGGGTCACTATCTCTACCCATCTACCGCACCCGTCCAGGCGCTGTCCGAGCTGGGCGCGGGCTTCTGGCTGCTCACGCCGTTCTGCACGGACGAGGGCCACATCGTGTTTGTCAATCGCGGCTTCATCCCGTCGTCGGGCGATATCGCCACGCGCTTCCCGGCGCGTACGGCCGGGCCTGACGCCTGCGCCACCCCGGGTGAGCCCGTCAAGTTGACCGGTCTGCTGCGCATCAGCGAACCCAAGGGTGGCTTCCTGCGCGACAACGACCCGGCCGGCAACCGCTGGTACTCGCGTGACGTCACCGCCTTGACCGCCGCGCGCGGCTTCGACGCGGCCCGCACGGCGCCGTTCTTCGTCGACGCCGGCAAGAACCAGGATCCTGCCACGGCGCCCGAGCGCGCCGTCGGCGGCCTGACCGTCATCTCGTTCCCAAATAATCACCTCGTGTACGCGCTGACTTGGTATGCTCTCGCCCTCATGGTGGCCGCAGCCTGGTGGTGGGTGGCCCGCTACGAGGCGAAGCGCTCCCGCGACGCCAACGATTAAAAACGCCCCGACCGCATTGCCGCGAATGGGGCATTGAACGAACGGGTTTCGATGCAATCTCCGCTGGATTTCTTCGCCAGGGCGGCGCGCACGTCGCCATCGGCAGCTGCCGCGAACGTGGAATTCGCCGCCGGCCACAAGAACATGCTGCAGCTGATCGAGCTGCGCTGGATTGCCGTCATCGGCCAGGTCACGACCATCGCAGCGGCGATCGTGCTGTTCGGGATCGCGCTGCCGCTGGTGCACATGCTGCAGGTGCTCTCGTGCCTGATCGCCTTCAATATCGCCAGCCACCTGCGCTGGCACGAACGCCGGCCGGTCTCGAACGGCGAGATGTTCCTGGCCATTCTGGTCGATGTCTCGAGCCTGACCGTGCTGCTGTATCTGTCCGGCGGCACCACCAATCCCTTTGCCTTTCTCTACCTGCTGCAGGTGATCGTCTCGGCCGTGCTGCTCGACGTACTGTGGACCTGGAGCATCGTCGCCATCACGATCACCTGCATGGCGGGGCTGGCGGCGTTTGCCGAGCCGCTCGCGTTGCCGTTCGACCACGAGCGCGGCATTGGCAGCCTGTACGTGCAGGGTTTGCTGGTCTGCTTCGCGCTCAATGCGGCGCTGCTGGTGCTGTTTGTCTCGCGCATCTCGAACAATGTGCGCGACAAGGCGACCCAACTGGCGGCGCTGCGTCAGAGCGCGACCGAAGAAGAACACATCGTGCGCATGGGCCTGCTTGCCAGTGGCGCTGCGCATGAACTGGGCACGCCGCTGTCGACCGTGTCGGTGATCCTGGGTGACTGGAAGCGCATGCCGGCGTTTCGCGACGACGCCGAGCTGCTGGGCGAACTGACCGAGATGCAGACCCAGCTCAAACGCTGCAAGTCGATCGTCAGTGGCATCCTGCTGTCGGCCGGCGAAGCGCGCGGAGAATCGGCCGAACGCACCACGGTGCGGGGCTTTCTCGATGGCCTGGTCGAACGCTGGCAGGCCAGCCGCCCGGTGCGCGCTTTCACGTACAATAATCGTATCGCCGACGACTGGCCGGTGGCGAGCGATTCGGCGCTGCGCCAGACGGTCGACAATCTGCTCGACAATGCGTTGGAAGCATCGCCCGACTGGGTCTGCTTCGATGCGCACATCGACGAGCGCACGCTGGTGCTGTCCGTACTCGACCGCGGTCCCGGCTTTGCGCCCAGCATGCTGGCGCAATTCGGCAAACCCTACCAGTCCACCAAGGGCAAACCCGGTGGTGGCCTGGGGCTGTTTTTGGCCGTGAACGTCGTGCGCAAACTCGGCGGCACGGTGACGGCGACCAACCGGCCGGAGGGCGGCGCCGTGGTCATGCTGCGACTGCCGATGTCGGCCATTGAACTGGAAGAGGAACTGAACGATGCCGAACCCTGAGCCGCTGCTGCTCATCATCGAAGACGATGAAGCCTTCGCCCGCACGCTGAGCCGCTCGTTCGAACGGCGCGGCTATCGCGTGCTGGGCGCCACCGGCCACGATGAAGCCGCTGCCATCCTGGCGCAGCACAATCCCGGCTACGCCGTGGTCGACCTGAAGCTCAAGGGGCAGACCTCGGGTCTGGCCTGCGTGCAACTGCTGCACGAGCACGACCCCGACATGCTCATCGTCGTGCTGACGGGCTTTGCCAGCATCGCGACCGCGGTCGAAGCGATCAAGCTGGGCGCCGTCCAGTACCTGGCCAAGCCGTCGGATGCCGACGATATCGAAGCAGCGTTCGGGCACATTGCCGGCAGCGCCGAGATCGAGGTGACCAATCGCTCGACGTCGATCAAGACGCTCGAGTGGGAACGCATCCACGCGGTGCTGGCCGAGACCGATTTCAATATCTCCGAGGCGGCGCGCCGGCTGGGCATGCATCGCCGCACGCTCGCGCGCAAGCTCGAGAAGCAGCGGGTGAAGTGATCATGCGCACACTCATCGCTTGCTGTGCAGTGATGTTCGGCCTGGGCGCAGAAGCGCTTGCTGCACCCACCCAGGCCCAGGTCGATGCCGGGCGGCGCCTGTTCGCGCGCTGCACCAACTGTCACGAGGTTGGGGCGGGCGCGCGTAATGGCTTCGGGCCGCAATTGAACGGGATCGTCGGCCGCAAGGCCGGCAGCGCGACCGCGTATGCGTACTCGTCCGCACTCAGGAACGCGGGATTCGCCTGGGACGAGCAGAAACTGATTGCGTTCATCCGCGACAGCGAAAAGGTCGTGCCGGGTAACAAGATGCGTTTTCTCAGCTTCATGAGCGAGAAGCAGGCCGGCGAGATCGTGGCGTACCTGCGCACGCAGGGCGTGGCAGCCACGCCGCCAGCGCCAGCGCCGAAAAGATAGCAAGGCTGCCTCAGGCAGACCTTGCCGGCAAGCAGATTATTTTGCCTGGCGCCGCTTGCGCGATGCAAGCAGGACGCCCAGGCCCCCGAGCAGCAGCGCTGCGCTGGCCGGTTCCGGCACGTCGACCGGTGGTGGCGGCGCATCCAGATCCGTGACTGTCAGCGTGTATCGGCCAGCACCCAGATACTCGGTCAATGCAAAGGTGCCGAGGCGGAAGGTCGGGCTTTCCTCGGAGCCGGTGTAGAGCTGGAAGCCATCAGTGCTCAACAACAGGTTATCGCCATAGTAGTCAAGAATTTCCATCCCGCCACCGATGGCTTCGCTGTAGAAGCTCAGGTCTGCGAAGTCAAACAGCGAGCCGGGGAAATTGCCCTCGACGTCGATCAGGATGAAGCCCTCGTCATCGCCAAAGGCATCCGGTGACACGGTTGAATCCAGTTGCCAGCTTGCCGTGTAATCCCCGGTCAGCTGGAACTGATACAGCGCTGCATTGGCGACGCCAGCGGAAAACAGCATGGCGGCAAGGGCGACATTCCTCAAGCTTTTGATCAGTTTCACAGAGCACTCCGTTCTATTCAAGGATGGATGAACATTCACGTGACATCGAATTGCGAACATTGCTGTTGCGATATCCATTAAGCACGGACCGTGCCTGTTCAAAATCCTCAATACCAACAAGTACTTAAATCAATCGACCTTGATTCGTGTCATACAGTTGTAAGATTAGTCGACATGGGTCGCGTATCGAATAGGCTCAACAACGCTTCCATCTGCACCGGCTTGTTGAGGTGATGGTCGATGCGCGCATCGACCGAGCGCTGGCGCGACTCGGCGTCGCTCCAGCCGGTCAGGGCGACGATGAAGGTCGTGTCGTCCAGCAGACCCTGTGCGCGCGCACCGATGGCGACCTCATAGCCGGTCATGTCGGGCAAGCCGATGTCCAGCAGCAGGACTTGGTAGCGCTGCTGCGCCAGCGCAGCCAGGGCGGCGGCGCCAGTATGGGCGATCTGCACTGCGAAGCCATGCAGTCCGAGCAGCGCCTGCAGCAGTTCGGCCGCATCCACATTGTCATCGACCACCAGCACCGATGGTGCCTGCTGCGGCGCGTCGGGCGCCGCCGGTGCCACCGCGGCGATCGCTGGCGCCTGGACCTCGGTGTTCAAGGGCAGCGCGATCTCGAAGATTGCGCCGCGGCCCGGCCCGTCGCTATGGGCGCTGAGCGTGCCGCCGTGACGTTCGACCAGGTCGCGCGTGAGCGCCAGGCCGATGCCCAGGCCGCTATTGCCGTCGTTGCCGCTGCGGCCTTCCTGCGTGAACATGTCGAACAGGCGGGGCAGCATCTCCGGCGAAATGCCGCGGCCGTTGTCGGTAACACGGATGCGGGCCATGCCGTCAAGCCCGGTGCTGACGTCCAGCCCGATGTCGCCGTGGCTGGCCGTAAACTTGAAAGCGTTATGCAGCAGGTTCGACACGCATTGGGCGATGCGCGTGCTGTCGACCTTTACGGGGATCGGCTGCGGCGGTTGCGGCAGCGTCAGCTGAAAATTCGCGCTTGATTGTTCGATCATCGGCCCACTGGTTTCCAGCGCGCTGGCGATCACGTCGCGCAGGTCGGCCGGCGCGACCTGCAGTGTCAGTTTGGCCGAGTGGATGCGCGACGCATCGAGCAGGTCGTCGACCAGCCGCGTCAGTTGCAGGCTCTGGCGCAGGATGATGCCGGCCGCGCGGGCCAGCGGTTCGTCGGCGCCCGCGCGCATCGCGATCAGCTGTGCTGCCGACAGGATCGGCGCCAGTGGATTGCGCAGCTCGTGCGCCAGCATCGCGATGAACACGTCTTTTTGCCGGTTCGCTTCGCTCAGTTCGGCCTGGCGCGCCACCAGGGCGTCTTCGCTTTCGCGCAGCCGCGTACCGGTGGCGCGCAACTTGCGCATGGCCAGGTTCATGCGTTCGATGACCAGGCAGTCGACCACCAGGATCGACGCGAAGAAGACCAGCGCGATCAGGTCGCTGTGCGCCATGTCGGCTGGCGCCAGGCGTGGGCCCATGAAGAATGCCCAGGCTGCCCAGGTGCTCAGGAATGCCGTCAGCAGGCCTGGCCCAAGACCGGCCAGGTAGGCGGCCAGCAGCACCGCAGGGAAAAACGACAGGAACGGGAAGCCGCGCGCCGGCAACAGGTCGACCAGCATGAAGCGGGCGGCCAGCGCCACGAGGAACAGGAACAGTGCGAACAGGTAGCGCAGCACGGGCGGCGCCGCGCCGTCGCGCCAGGTGCCGCCGGAAAACTGGGATTGCATCATCAGCGTGAAGTGGGTGTCGGGACGCCGGGGAGGTGACGTCGCCTGGAATGCCGATTATAAAGGGTTATGGCCGGTGAATTCAGGTAGAAAATTTGCTCAGTGTAAACGCGGCAAGAAAGCCTGCTGTGACGATCAGCCCGGCAAAATCGTGGGTTTCTTCGAATGCCTCGGGAATCATGGTGTCGACCACCATGGCCAGCACGCCGCCCGCTGCCACCGCCGTGATGGCAGCCAGAATTTCAGGCGGAAATTCGTGGAGCAGTGTGAAGCCCGCCGTGGCTGCCAGCCCGGATGCGACGGCAATCGCTGCCCAGATGCCCATGATGTACCCGGTCGACTGGCCGGCGCGCTTCATGCCCGCGGCGCTCGACAATCCTTCCGGCAGATTCGACAGGAACACCGCTGCCACCATCGCCATGCTCACGCCTTCGCCGCCCACCAGCGACAGCCCGATCACGATCGACTCGGGAATGCCATCGATCAGGGCGCCGATGGCGATCGCCGTGCCGCTGCCCTTGGCCTTCGGGTCGGCGCCTTCCGGTGGCGTCGAACGCTTGCGGTGCTTGGCGCCCTTGCGCGCGAGCAGCCAGTTGGCGCCCGTGTAGATGCCTGCGCCAATCACGAAGCCGGCTGCCGTCGATGCGAGCCCGCCGGTCTCGACCGCCTCGTCCATCAATTCGAATGACAGCGCCGAAATCAAGACGCCACTGCCGAACGCCATGATCGCGGCGACGAGGCGCTGCGGTACCTGATAGCGCACGCCGGCCGCCGCGCCCAGCAGCAGAGCGCCGCCTGCCAACAATCCCCAACCACCTGCCTGCAACCAACCTGGTATGTCCATGCGTAATCCTGTGTGCTCGCTACGGCGCCCCCGTGTGTCCATTGGCACAAATAAGGTTGCCTTGATTATATTTTTGAGGCAAGATAAGGACGTGGTAACCGGGTCACCCGACCTGCTAGCCCCGATCAGCAAAGAGGCGGTCAGCGCCGCTTCTTTTCGTCCCCCGCATCGTCGGGGGGCTTTTTTTTTCAGCCTCTGCCGATGGTTCCAGTTACTGCTGGCCGAGCGGAATCTTGCCGGCCGCTTCATCGGCGTCGAGCTGCGCGATCAATCTGCCCAGATCCTGTTCGAGCCGCAGCAGCGTCGATTCATCGAGCGTGGCCAGCGCGTTGGGCAGGACGCCGGCAAGGGGCGCCGGCGCGCGGCGCAGCACTTCCTGGCCCGCCGGCAGCACGCGCAGGGCGACACTGCGCCGGTCCGCGCCTTCGCGCGCCGCGCTGACATAGCCGCGCTCGACCAGTGAGCGCACCAGGTTGCTGGCGGTGGACTGGTGGATGTCGAGCGCGCGGCTCAGGCTCGTTGCACCGATCCCGGGCTGGCTGTCGATCACCGACAGTGCCCAGACCTGGGCGCCGCCCAGGCCGGATTCATGTTCGAGCTGGCGAAAATGGGTCTTGACCGCATTGAAGACGATACGGAACTGCCGCAGCACGCGCTGGGGCGGGGCATCGGTCGGCAAGGGCGGGGAAGTGGCTTGGGGTTCGGACGACATGCGCGAGATGATAAAGCAAGCGTTGTCAAAACGCATCAGCGCACCGCAGATTCTTCTGCATCGGTGCAGCGCGAGCGATGCGCCCATGCCGTCCGTTCTGCGCTAGCATCTGGTGTATGCGCAGCGCATACGACAAAGGCTCGGCCTTGCCGGGACGCGGCCTGTCAAGGGCCGCGGTGGCTACCTGCGTGCTCGGGTTGACGCTCACCGGGGCGCTGTGCGGCGGCGTGCGGATGCTGGAATCCCGGCGCGCCGAGGCTGAATTCGCGCAGCGCGCCGGCGTGCGCGTGGCGGCGGTCACGCGCGCTTTTGCCGAAGCCGTCGATGCGGCGCGCGCCGCCAGCCTGCTGTTTCGCGCATCGCACCGGATCACGCGCGACGAATTCGATGCCTTCGCGTTGCCACTGGTGGCGAACCACGGTTACCTGAAGGCGATCGTGTTCCAGCGTTTCGTCAGCGCCGCCGAGCGCCCGGCGTTCGAGGCCGAACGCCGGGTGTTCTGGCCGGACTTCCAGATCCGGGAACGCGCCCCCGGCGGTGCTGCCACACTGGTGCGCGCAGGCGAGCGTCCACGGTATCTGGTCAACGATTATGTTGCGCCCATCCTCGGCAACGCGATCGTGTTCGGCACGGATGCATGGGCATATCCGCCGTTGCGACGGGTCAGCCAGAATGCGATCGACGCCGGCGAGCCGGTTGCCAGCCCGCTCGTCACGCTCCTGCAGGGCGGCGGTGGGCGCCGCGGCATCCTGATCACCGTGCCGGTCTACCGGGGCAGTGAACGCCCCGCGGACGTCCTGGCGCGCCGCGCGGCGGTGGTCGGGCATGTCGAGGTCGTGATCGATGTCGCGTTGCTGGTGGGGGGCACCCTGCATGCGGTACGCCTGCTGGACGACGCGGCGGTTGCCTTGTCACTGCTGGGGCCGGATACAGCGGGGCAGATGGTGACGGCGTACCGGCATGGAAGCGTTCCCGGTCCTGGTGGCTGGGCATCTCGCCTGCTTGGCGACAATCCGCTGCGGCACAGCGAATCCTTCGAAATCGCCGGCAGCAACTGGCAGGTCGTGATCGACGAACAGCCGCGCGCGTTCGGGCGTCACACGGCCGAACTGGTGGCGCTCGCGCTGGGCCTGGTGCTGAGCGTCACCGCCGCCACGCTGGTCCAGCAGCGCGTGGTGCGCACGCGCCGCATCGAAGCCCTGGTCAGGCAGCGCACCGCCGCGCTCGAGCGGGCGACGGGTTCGCTGCGTGTGTATGAGCGGGCGATGGCGTCGAGCGCCAATCCCATTCTTCTGGTCGATGCAGGCGCGCCGGGTTACCCGATCGGTTATGCCAATCCGGCGTGCGAGCGCACCTTCGGCTACCCGCCGCACGAGCTGGGCGGCCAGCCGCTCGCACTGCTCGTCGGGGCGGACAGCGACCAGCCGGCGGTGCATGGATTGTGCGCGTCGCTGCGCCAGCAGCGCGAGGAGCACGCGCTGGTGACGCTGCACGCGCGCGACGGCGCCGAATTGATCACCGACGTGTATATCGCGCCGGTGCGCCGCGCCGACGGCAAGGTCAGCCATTTTGTCGTGACCGTCTACGATGTCACCACCGCCAAACGCTATGAAGCCGAACTCGCGCGCCACGCCCACTACGACACGCTCACGGGCCTGGCCAACCGGGCGCTGCTGACCGATCGCATCGAGCGCGCGATTGCGGCTGCGCCTGCGGACCGCGCGCCGGTGTGGGTCGTGCTGCTGGACGTGGATCACTTCAAGCTGATCAACGATACGCTGGGCCGGCGTGCCGGCGACGACGCACTGCGCCTCTTGGCCACGCGCATCCGGCGCACGCTGCGCCCGCTCGACACGGCCGCGCGTGTCGGCGGCGACGACTTCGTGCTCGTGCTGTGCGACTGCGGCGACGAACGCCAGGTCGCGACCCGCATCCAGCAGGTGCGCGATGTCGTGGCCGAACCGCTGCAGCTCGGCGAGCAGCAGGTTGTGTTCGGCTGCAGCGCCGGCGTGGCGGCCTGGCCGGCCGATGGCGCTGACGCCGATACGCTGGTCAAGCATGCCGAAATCGCGATGTACCGCGCCAAGTCGGACGGAAGGAATGCGGTGCAGTTCTACGCCCCGCACATGAATGCGCAGGCATTCGACCGGCTGGCGCTGGAAAGCGCACTGCGTCACGCGCTGCACGAGCAGCAATTCACGCTGCATTTCCAGCCCCAGGTCGACCTGGCCACCTGTCGCGTCGTGGGCACCGAGGCGCTGATCCGCTGGCGCCACCCGCAACTGGGCACGATCGAGCCGGAGCGCTTCATCGGCCTGGCAGAAGAGACCGGTCTGATCGTGCCCATCGGCGCCTGGGTGCTGCAGACGGCGTGCCGCCAGAACCGGCACTGGCAGCGTGGCGGCCTGGGGCCACTGCGGATCGCCGTGAACCTGTCAGCGCGTCAGTTTGCCGAGCCCGACCTGATGGCGGGCGTCGAGCGCGTGCTGCGCGAGACCGGCCTGCCGCCCGGTTCGCTCGAGATCGAACTGACTGAAAGCATGATGATGGGCGACATCGAGTCGGCCATCCACACGATGCACTGCTTCAAGCGCATGGGCGTGACGCTGTCGATCGATGACTTCGGCACGGGTTACTCCAGCCTGCAGTACCTGAAGCGCCTGCCGGTCGACGTGCTCAAGATCGACCGCTCGTTCGTGCAGGACATGCTGGCCAGCGCCGATGGCGCGGCGCTGGTCGACGCGATCATCTCGCTGGCCCATGGCCTGCGCATGCATGTCATTGCCGAAGGTGTCGAGACGATCGAACAGCTCGACTTTCTGCGTGGCGCCGGCTGCGACCAGGTGCAGGGCCATGTCTACAGCCGCCCGCAGACCGTGGAGCGGATCGAGGCGCTGCTGCGCGCCGGCCACATCGAGCCCCATGCCAGCGCCGCATGAGGCAATGGCGCGCCGGGCCCGGGCCACCTGTCGGCTATACTTGCCGAATTGACAGATTGAGCAGGCAGGAACAGCGCGTGGACCAACACCAGAACGATGACAACCCGGACAGCACGCCTGCGCCGACCCTTCAGCAACGCCTGCAGCGCCTCGCCCGGCGGTTATTTACCGGGGCCCGCACCGGGGCCGGTGCGCTTCGCTCGGGCGCGCAGCAGCGCCTGCACGGGCGGCCGCTGCCGGTCAAACTGGCGCTGATCGCCCTGTGGTCGATGGCGGCCGGGCTGATGGCGATCCTGGCCTGGCTGTTGATCCTGATACCGCTGACGCCTGGCATCGACGATCTGGAGCAGGCCAGCCAGTCGCGCCCGACCGTGATCCTGGACGCCGGCGGCAAGTCGCTCGGCACTTTCGAGCAGGGCTTGCAGGAGCGCGTCAAGCTGTCGCAGATCTCGCCGCACGTGGTCAAGGCGCTGATCTCGACCGAAGACCATCGCTTCTACGATCACCACGGCATCGACTTCCGGCGCGTGGGCGGCGCCCTGTGGTCGAGCATCAAGGGCACCCCGCAGGGTGGCTCGACGATCACGCAGCAACTGGCGCGCAATATGTTCCCGCAAGAGATCGGGCGGGCGCGCAGCATCAACCGCAAGATGAAAGAGCTGATCACCGCGATCAAGATCGAGAACACCTACAGCAAGACCCAGATTCTCGAGGCCTACCTGAACACGGTCCCGTTCCTGTACAACGCCTACGGCATCGAGATGGCCTCGCGCACGTATTTCAACAAACCCGCGCTCAAGCTTGATGTGCTCGAGTCGGCCACGCTGGTGGGCATGCTCAAGGGCACGCACTACTATAATCCGGTGGCCAATCCGGTGCGCTCGCTCGCGCGACGCAATGTCGTGCTGGGCCAGATGCGCAAGCATGGCGCGTTCGACGACCGGCGCTATGCGGCGCTGATCAAACGCCCGCTGCGCCTGCACTTTGCCCGCCTGCCGGACCGCAGCGGCAAGGACAACCACTTCAGCGCCTACGTGCGCAAGTGGCTGCTCGACTGGGCCGACGAGAACGATGTGAACCTGCAGCTCGATGGCCTCGTGGTGCGCACGACGCTGGATTCTGCCTTGCAGGCGGACGCCGAGCGCGCGGTCAAGCGCCAGGCCGACATGCTGCAGGCCATTGCCGACGTCGAATGGGCCAATCCCAATGTGCCGCGCTCGACGTCAGGTGGCATGTACACGTCGATGCGGCGCAATGTCGACCCGTTCTCGTACTACTGGATCACGCACGGGCGCGAGCTCGACGCGTTCGTGCGCGAGACCGGCGCCTACCGCAATGCCGTCGAGGGCGGCGAAGCGCCGGCCGAGGCTCTCAAGCGCATCAAGGCCGACCGCGGCTTCATGGCCGATCTGAAAAGCGCCAAGTCGCGCCTGGAAGCCGGCTTTGTCGCGATCGACCCGGCCAACGGCGAAGTCCGGGCCTGGGTCGGCAGCCGCGATTTCGAGCGCGACCAGTTCGATCACGTGGCCCAGGCCGCGCGCCAGCCGGGCTCGACGTTCAAGCCGATCGTGTACGGCGCCGCGCTCGAACGGGGCATCCCCCAAGACAAGATGTACCGCGACGTGGTGCAGGCATTCCGCGGCGCCAATGGCAGCGTCTGGAAGCCGACCGACATGAGCGGCAATACGGGGCGGGCGATGTCGATGCGCGATGGCCTGATCTACTCCAAGAACACGATCACCGCGCAGGTGAGCCAGGACGTTGGCCTGCAGCCGATCATCGACCTGGCGCAGCGGCTGGGCATCCGTCAAAGCAAGCTCGAGGCCGTCCCGGCGCTGGCGCTGGGCACCAGCCCGGTGACGCTGCTGGAAATGGTCAGCAGCTACGCGACCATCGCGGCGCAGGGCGAATACCGCAAGCCGATTTTTGTACGCCGCATCGAAGACCGCGACGGCAACGTCATTGCCGACTTCGGCGGCAGCGCGCCCGAGCGCGCCATGTCGCAGCAATCGGCCCTGACCCTGATCGACATGCTGCGCGGCGTCGTCACGCGCGGCACGGGCGCCGGCGTGCGCAGCCGTTTCGGCATCTACGGCGACGTCGCCGGCAAGACCGGCACCACGCAAAACAATGCGGACGGCTGGTTCATCATGATGCATCCGAATCTGGTGGCTGGCGCCTGGGTGGGCTTCAATGACAACCGCGTGGCCATCCGCAGCACGTACTGGGGGCAGGGCGGTCACAATGCGGCGCTGCTGGTGGGTGATTTCTTTAAAGGCGCGCTCGAATCCAAGCGCCTGGATGCGGCGGCCCTGCTGCCGGGCGGCAAACGTCCGGAGCCGCGTCGCTATGAAGAAGCGCCCGAAGAAGAGGTCTTCGAGGAAGCCCCGATCGAACTGGCGCCGGGCTCGCGCGCCGATCAGCTGGACGCCCTGCAGCAGCCGGTGCAGATCCAGCAGGAAGAGGCGGTCGAGGTGACCGAGCCGCCGGTCGAGGGCCCGCCGCCGTCTAGCGGCCAGCTGCCGCCGACGCCGATTCCGCCGGGCGACGGGGTGCCTGCTTCTTCTCCATCGCGGTAGCAGGCGGCGTGTCCGGCACCGGTTCGGCGCGCAGCAGCGGATACGGGTTGATCGCGCCGCCCGTCTCGTAGATGCCGTAGTGCAGGTGCGGCGGCGTGCCTTTCGCGTTGCCCGTGTTGCCGACATAGCCCAGCACGCGGCCGGCCTCGATCCGCATGCCGGCCTCGACATCGGCATAGCGGTCCAGGTGCGCATAATAATGGCGCTGGCCGCCCGGACCCGTGACCCAGACCACCAGCCCGCCGAGACGGTTGGTGCCGACCTGCGTCACGATCCCTTCCGTGCTGGACAGGACCGGCGTGCCGCGTTTGGCGAAGATGTCGATGCCCTCGTGCTTGCGGCCTTCGCTGCGCGCGCCGCCCCAGGTGTCGCGCAGCGCGCGCTCGCGCACGCCGTCGACCGGTACCGGCAGCGCCGTCGGTTTGGGCATCGAGGCCAGCCGCATCGTGTAGAGCGCCCGTTCGATCGTCGGTTGCAGCAACGCATATCCCAGTACCAGGATGATGGCCACCACGAGGGTGCGCAGGAAGATTCGCATAGTGGTCTCGTATTGACAAGGTGATATCAGTCAGGTGGGGACGCTTTGCCCGATTCCCAGCCTGCGGGGCGGATCATTGGGCGCAGATGCGATATTCTGGGCGCCTACATTTTTTGGAGAGAATCGACCATGCGTTCAACGCTTTGTATCCTGTCCGTCAGCCTCGCTCTGGGCGCGTGCTCGAGCACGCCCGCCAGCTCGACTGCTGCGATGTCTGGCAACCCGTCTGCAGCCCCATCGCTGGAAGGCACGAGCTGGCGCCTTGCATCATTCCAGTCGAACGACGACGGCAGCCAGGCCTTGCGTCCCGGCACGCCGGACGGCTTCACGCTGACGTTCAACAAGGACGGCCGACTGGCGGTCAAGCTCGACTGCAATCGCGGCAACGGTCCGTGGCAGGCGGTGGCCACCGATGCGATGGGCGGCACGCTGAGCATGGGACCGGTCGCGACGACCCGCGCCATGTGTCCACCGGATGCGATCGGCACGCGCCTGGCGCAGGATCTGCCGGCGCTGCGCACCTGGCGCCTGCAGGACAATCGTCTGCAGACCGGCTTGCCGGCCGACGCGGGCGTCTATGTGTGGGAACGGATCACGCCGTAGCCGGCACGCGCACGACGAAGCAACTGCCCTTGCCGGGGCCATCGCTGTGCACGGCCACGGTGCCGCCATGCAGTGCGGTGAGTTGCTTGACGAGCGCCAGGCCCAGGCCGAGGCCACCCTGGCCACGGTCGATGCTCGTCGGCCCCTGCACCAGCACGTCGAAGATCACCGGGTGCAACTCGGGGGCAATGCCCACGCCGGTGTCGCTGACGCTGAGCGCCACATGGTCGCCGTCGCGCCAGACGCGCACGGCGACCTGGCCGCCTTTCGGGGTGTACTTGACCGCATTGTGCAGCAGGTTGTCGACCACCTGTTCCAGGCGCGTATGGTCGCCATCCACCCAGGCGTCGGGGATCGCTTCGATGGTCCACGCGTGGTCGCCGGCGTCGACCAGGGCCTTGGCGTCGGCGCTGCTGCGCACGATCGCTGCCAGATCGATACGGGCGCGGTGCAGCACGATCTTGCCCGACAGGATGCGCTGCACGTCGAGCAGATCATCCACGATGCAGGTCAGGTGGCGCATCTGGCGCCGGCTGATGGCGCGTGCATTGGCGGCGATGTGCGGCTTGAGGTTCGGCATGTCCAGCACGGACATCGCGCCCGAGATCGCCGCCAGCGGGTTGCGCAGTTCATGGCCCAGCATCGCAAGAAAATCATCCTTGGCGCGACTCTGGGCTTCCGCCAGTCGGCGCGCGTGCTGCTCGCTGACCAGGAGCTGCTCGCGTTCGTCCTGCAGCGACCTGCGTACCTGGCTTTCGCGCACCAGCGCTTCGCTGGTCGTGGCCAGGCCTTCGACCAGCGCATCGACTTCGTCGACCCGGGTGCGGGCGGGCAGGGCGATGGCGCCGGTAGCCAGCAGTTTGACCGCCGCGGCGGCCTGACTCAGTGCGCGCTCGAGCGTGCGGCCAAGGTACAGGGCAACCACCACCGCCAGACCGAGCAGCAGCACCAGCACCAGCGCGGCATACCAGGTTGCCGTGCGCGCAGCCGCTTCGATCTGCGCCACCGGTACGCCGATGACGATGGTCCAGTCGCTGCTTTTGGAGCGGGTGAACACGCCGTAGACATCGCGCCCGTCCTGCGTCACGTGGCGAAACACGCCGTGGTTCGCGGCGCGGGTGGCGGCGAGGAAATCGGCGCCCATCGGCTGGCCCAGCGTGTCCGATCCGCGGTTGCGCATGATGGCCCGCCCGTTGCGGTCGAAGATGCCGACCTTCCAGTCGTCACCGATGGCATCGTGGCGCAGGATGCGTTCGAAGAAGCGCACGTCGAAGATCTGGCTGACGATGTTGTACTGGCCGTCCTCGAGCGGCGCCGGCACGCTGACGGCGACCGCCGGGCGCCCCGAATATTCGTCGATGAAATAGCCCGACACCAGGGTGCCGCCGGCGGGCGATACCTGATTCGACCAGTCGCGGGTCTGTGACAGCATCTTCGTTCCCATCGGCGCCTGTGTGGTGAACAGTTCACGGCCGCTGCTGTCGTACAGCACGGTCCATGACTGCGCACTGCCGTCGTTCGTGCTCGAGGTCCAGCTGTGCAGGCGTGCATAGTCGTGCTGACGCATCCATTCCGAATAGGCGATGCTGCGCAGCGACGCTTCGGCCGCAGCGATTTCGCGATCGATCTGGAACGCCGTGGCGCGGGCCATTTCGCGAACGCTGCGCAGGCGCGAGTCGCGCTCCCAGTCGAGCAACATGGACAGGCCGATCCATGAGGCAATGGCTACGGGAAGCAAGATCGCGCCTGCCATCAGGAACAGGTATGTGCGGGTTTTCATCGATGGTCGGCAACGGGCGCGGCGGGAAGACAGCATCCGGTGAAGGCCGGATGCCCCACCGGGCGAGCGCGCATTGTACTTAAGTTAATAGTTGGATGCGTAAAACCGACGTGTGCGTGCAGCCGGCAAACCAGCGTGCACGCGCGTCGTGGGGATCAGCGCCGGCGATCGGTGCTGACGATCACAGAATGGGCGTGCCGCCGGTGACGGCAATGCGCGCGCCGGAGATATAGCTCGCCTCATCCGAGGCCAGCATCACGAACACGGGCGCCACTTCCTTTGGCTGGCCGGGGCGCTTCATCGGCGTCTCGTCGCCGAAGCTCTCCACTTCGTCCGCCGGCACGGTCGACGGGATCAAAGGGGTCCAGATCGGGCCCGGGGCGACCGAGTTGACACGGATTCCCTTGTCGGCCAGCAGCTGCGACAGGCCGCCCGTGAAGTTGGCGATCGCGCCCTTTGTCGTGGCGTAGGCCAGCAGCGTCGGCTTCGGCTTGTCCGAGTTGATCGACGTGGTATTGATGATCGACGCACCGCGCGGCATGTGCTTCACGGCCGCTTTGCACAAGTGGAACATGGCGGTGATGTTCACCTGGAACGTGTAGTCCCATTCGGCATCCGGGATGTCCTCGATGGCTTCGTGGCTCATCTGGAAGGCGGCATTGTTCACCAGCACGTCGATGCGCCCGAATTCGGCCACTGCCTTCTCGATGATCGCGCGGCAATGCGCTGGATCGGCCAGGTCGCCCGGCACCAGGATCGCACGCCGGCCCGCTTCTTCGACCAGGCGCGCCGTTTCCCTGGCATCGTCGTGCTCGTTCAGGTACGAGATCAGCACGTCGGCGCCTTCACGTGCATACGCCAGCGCCACGGCGCGGCCAATGCCGCTGTCGCCGCCCGTGATCACGGTGGCCTTGTCCTGCAGGCGGCCGGAGCCGCGGTAGGTCGTTTCGCCGTGATCGGCTTTTGGATGCAGGGCGGCTTCGCTGCCCGGTGGTGTTTGCTGTTGTGATGGCATGTTCATCGATATGGCCTTTCGAATTGGATAGCAGATTGCATATAAAGTCAGCCTGACGGCATTTGCCTGCACGGTCCGTTCGGTGACACACCCAGGGCTGCCCTGCGTCAGTAGCAACCCCGATAGGCTGGCGCCGCGTTTTCGGGTAGGCTTATGCTATTGACAAGGCCAATGCATGCCAAATACATGGCCCATACCAGGAGACCCGCATGTCCGCAACCTATGCTACCCACCAGCCCGAGCGCGCCGAGATCGATGGCGCACCGGGTCTCGTCGTCCTCGACTTCGGCACCGACTGGTGCGGCTATTGCCGCGCCGCGGTGCCCGTCATTGCCCAGGCCCTGGCCGCGTATCCGGCCGCCCGCCACCTCAAGGTCGAGGACGGTCCCGGCCGGCCACTGGGGCGCTCGTTCCGCGTCAAGCTGTGGCCCACGGTGGTGGTGCTCAAGGATGGCCAGGAGGTCGCGCGCGTGGTGCGCCCGGCCGATGCCGGCGCCGTGAGCGAAGCACTGGCCATGGCGGTCGCATGAGCGTTGTCACCGCCAACAAGCCCCGTACCGTTCTGTTTGCCAGCTTGATCGGCACCACGATCGAGTTCTACGATTTCTATATCTACGCCACTGCTGCAGTGCTGGTGTTTCCGCGCCTGTTCTTCCCGACCGCCGATCCCGGCGCCGCGATGCTGCAGTCCCTCGCCACGTTTGCCATCGCCTTCTTTGCACGACCGGTGGGTTCGGCCGTGTTCGGGCACTTCGGTGACCGCGTGGGCCGCAAGGCGACGCTGGTTGCGGCGCTGCTCACGATGGGCCTGTCGACGATCCTGATCGGCCTGTTGCCGACCTACGCGCAGATCGGCGTGGCCGCGCCGCTGCTGCTGGCGCTGTGTCGTTTCGGCCAGGGCCTGGGACTGGGCGGCGAATGGGGCGGGGCGGTGCTGCTCGCGACCGAGAATGCGCCGCCCGGCAAGCGCGCCTGGTACGGCATGTTTCCTCAGTTGGGCGCGCCGATCGGCTTTTTCCTGTCCGGGGGCGTGTTCCTGCTGCTCGGCGAAGTCATGACCGATGAAGACTTCTTTGCCTGGGGCTGGCGCATTCCGTTCCTGGCCAGCGCGGTGCTGGTCGGCGTGGGTCTGTATATTCGCCTCAAGATCACCGAGACGCCCGACTTCCAGAAGGTCCTGGACAGCAAGGCGCGGGTCAAGGTGCCGGTCGTGACCGTCATGCGTGACCATCGCCGCGCGCTGGTGCTGGGCACGTTCATTGCGCTGTCGACCTTTGTCATCTTCTACCTGATGACGGTGTTCGCGCTGAGCTGGGGTACGGCGAAACTCGGTTACACGCGCCAGCAATTTTTGCTGCTGCAACTGTTTTCGGTATTGTTCTTCGCGCTGACCATTCCGCTGTCGGCGCTGCTGGCCGACCGGCGCGGGCGGCGTACCGCGATGATGCTGGTGAGCGGGGCCATTGCCGTCTTCGGGTTGCTGTACGGGCCGCTGTTCGGGGCGGGAGGTGCGTGGTCGGTGGGCGCCTTCATGGTGCTCGGCATGTGCCTGGTGGGCTTCACGTATGGGCCGCTGGGCACGCTGCTGGCCGAGTTGTTCCCGCCCGAGGTGCGCTATACCGGCGCGTCGCTGACGTTCAACTTCGCCAGCATCCTGGGCGCCTCGGCCGCGCCGTACATCGCGCTGTGGCTGGGCACGAACTACGGGCTCGAATTTGTCGGCTACTACCTGAGCGGCGCGGCCCTCATCAGCCTGGCAGCGCTGATCATGGCCAAAAGCCTGATGCCGCGCACCGGGGCGGCGTGACCGAACGCCGTTTCGGCGCCCTGACCGGGCGTGCGCCGGGCGCGTCCGATGCGCCGTTTCTGGCCGCGCTGTACCTGGCAACGCGGCCCGACCTGGGCGCGTTGCCGGTGCCGCGCAGTGTGATCGAGGGCATCGCGCGGCACCAGCAGCAGCTTCAGCTTGAGGACTACGCGCGGCGCTATCCCTCAGCCGAGACCTGGCTGCTTGCCGATGGCGCGCACGCGGTGGGGCGGGTGGTGCTGAACTGGACGGACGATATGCTGCGCGTGGTTGATCTGGCGGTGGCGCAGCCGATGCGCCGCCGGGGTGTCGCGCGCACGGTGCTGGTGGCGCTCCAGGCCGCGTGTCTGGGGCAGCGCGCGATGACGCTGCGCGTGCGCGCGGAGAATGGCGCCGCGCGCGCGCTGTATGCGGCGTGCGGTTTTGCCGTCGTTCAGGACGACGGCGCTGCGCTGGAGCTGGGTTGGCGCTGAAAAATCAGAACGAATAGACCATCGTCAGCGAGGTCTGGGTGTCCGTGTTCTTCTTGTCTTCGGGCACACTACTGTCATTGCGCACGCTGAAGCCTGCCTTCATCTGCATGCTGCCATTGATCTTGGTCGACAGCGATGTTTCGGCCACCGAGTGCGTGTTCGACGTGCCTTTCTCGACAGCAAGTGTCTGCGCGAAGAATGCCGACGGGCTCACCTGCCAGCGGAACTGCGCTGCGCCGCGCACGGTCAGGCCGTCTTCTTCTTCATCCGTTTCGCGCTTGCCGTTGAAGTAGCCCGGGCCGATCTCGACGTCGAGCGTCTTGTCCGGCGCCGTGTACCAGCGCGAACCGTAACCGACCGACAGCGACGAGTAGCGTACATAGGCGCCGAACTTGTCGTTGACGTGCGAGCCAAGGATGAAGGCGCGGCGGCCGTCGCCCAGCAGCTTGAACGAGGCCTTGGCCGACGTGGCCCAGCGCTCGGCCGAGCGCGTGCGCTGCAGCTCGCCTTCTTCGTTCTCGTACTCGTCTTCCTTGAAGTAGCCGCTGGCAATGAATTCATGGCTCCACTGCGAGGTCTCGTGGCGGGCGTCGATCTTGCCCGTCACCGACGTGCCGCTGGTATTGCCGGAGGTATTGATCGCACCGAGCTCGGCCGATGTGAACCAGCCACCATCGGGAATCGCCGGCATCATAACTTTCAAGGGCGCGTGGACGTCGCCAACCTGGGGCAGATCGGGGGCCGCGTTGGCCGCGCCGTGGACGCTGACAAGAAGCAGCGCCAGGATCGGGGATAGTTTCATCAGCATCCGTAGAGAAGCGTGGACCGCACCGCACCGCCGGACTTGTGCAGGGCAACCGGCCCATCGTTCGTGAATCGTGCGCGGCAGCTACGTTGCCGCGAGTTGACCGATATTGTAACGCATGGCGCAGTCAACGTTAAATAGAGCAGAGCGTTGAACTGATGAGTGGCGCTGGGGTCCAATCCCAGTCCCCACCGCCAGGAGTCGATCATGAAAGCGCCGCGTTTCAAGCGCTGGTTCGCCGGCTTGCCGTCGCTGAACATGCCGCAGCGCCAAAAGGTGCTCGATGCCCTGCATCCCGCAACTGGCCTCGATCAGGTCGTTGCACTCATCGCTCAGGCCCGGGGGCCGGGGCGCTGCTGTCCCCGGTGTGGGGATGCGCGCTGCCACCGGCACGGGTTTGCCAACGACCTGCAACGCTTTCGCTGCTGTGCCTGCGGCCGTACGTTCAACGATCTGACAGGCACGCCACTGGCGCGACTCAGGCTCAAGGCCAAATGGCTCGCGTATTCACAAGTACTGCTCGATTCGCTGTCCGTGCGCAGGGGTGCCGACCGGGTCGGCGTGCACCGCAATACCGCCTTTCGGTGGCGCCACCGCTTTTTGGATTGGGCCAAGCTCGACCGGCCTGCAGCGCTCAACGGTATCGTCGAGGCCGATGAGACGTTCCTTCTCGAATCGCAAAAAGGCTCGCGCTCGCTGGATCGCCCGCCACGTCGGCGGGGCGAGCAGGCGCCCAGGCGTGGGATTTCCCGGCATCTGGATTGCATTCTGGTGGCGCGTGACCGGGATGGTCGCACCGTTGATGCGGTGACTGGTCGTGGCGCACTGACGGCCGCCCAACTCGAACGCGATTTGTTACCCAGGCTCGATCCGCAGGCGCTGCTGGTCAGCGACAGCCACGGCGCGTACCGGGCATTTGCACGCAAGCACAGGATCGCGCACCTGACGGTCAATCTGCGCGCAGGCGTGCGCGTCAGGCAGGTGGGTAGCCGTGCCATCCATGTGCAGAACGTGAACGCCTACCACGGGCGCTTCAAGGATTGGCTACGGGGCTTTCGCGGCGTGGCATCGCGCTATCTGCCCAATTATCTGGGCTGGCGCTGGGCCCTGGATGGCGGGCGGGTTCGTTCCGCGGAGCAATTGCTCGGTATCGTAATCGGCGTCATCAACACCTAACATTGACTGCGCCTAACGCATTGCCTGCACAATCACGCGCCGACGTAGGCGATCTTGAACGCAAACAATCCGGCGATCACCCAGATCACCGGCTTCACCTCACGGGCGCGGCCGGTAAGCAGCTTGAGCACGGCGTAGCTGATGAAACCGAAGGCAATGCCCTCGGCGATCGAGTACGTAAACGGCATGCCCAGCGCGGTGACGGCCGCCGGGATGCTCTCGGTGGTGTCGCTCCAGTCGACGTCGCCCAGATCGGCCAGCATCAGGCAGGCGACGAACAGCAGCGCGGGTGCGGTGGCGTAGGCCGGCACCACCGCAGCCAGCGGCGCGATGAACAGGCAGGCCAGAAACAGCGCTGCAACGGTCAGCGCGGTCAGGCCCGTGCGGCCGCCCACCTGCACACCGGCCGCGCTCTCGATGTAGGCGGTCGTGCTCGACGTGCCCAGCATGCTGCCGGCGACGATCGCGCCGCTGTCGACCAGCAGCGCCTTGTTCAGGCGTTCCATCTTGCCCTCGACCAAGAGGCCCGCGCGACGCGCCACGCCCATCAGGGTGCCGGTCGCATCGAACAGTTCGACCAGGAAGAACACCAGGACCACATTCAGGATGCCGGCCGCCAGCGCGCCCGGGATATCGAGCGCGAACAGCGTCGGCGAGATGGACGGGGGCAGCGAGAACACGCCCTGGTAGGTATTGCCGCCGAAGAAAAAGCTGAGCACGGTCACCAGCACGATGCCGATCAGGATCGCCCCGCGCACCCGCAGGCGGTCCAGCGCGACGATCACGAAAAAGCCCAGCACGGCCATCAGCGGGGCGGGCTGGTGCAGATCGCCCGCCTTGACCAGCGTGGCCTCGCTGGCAACGACGATGCCGGCGTTCTTGAGCGCGATGAGCGCCAGGAACATGCCCAGACCGACCGTGATTGCGACCCGCATCGAGCGCGGAATGCCGTCCACGATGATCGCGCGCAGGCCGACCATCGTGACGAGAATGAACAGGCACCCGGAAATGAACACCGCGCCCAGCGCCGCCTGCCACGGGATGCCCATGCCAAGTACGACGGCGTAAGCGAAGTAGGCGTTCAGGCCCATGCCCGGCGCCATCGCGATCGGGTAGTTGGCGTACAGCCCCATCAGTGCGGTGCCGGCGGCGGCGACGAGGCAGGTGGCGACGAATACCGATTCTTTCGGCATGCCGGCGTCACCCAGGATCGATGGATTGACAAAGATGATGTAGACCATCGTCAGGAAGGTAGTCAGGCCCGCGGTAAGTTCGGTACGGATGGTCGTCTTGTTGGCGCTGAGTTGGAAGAAGCGGTCGAGCATGGTGATCCTGCAAATTTCGGTAGGGCGAAGCATATCATTGCCGATGGCGCTGCGTGTCGGGCCAAAGGCAGCTGTCAGGGGCCAACCCGCAGTGTTACCATGCCAGCTCGATTCTTCGTTCACCTTCATTCTTACAATTCAGACATGCCAAAAAACAAGCGTCCGGTGCCCCGCACCTCGAACAACACACGCGAACCGGACACCAATGCCCAGGCCCAGGAAATGGCCGACCTGGCGCTCGAAATTGCCGAGCGTGAAGACCTGGGATCTAGCGAACCCGACGACGCCCGGCGCGAACAGCTGGCCATCGCCGTGCGCAAGGCGGTGCGCAAGAAGCGCGACGAGGTGCTGTACGAGGCGATCGAGCTGGCCCGCTACACGGATCCGCTGGCCTGCCGCGTCCTGCGCGGGTGCATCGACGAAGAGGCGGCAACGCTGCGCGTGGGCCGAGATGGCAGCCCGGAGCATGATATCGATGCCTTCATGGTGCCGCTGTTCGTGCGCAGCCAGGGCGGGTTGGTGGCGCAGCAGACGTTCCAGGACGAGGCCGCATTCGAGGCGCTGGTCGCCAGCTTCCAGGATGGCGGCCTGGACAGCCCCGATGCGCGCGTGATCCTGCTCCAGCACGCGTTCGATCTGGGCGAGATCGATCACATTGCCTACGGCACACTGCATGAGATGCTGCGCGAAGCCGCCGCGTCGCTGATGGAAAAGAAGCTGCAGCCCGCCCCGACCATTGCAGCGAGCATGCGTGGCTGGACCGGCGAGCCTTTTGCACCGGACGAGACTGCGCTCGAGCTGCGTTTCCTGCTCGGTTTTTCGTTCAAGCGCAGTGACGATGCGTTCTACCGGATTCCGAAGGACGAGGCGGGCAGCGACGCGTATTTCGCTGCGCGCATGGACCGCTACCGTGACTGGACCGTCGCCGTCGCACCGCTGGTGGCGCGCTGCCTGGCGGCCGATCCGGCGCAGCTGGAAGTCAATTTTTTGTACCAGGATCTGTTCTACGGCGCCAAGGAGCAGGGCGTGGCCGAGCTGGCCACGCTCGGCGTACTGGCCGAGGTCAAGGGCCTGCTGCTGGCCAAGGACCTGGTGCCGGATGCCGTGCATGCGACCGTTGCACCCATCGATATGGGCGAGCACATCCTGCTGCGCGCGAACCTGTACGCGCTCGACGGCGGCCGGCCATGGGGCAGCGTCGAGAAACCGGTTGATCTGGCTGCCGATCTGGTGCTCGAGGTCGACGAGCTGTGTGACGCGCTGCTCTCGCTCGGTCTGGAAGGCGTGTCAATTGCCGCCGGATTCAGCGACGATGGGCACGCGGAAGGCGCCGAACCTTACCAGCCGGGCTGAACCAGATACGCCCCCGGGGGGGGGTTACCGGCCTGTGCATCCGGGTACCCCGCAGTACTGGAATTACTGGCTCATGGTGCGCTGCAACCAGCGTGGCACGGCGCTTTTCGCGGGTGACTTTCAGTGTTCCACGTCAAGATGTTCACGTCTCTTCGTAGTGTAACTTCCTGTCGCGTTGTAGGACGCCGCTGACAGAAAATGGTGTGAAACTACGTGCTTTCCTATGACGCTCGACAGAAACGACCCAAGGTCGCGTTACATTCATTGAAATATTGCTCTGCACAAATCAAAAAATTAAGAAAATTGCATGTTACGATCCACTCGTCCGGCCAGGTTCCCGCGCGCAGGTAGCGGTGGTCCCAGAACAGAGAGAAGAACCGTCCGGCTGCACAATCACCAACAACTATAGCGCCACCAAGGCGAAAAGGAAAACTCACATGCCGACCCTCATCGTGTTCTGCCATCTCCGCTGGGATTTCGTGTTTCAACGTCCTCAGCATCTGATGACACGTCTGGCTCAACACTACAAGATTCTCTTCGTTGAAGAGCCGATGCACACCGATGGCGAAGCGCGCCTGGAAAAGATGGAAGTCGCTGACAACATCACGGTGTGCCGTCCGCATACGCCGATTCACCAGTGGGGTTTCCACGATGACCAGTTGCCGACCATGCAGACCCTGCTGGCTGACCTGGTGCCTGCCGGTGAAGAGCCGGTCGTGTGGTTCTACACGCCAATGGCGCTCCCGCTGCTGCAGGGTCTGAAGCCATCGAAGGTGATCTACGACTGCATGGACGAGCTGGCGATGTTCAAGAATGCGCCGAAGCAGCTGCTGCAGCGTGAAAGCGCGCTCCTCAATATCGCCGACGTTGTGTTCACCGGTGGCCCGAGCCTGTACCAGTCCAAGCGCGACCGCCACGCCAACGCCCACTGCTTCTCGAGCAGCGTCGATGCCGGCCACTTCCGCCAGGCGCAGGACACCGCGATCTCGCATCCGGACCAGGCCCACATCGCGCACCCACGCCTTGGCTTCTACGGTGTGATCGACGAGCGTTTCGACGTCGATCTGGTTTCCAGCATGGCCGATGCGCATCCCGAATGGCAGATCGTTCTGGTGGGTCCTGTCGTCAAGATTGATCCGGCAACGCTGCCAAAGCAAGCCAATGTGCATTACATGGGTCAGCGCACCTACAACGAGCTGCCACAGTTCCTGGCCGGCTGGGACGTTTGCCTGCTGCCGTTCGCGATCAACGACTCGACCAAGTTCATCAGCCCGACCAAGGTGCTGGAGTACATGGCAGCCGAACTGCCGTCGGTCTCGACGCCAATTACCGACGTCAAAGTGCCATACGGTGACGTGGTCGAGATCGCCGAATCGCACGCTGACTTCATCGCGGCCTGCGAACGCCAGCTGGCGCTGACACCCGAGGCCCGTGCCACCATGGCAGCGCGCATGCGCGACGTCGTGGCCGGCACATCGTGGGATCTGACTGCCAGCAGCATGCACGCGCTGATCGAGAGCGCCGAGCGCAGCAACAAGGTCGAGCGCTTCTTCGCCGCCAATCAGGAAGCCGTGCCAAGCACGCCGGACCTGGTCGCGGTGGCCAACGCGGGCTAAACGCGGCAGCAGGTACGAAAAGAAGGGCCGGTGTCGCAGGACACCGGCCCTTTTTACGTGGTGCTCTCCACGCTCACCTGCCAGCCGGCAGACCGGTCTTTCACGTGATCTGTCTGAGCACGTGTTCGATCGCTTCTACCGTGGTCGGCTTGGTCAGGTGCGCGTCGAAGCCGGCCTGCGCGGTGCGTTCGCGGTCGCTCTCGCCACCCCAGCCGGTCAAGGCCACGAGGCGCACGCCGGCGTAACGGGCATCGGCGCGGATGGCGCTGGCCACCTCATAACCGGACAGGCCCGGCATACCCAGATCGAGGAAGATGACGTCCGGCATCAAGCTTGGCAGCATGCGCAGTGCCTGGTGCCCATCGTTCGCGACCGGTGCGCTGTGGCCCAGCATGGACAGCAGCGCGGCCAGGGTCTCGGCCGCATCCCGGTTGTCGTCGACCACCAGCACGCTGGACGCCGGCAGCGCCTCGGCTGGCGCTGCAGTCTGTACGGGCGGCACGGGATGGGCGGGTGCACTGGCCAGCGGCAGGCGCACCGTGAATACGCTGCCGGCATTCGTGCCGGCGCTGGCAGCGCGCACGCTGCCGCCATGCAGTTCCACCAGGCTGCGCACCAGCGACAGGCCGATGCCCAGTCCGCCCGAGCCTGGCTGCTGCGCCTGGCCAACCTGCGTGAACATCTTGAATACCGCTTCCAGCGCATCGGGCGCGATGCCGATGCCGTTATCGGTCACCGTGATCAACGCCTCGTCGCCCTCAACCCTGGCAGCCAGTGCGATGCGCCCGCCCCGGGGTGTGTAGCGCGCAGCGTTGTTGAGCAAATTGCTGATCACCTGGGTCAGGCGCGTGGGATCGGCCATCAGCGGCAGCGGCGTGCCCGGCAGCTGTAAATCGAAGGCGTGGCGCGCCGCCTGGATCAACGGCATGCTCGTTTCAACCGCAGCCTCGATGACCGTGGCCAGATCGACGGGCTCGCAGCGCAGCTCGACCTGGCCACGCTGGATGCGGGCAACGTCCAGCAGGTCGTCGACCAGCAGCACGAGGTGATCGAGCTGGCGCCCCATGATCTCGTGCACGCGACTGACGGCCGCGGCATCGCCCGGTGCGCGCCGGATGAATTGCAGGCCGCTGCGGATCGGCGCCAGCGGGTTGCGCAGTTCATGGGCGAGCGTGGCCAGAAACTCGGTCTTGAGCCGGTTTGCCTCGGACAGATCGTTCGCCATCTGGCGCAATGCAGCGTCCGACCGGCGCCGTTCGGTCACGTCGGTAAACAGGACCGCGAGACGGTGCGGGTACGGGCCCCCCAGTCGTATGGCATACACGTCAAACCAGCGCGCCAGGCCCTCGGCCTCATTCTCGAAGCGCACCGGTTCGCCCGTGGTGGCGACCTTTCCGTAGATATCGAACCAGTGCTGTTCGTGGCGCGGCACGAAGTCGCGCATGGTCTTGCCGACCGCGTCCACCAGGCCCGTGTGCTTGATGAACGCGGGATTGGTTTCAATGAAGCGGTAGTCGCAGGGCTTGCCGCAGTCGTCGAACAGCACGTCGATCACGCACAGGCCTTCGTCGATCGAGTCGAACACGGTGCGGTAGCGTTCTTCGCTGGCGCGCAGTTGCTGTTCGGCCTCGAGCTGGCGGGTGGTGTCGATGATCACGCCGCGCACCACGCGCGCCTCGCCCTGAAGATCGGTCTCGACGTGCCCGCGTGCCATCACCCAGCGCCAGCCGCCACCGGGCAGCCGGAGCCGATAGGTCGCGCCGTAGGTGCTGCGCGCGGCAATTGCGGCGCTGATGTCGTTTGTGGTTGACTCCACGTCATCGGGGTGAATTGCGGCGAGGTAGCGCGCCAGCGGCGCACTGGAGCGGTCTTGCCGGGACACGCCGAACAGATCGGCCACCCGTTCATCGGCTTGGGCGCGATCGGCGTCGATGTCCCACGACCAGATGCCCAGCTCGGCGGCTTCGATGATGCGCGCCAGGCGCCGGCTGGTCTCGTCGAGCGCCGCTTCGGCGCGGCGCCGCTCGATCTGCGTGTCGAAGGCAGCCGTGTAGAAGCGCGCCTTGGCGCGCAGGATCGTTGGCGAAAGGGGCTCGGTCAGCACGGCAATGACGCCGGCTTCATAGAGTGCTTCTTGCGGCATGGGCATCGGCAGCGGCAGGCCGATGGCAACGATCGGCGTCAGGCTCGAACGTGCGTTGGTGCGGACCGCATCGACGACGGCAAGCATGTCGTCGGCGTCGCCCGAGTAGCCGACCAGCACCAGGGCAAAATCCTGGCGCCGCACGTGCGCAAGGCCTTGGTCAAGCGAGGTGGCGTGAAGGACTGTCCGGCCGAGGTCGCGCGCGACACGCGTCACGACCGGATCGACGTCGGCTTGCTGGCAGATGAACAAGATGCAACTAAGGATGGGACGATCGAGACTGTCTGGCCGTTCGTTCGGATCGGTGAACATGCGCCTGGCTGACGAGTGTGTTAAGTCTGACAATTTAATGTGCGGTCGGAACTGTGTCAATCTCCAAATCGGCGGATACAAGGCCCCGGACGGCATCGGGGCCCGCTGCTGTCAGGTCTTGTCCGGCACCGGTTGCGACGGTACCGGCGTTGTCAGCGCCTCGGGGAGTGCGTCGGCAATGCCGTTGCCCGGCGCCTGGCCGATCCGTCGCGCCTCGTCGGAGTGCTGGTCGAGGCTGACTTCTTCGGCGACGTCGAAGCGGCCGTCTTCAAAACCTTCTTCGCCCGGAAGCAGGTTCTCGGAGCGTTGCTGCTCGCCACCGGCAGGTTTGCGCTCTGGTTGTTCATGATCGGTCATCTTGGTCTCCATGGAGGGTTTGCTGTGTGCCGATTATGGCGCAGCGCATGCGGGCAGGGCGCACGCCAAAGCAGGCTGCGCTCTCGAACAACGTGCGCCCTCCAGTGGGCCGGCAGCTGACGTCCAGCAGCACGGGGAAGCCGTTCGCTGGGGACCCGTTCGCGTGGGGCGCGCCGGCTGGCGTGAATTTTATGCTCAGGGAATTGTCGCTCGGCTAGAATGCCCGCTGTTTCCTTGATTGTGTCATCACCATGTTCCGATTGTCTTTTGCCAGTACCGTCGCCCGGATCGCATTTGCTGGCGCGCTGCTCGCGTCTGCTGCCGTCCAGGCCGCCAGTTGTCCCGTACACTACCTCGATGGCCGCCTGCCGGAAATCCAGAACAAGAAGCTGGCGGTGTCCACACGCGAGCTGTGCTACGGCGTGTTTGGCGTCATGCACTCGGGCGTGACCCGCACGCCGTTGTGGTCGGCCGAGTATGTGCGCGCCGATAATCTCAAGCGTGCCCAGGGGCTCGACCGCGACGATAAATTCCACGCCGAGACGCGCCTGCCGCGTGGCCAGCGCGCCGAGCTGTCCGATTATGCCCGCAGTGGTTTCGATCGGGGCCACCTGGCGCCGAACGCGAACATGCCCGATCGCCGCACGCAGCGTGAAAGTTTTTCGCTGGCGAATATGGTCCCGCAAGACCGCGACCATAACCGCAAGATCTGGGCGCCGATCGAAGGCGCCGTGCGCACGATGGCAAAGACCGAAGGCGAACTGTACGTGATTACCGGTCCGGCGTTCCTGGGCACGAGCCTGAAAAAAGTCGGCAACGTCATCGTGCCGACCCATTTGTACAAGGTGGTCTACAGCCCGCGCCAGCGTCTGGCGGCGGCATGGCTGACCGAAAACCGGGCCGATGCGCCGATCAATGTCGTGCCGGTCGCCGAACTCGAGCGCATCGTCGGCATCGAATTGCTGCCATCGTTGAGCACGCAGCAAAAGGAGCGCATGCTGCGCTTGCCGAAGGTCAAGCAACCCAAGAAACGTTCATAACACGGAGGATCCATGAGCAAGAAAAAACCGGTCAGCTTTGTCCCGTTCGCCAATGAGGCCGACGTCATCGGCATCGGCGACCTGACGCTGGAAAACCGGCTCGACCGCATCACGATGTCGGGCGACGTCGACCTGACTGCCGACGTGCCGGGTCTGGAACATGCACGCCGCCTGCACGCCGTGCTGGGCGAGATCGTGGCCGCGCTGGAAGCGCGTGAATTGCCAGCGCAGTTGCCACCGCCGGACGTCAAGACCATCGACAATCCGTTCGCCTGAGTCCTCACGGCTGCCAGCGCACGCTGTGTGCACACCGCCTGATCCTTCCCGGGCGGTTTCTTCCTTTTTCTCCTCTGCTGTCATGGCGCTGTCATTCTGCATGCGTGCGCTATGAGTGCGCGATTGAGTGCGCCATGCATGCGCTGCGCGTCGCTAAATTTCCGCTCGTCAATGGTGCGCGAGTTTCAACGAGAATAGAGTAATGTTGACAACATAGCGCGAACGAAACGGCGGCGTCGTCGCCCGCGCAAGATCCACTATTTTTCGGAGGAACGACCATGCAACATACTCTCGTCGCGGTGTTCGATAACCGCACGGATGCACAGAACGCACTGAACGAATTGCTGTCGTCGGGCTTTACCCGCACCGATGTGCGGTTGTCTTCGACCGAAGCCGACACGATCGGCCAGAGCGACAGCTTGAGCACATCGTCGGACCTCGATACCGCCCGTAGCGCCGACGGCGACACCGGCATCACCGCCAGCATCAAGAATTTCTTCGGCGACCTGTTCGGTTCCGATAACGCTGAACACGTCAATCGCTACGAAGGCGCCGTCAACAGCGGTCGCCATGTGCTGACGCTGGTCGCCAGTTCGCTGCCTGAAGTCGAGCGCGGCGCCGACATCGTCGAACGCTACGGCCCGACCGACATCGACGAAACGTCGAGCGGCACGCCAGATCTGGCCTCGACCGGTTTCAGCAGCGGCGCCATGCACGCTGGCAGCACGATCGGCATGCAGCAGGCATCGTCGATGTCGGCGCAGTCGACCCCGACCGGCGCAGGCTCGGTCCAAGCGGCTGCGATCCCGTCGCTGGACAATCCAGGGGACCGCCAGCTGTTCCAGCACCAGGAATCGCTCGGCACGGCCGATCTGACCAACTCGACCCACCAGGAACCGTTGGGCCAGAGCGGCCTGACCGCCACCGGCGGCACGTCGCTGCAAGGCTCGACCCTGCGTGACACGGCAATCCAGGGTTCGGCTCTGGAAGGCTCGATCCGCCAGGGCTCGACCGCAGTGGACCGCGGCGATTCGCTGCAGCGCGACACCAGCATCGGCAACACCGGCGCTACCGGCAACACCGGCACGCACTTCACCGACAAGCAGCGCAATGGCGTGCGCATTTTCTCGCGCGGTCAGTCGGATGCCGCCATGAGCGCGTCAACCGGTTTCGAATCGGGCTCGGGCAGCAGCGCCATGGGCGGTTACAGCGGCGACGACACTTATTACCGCGATCACTTCGACACCACCTACGCCACCACTGGCGCATCGTACGACGAGTACGCACCGGCCTACAGCTACGGTAGCGAAGCTGCCCGCAGCGGCCGTTACACCAATGGTGCATGGGACGATATCGAAGCCGACCTGCGCAACGACTGGGACAGCCGTTACGCCACCGGTGGCGAGCCATCGACCTGGGAAAAGATGAAGGCCGCCGTGCGTCACGGCTGGGAACGCATGACGGGTGATGACAACGACGACCAATACCGCAGCCACTACGACAGCACCTATGCGTCGACCGGCGAAAACTACGACGACCTGAAGCCGGCCTACTCGTACGGCACCGAAATGCGCCGCAACGAGCTGTACCGTAACCGTCCATGGGACGATGTCGAGACCGACCTGCGCACGGGCTGGGATAACCGCATCGACGGCACCCGCGAATTTTCCACCACCGGCAGCGACAGCAGCGAGCCGTCGGCCTGGGATCGCGTCAAGAACGCCGTACGTCATGGCTGGGACAAGATGACCGACGACAATGACGACGACGTCTACTACCGCAACCACTGGAATTCGGTCTACGGCAGCACCGGTGGCGCCTACGACGAATTCCGTCCGGCCTATAACTACGGTACCGAGATGGCGCGTGAAGAAAAGTACCGCAACCGTCCATGGACCGAAGTCGAAGCCGATCTGCGCAGCGATTGGGACAACCGTTATCCGGGTGAACAGTCGACCTGGGACAAGATGAAGTCGGCAGTTCGTCACGGCTGGGAACGCATGATGCGTTAAGCGCATCACGCACCAGGGAAGTACCAATGAAAACGGCGCCAGTGGGCGCCGTTTTTTTTTGCCTGTTGCCTCGGGGCAGGGTGGACGGCATAGCCGTCCGCCTTACGGGCTGACACGAAACCGTATCAGGGCGTTCAGGCCGCTTCGGTCATCGGCAGGCTGATACGATTACGTCCCAGATGTTTGGCACGGTACAGCGCGGCATCGGCAATGGCCACGAGCTGGTTCGCATGGTTGTCGGGGCCGGCGATGGCCGTGGCCGCGCCGATCGATACTGTGACGTGGCCCGAGGCAAAGCAGCACGGCAGCTGCAGTTGCTCGACCCGGGAGCGGATCCGCTCGGCGACGATGGCTGCCCCCTTGAGCGACTGGTTCGGCAGCACCACGGCGAACTCTTCACCACCGTAGCGCGCCACCAGGTCGTTGGCGCGCATTTCACTGGCAACCGCGCGTGCGACGCGCTTCAGGCATTCGTCGCCGCCCAGGTGACCGTGTGCATCGTTGTAGGCCTTGAAATTATCGACGTCGACCATCAGCAGCGACAGTGGCTGCATCTGGCGCAGGGCACGCGCCCATTCCGCTTCCAGCGTGTCGTCGAAGCAGCGCCGGTTGGCCAGGCCGGTCAGGCCGTCGCGGGTGGCCAGTTGTTCCAGCGCGGCCTGGGCCATCTTTTCATCGGTGAGATCGCGCAGTGTTTCGACCACCGCCGACAGCTGGCCATTGGCGCCGAAGATCGGGCTGGCATCGGCCGCCAGGTAACGGCGGCGGCCGGCGCGGGGCATGTCGCACCAGCTCTCGATGGACAAGCCGGGCTGGGTGCGTCCGTCGTCAGTCGTGATGTCATTGCTGTCGCCCGCACGGGGCGGCTCGCCGCGGGTGCGCAGGACGAGATCGGCCAGGGTGGGGCGTTGCACGTCATAGAAGCTGCGCCAATGGTCGGTCGTGCCAAGTACCTCGGTCGCTGCCACGCCCGTCAGGTGCTCGCAGGCACGGTTCCAGATCGTCACGCGCGCATGGGTATCGAGCACGAAGACCGGTACCGACAGGCTTTCCATCAACTGACCGACGAAGGCGACATCCTGGAGCAGGATGGTCGGATAGGCGGCGCTGCTGCTTGTGTTGATCATGAGCAGTCCTCTGCGATTGGTGGCGCTTCGGTTTGCGGCAACCAGGTGGCTGCCGTCAGGAACCGATTCTGCTACCTGCATCAAGACACGCTATTGATCTTTAGCAAGGAGGTTCGAGCGTTGTGTTTAACGTACACGGTGGTGCGGTCGCACCTGGATCAGGTAACTGCGCCAGGTAACTGCGCCAGGTACCTGGCGCCAGCGAATTGCGTCAGGCAACCGGGGCCAGTTCGGCGGCGCGATTCTGGACTGGGAGTGACAGTGACCAGCGGCCGGCATGCCCGGCGGTGGAAATCACGCGCAGAACGCCACCCATGGCGCGGATCTGGTCGATCAGCTCCGCCGACAATGAGGCGACCTCGTCCGCAGCGCTCGCGCAACCATCGATTTCCAGTCCCAGCGAACCGGCGTTTTCCAGCAGCCTCACGTGCAGTTCACCGTGCTGGACCCGTGCAGCAGTGGCGAGCACATCCTGCAGCACGCGAAACACGGCCAGCCGCGCGCCGCGATCCTGGCCCGCGCGCGAGCTGGGATCGATGCCGGCTTCGAAGCGGTAGCGCATGCCGTACAGGTGCGCGTGTTCGGCCAGGCACCGTTCGAGCGCATGGCGCAGGCCGTCCCCGGGACCGAATCCGCGCAGGCCACTTGTCACCGCACGCACGGCGCCGAGCGCGCCGTCGATGTGCGTGATCGCGTGCTCCAGCCGACTGGCCAGCGCCGGCGCCTGCGCAGTGGTGGCACTGTCATGCAGACTGGCCAGTTCGGTGCGCAGTACCAGCAGGCGGCGCCCGAGTTCGTTGTGAAGGTCGCGTGCAATCCGGGTGCGCTCGCTGTCGCGCACGTCTTCATTCTGGCGTACCAGGCGGTACACGACGTCGTGGTTGTCGGCCAATGCCTGTTCGGACTGTGCGCGTGCTTCGCGTTCGGCCAGCAACTGCCCGTGCAGTGTGCGGGCGCGCTCCTCAAGACCCAGGCTGCGCCGCAGGCTCAGGCATGCCAGCAGCAGACCTGCCATGGTCACCATGATGCAGGCCAGGAGTTCCGGTGGCGCGCTGCGAAGGGGCAGCGGCACCATGAAATGGGCGTCGCTGGCGCCGGCGCCGCAGGCGACGAAGGGCATGGTCGCCAGCAAAAACGTGTGTTTGTTCATGGTTGCCCTCAGGTAGGATTCGGAAGTTTCCGTAAGAACTTACCGCTCGGCTCCCGTAGGAATATTGTGCAGTCTCAAACCTGACGTTTCCGACACGACCCCGGCGATCGATGACATCCGCTGCGCCGGCGAATGCACCGCGTTATAATGGAAGGTTGACGAAAGGCCTAACGTGACTTACAGCATTAAAGAGATCTTCTACACCTTGCAGGGCGAGGGCGCCCATGCCGGCCGGCCAGCCGTGTTCTGCCGTTTTTCCGGCTGCAATCTGTGGACCGGGCGCGAGCAGGATCGCGCGACCTCGATCTGCCAGTTCTGCGACACCGATTTCGTTGGCACCGATGGCGAGCGCGGGGGCAAGTTCAAGGAGGCTGCGCTGCTGGCTGCCGAGATCGACGGCCTGTGGCCTGCCACCTATCCGGCCAGCAAATACGTCGTGTTTACTGGCGGCGAACCGCTGCTGCAACTCGACGCGGCACTGATCGACGCCATGCATGCACGCGGCTTTACCATTGCCATCGAAACGAATGGCACGCTGCCGGTGCCCGATGGCGTCGACTGGATCTGCGTCAGCCCCAAGATGGGTTCGACGCTGGTGGTGGAAAAAGGCAGCGAAATCAAGGTGGTCATCCCGCAGATCGGGCAAGACCTGGCGGCGTACGAGCGCCTCGATTTCGAGCACTTTTTCGTGCAGGCGATGGATGGCCCGCTTGCGGCGCAAAATATCCGCCTGGCCATCGAGACGTGCCGCGCCAATCCGAAATGGAAGCTGAGCCTGCAGACTCACAAGCTGCTCCAGATTCCCTGATTTACTTACCCAATTACCTGATAAAGCAGCAATGTTGACCATTACCCGCAAGCTCGAATTCGATGCCGGACACCGGATTCCCGACCACAAGAGCCAGTGCCGCAACCTGCACGGCCACCGCTACACCCTCGAGATCACACTGACCGGGGACGTCATCGACGCTGACGGCAATTCCGACAACGGGATGATCATGGATTTCTCCGACGTCAAAGCGCTGGCCAAGCAGCACCTGGTCGACGTGTGGGACCATGCATTCATCGTGTACGAAAAGGACGACAAGGTGCTGGACTTCCTGTCGTCGCTGCCCGATCACAAGACCGTGGTGATTGACCGTATTCCCACGGTGGAAAACCTCGCGCAAGTGGCGTTCACGATCCTCAAGACCGTGTTCATCGACCGCTTCGGTACCGGTCTGCGCCTGCACAAGCTGGTGCTGCATGAAACCCCGAACTGCTGGGCCGAGATTACCAATGCCTGATGTGTCGTCCGCAGTCGTGCATGACCATGCTGCGGATGCAGCCCACGAGCGCTTCATGGCGCTCGCCCTGGACCAGGCGCAACTAGCGTGGGACCGTGGCGAAGTGCCGGTCGGCGCGATTGTGGTCAAGGATGGCGAAGTCATCGCGACGGGTTTCAACCAGCCGATCAGCGGGCACGATCCGACCGCGCATGCCGAAATCGTGGCGCTGCGCGCCGCCGCTGACAAGCTGGGTAACTACCGGCTGCCTGGCTGCGAGCTGTATGTAACGCTCGAGCCGTGCATCATGTGCTCGGGTGCGATGATGCATGCACGTCTGGCGCGTGTGATTTACGCAGCAACCGACCCGAAGACCGGCGCCTGCGGCTCGGTCGTGAACCTGTTTGAAGAGCCTTCGCTGAATCACCATACCGAAGTCGTCGGCGGCGTGCTGGCGGATCAGGCCAGCAGCCTGCTGCGCGCGTTTTTTGCCGAGCGGCGCGCTTTGGCGAAGAAGGCCAGCGCGGTCTGATCCTTCGCGGGTGAGGTGGCTGGCGCTGCCGGCCGACCTTGATCCGCACTGGTGAGCGCGGTAAGATGTTTCCAGATTCCACCGACCGTCTTCTCGCCACCCGTGATCACATCCCGTCTCGGCATCGCCATCGTGGCGCCCGCCGGCTGCACCAACGATCCGCTCGCCGTCGAGCGCGCCATCGCACGCTTTGAAGTGCAGGGCTGCCTGGTCCGCAATTATTACGATCACAGCTGCCTGCACCAGCGTTTTGGCGGCACCGACGAAGCGCGCCTCGCGCAATTGCATGCGGCTGTGGCTGACCCCGACATCCACCTGATCATCGCGCTGCGCGGCGGTTACGGCATCAGCCGCCTGCTGCCGGCCATCGACTTCGACGCGATTGCCGCCAGCGGCAAGATCGTCGTCGGCTTTTCCGATGTCACGGCGCTGCACATGGGCCTGATGGCCAGGACCGGTGCGCTCAGTTACGCCGGGCCGATGGTGGCCGGTGACTTCGGCGCCGAAGCGCCGGTGCCGTTCACGCTCGACGATTTCTGGGCCTGCCTGGCCGGCCCCACGCACACGATCCGCGAGACGGTCAGCGGCAACCCGCAGCTCGATGTGCGCGGCACGGTCTGGGGCGGCAATCTCGCGATGATCGGCTCGCTCGTCGGCACGCCATACTTTCCGCGGATCGACGGCGGCATCCTGTGGCTCGAAGACGTCAGCGAACACCCGTACCGCGTCGAGCGCCTGCTGCTGCAGCTGACGCAGGCGGGCGTACTCGAGCATCAGCAGGCGGTGGTGCTGGGCGACTTTTCCGGCTACCGCCTGGGGCCGCTCGACAATGGCTACGATTTCGAGGCGATGCTGGCGTATGTGCGCCGCACGTTGCCAGTGCCCGTGCTCACAGGGCTGAGTTTTGGCCATATTCCACGGCGCGTCACGATCCCGTTTGGCGCGCAGGGGCACCTGCAGTCGGACGCTGATGGCTTCAGCCTGCTGCTGTCGGACTACCCGACCGTGCGCCGCGCTTGAAGGCCCGCGAGGCAACGGTGCCCGCCAATCCAGCCCATTCGCCCTGCAGGGCATGCGATGGTAAAATAGCCGGTTAATCAAATACGCTTTTTGGGGTCATACAGTGCTATCCACAGCCAACATCACGATGCAATTCGGCGCCAAGCCGCTCT